>Ga0182738_1003039_pt1 | contig 19447 bp, 19 predicted proteins | sample eDN5th30CBELigMG_FD_128876 | JGI IMG/M metagenome (GOLD analysis project Ga0182738, IMG submission 128876) | Enriched Miracle-Growth compost microbial communities from Emeryville, California, USA - eDNA 5th pass 30_C BE-Lig MG (version 2)... ... | reverse complement strand
CTCATCCACTGGACGTCACCTTCGCCACCGACGAAGACCAGCACGAGCCATGGCAGCGTTCGGCAGGGAGTCGGCAACGGTTGATGGGTGCGATGCCGGCCTCGCTCACGTTGACCATGGCCAGTCTCATCTACATCGAGAAGGACGCACTCCCGCAGGTGTTGGTTGCAACTGGCGAATTGAACCTGGAGTTGCCTGCGTAGAGCAAATTTCTGGCTTTGGCAATGAATACGGGTAGCGCGCAGTTCGGATTGTTTGCGGCGACCGCAACATTGCTGGGGTGAGATGGCGGCTCCTTTGGCCATGTGGCCGATACCGACAGTAGCCTTGCCTTGTCACATCAGCCCTCAGACATCATCAGCAAGCCGTAGGCCTGTCCTGTCCACCGGTACGTTGAAGAATCGTATGGCGCATCTGCGCTGGCGGGCCTGGGATCATTGATTCCGTCGCACAAGATTCACCTCCAGCAGCGAAATGTCTACGACGGGCGGTATAGGGCGGCGGGGCTGAGCAACATGCATGGATTGCGGCATCGGTACGCACGGGCGAGATGTGCTCGCACGGGGAACGATTAGTCAAGAACTTGGCTATGGCCGCTTGACAGTAGTTGCCGTTACGTGGGCGGCAAAAATCAAGATAGATCCTGCTAAATCGGGTCCAAACCACTATACTTGGTAGTTTGTCCAAGTACCTACGGATTTGCCACCATGACCGACCGTTGGTTGAGCGTCGAAGAAATTACTGAACTCCAGAAAGTCGAGGCCGATGACTGGGTTAAAGCTGATGGTGCACGCGACAGTAATGATGTCAGGCGGGTGCAAAACGATGGATGAGCATTATCGCCTTCAAGGACTCTCCTCATGAAGCTCATTCTGGAAAACATCGGCATGCTTCAGCATGCAGAAATCTCCCTGCGCAAGCTGTGCGTGATTGCGGGTGAAAACGACAATGGCAAGAGCACGATTGGCAAGATCTTTTTTTGCATCGTCAAGGCCATCAACCGCTACCGAGAAGACCTGCAGGAGTCCAAGGAGTTCTGGGTAAACGAAAAGACGGACGAAATCTACTTCCGTCTGCGCGAGGCCATTCGGCCCACCGGCCCCGAGGTCATGGATGTCTTGAGGCGCTTGCGCATGTCCTCAAGACAGCGCCCGAATGCCGAAGAGCAGCTGGTTGCCGTCGACGAATCCATTCAACGTGTTTTCGCTCTGGCAGAGTTCGAACCAAATGACAGGCAAGAAGTCCTCGCCCTGCGCGACGAAATCCAGGCCATGCTGGATCAGCCCGAGAACATCAAGCAATCGATTGAAAACGCGCTCAACAAGGTCTTCGCATCGGAGTTTGATGCTTCATTGCTGCTGCACGGTGCAACACAGGGGCGCATCCAACTCCTTGAGAATGATCTGACCCTGATGGATCTCGTTGTGACAGAAGACGGCGTGCGCCTGATAGGGGAGGTGGAGCCAGTGGCACTGAAAGATGCCACCTTCATCGATTCGCCACTCATCTTGAACAACCACGACGTGCTGGCCCGCAGCCAAACCTTGCTGGACGTGAACCAAAGACGGTCGAGCCATTTGGGCCTTTCATTCACGACACTGCACACCAAAGACCTGTTCGACAAGCTCCGCACACCGGTGCTGCCATTGGATCTGCTCAGCCCAGACGGCACGAAGAGGACCAGCCGTGTTCTAGCCGACCTGCAGGCGCTGATCGACGGCGAAGTGGCTTACGACAAGACCGAGCGTGATTTCGTATTTCGCCGTCGTCCGAGTGGCGCAGCCATCTCCATCAAAAACACCGCCAGTGGCATCAAGGTGTTTGGTTTGCTGAAGATGTTGGTGGCCAATGAATTCGTGACCAAAGACACCATCCTCATTTTTGACGAACCCGAGAACCACCTGCATCCCAAGTGGCAGCTCAAGCTGGCCCAGGTGCTGCTCAAGCTGGTGGAAAGTGGCGTTTACGTGCTGGTGTCGTCGCACAGCCCTTACCTGATTGAAGCTCTCAAGCGTGGTGTGGACCGCGCTGGCCTGGCTAATGAAGCACGTTTTGCCCTTGCTCAGGAACGGGCGATCAATGACGAAGACCGCCTGAGCGATATTTTCGAAGTGCTCGCTGAACCGTTTGAAGTTTTCAGGCGCATGGACGCAGAGGACTTGCGCGATGAATAAATACAGCCTGCGTGAGCATTTGCAGCAAGCGCTGGAGCCATTTGTATCCACTTTGAAAGCTGCCAGCTACGACAAAACAAATCAGGAGTACGTCTGCAAGGATAAAGCCATTTCTGAAGTTTATGACTTTGATGCCTACGTGAAAGAGCGTTGCAAGCATCCCATTCCAGCCTCTCCAGATGCTATTCACATAGGCAGCAAAGATCTCTACTTTGTCGAATTCAAAAATCAGCGCATATCCGATATCGATAAATCTCAAATGCAGCGCAAATTCAAAGCCGGAACAGAAATATTGAAAGATCTGCTGCAAGATTTCTCTGCGAAGGACTGTCGATATCACTTTTGCGTGGTGACGAAGAGCCAGCCAAAGCCGCGCTTCATGGACTTTCGGCACGTTGAGAAAAGCGTGGTCAGCTTTGGACTTGATGAATTGAATAAAGAATTGGGCGATTTTTACGACCATGTCGTGACTGAAAGCCTTGATTTCTATATCAAGGAGTTTGAGAGCTTGCAATGCGCATAGGGTGTTCGGCTATTGATGATTCTGCCGGCGCATGTACATGAAAAGGGTGAAACGAGTGTCGCCCCGTTTTCGCCCGTCAAAGGGTTAAAGGAACGGATATCAAGGGTCGTAACGACCGTATCCAAAAAGGGAAAAGGCCACCAGCGCCCCGGACGAACTCACACCACCAAATTGGCCGACGGCGCCAGCCCGTCGATGTAATCCGCCCACGCCTGCAACATCTCCCGCCGCTGCTCGGAGTACTCCGCCCGGTTGTAGACCCCGCGCACTCCACCGATGGTGTGGTTCAGCGCCTTCTCTACCACGTCCGAAGGTCAGCCCTGTTCGTGCAGCAATGTTGATGCCGTGCGCCGCAGGTCGTGGATGGTGAAGGCGGGGATCTCCTGCCCCTGCAAGGACACCTTCAGCGCCTGGTTCAGCGCATTGTTGGCGAAGGGCTTGGCCGGGATGCTGCGTCTTGGCAACACCCAGTCACTGCTGTTGGCGGGCGGCTTGAGTTCCTTGAACAGCGTCTGTGCCTGGGTGGGCAGGTAACCGATGTGCGGCAGGATGTCCATGGACCCCACCTCACTTCCCGATACAAAAACTGGAAAAAATCTCCCCCAGCAGATCATCGCTGGTGAATTGCCCGGTGATTTCGCACAGGGCGTCGTGGGCGAGGCGCAGTTCCTCTGCGAAGAGGTCGAGGACCTGATCGCTGTGGCTGGCGTGTTCTGCGGCGCGGGTGAGGTGCTGGCGGGCGGATTCGAGGGCGATGAGGTGGCGCTCTCTGGCAAGCCAGGGGGATTCGGCGCCGGGGTTCCAGCCTGCGATGTCGAGCAGGCTGCGGCGCAGGGTGTCCAGGCCCTGGCCGGTTTTGGCGGAGATGTGCAGGACGGTCGTCGCACCGTGTTTCGTGTCTTGTGCGTCAGGGTTGGCCGGATGTCTGGCCAAATCGATTTGCCGATCTGCTTTACCGAGAGGCCGTGCGGCGGCGCCTGTTGTGCTGCCACGGGCATCGGCGGCAACGACGTCGGCATTGGCACGCGCTTCCATTGCCGTGTCGTTTGTCTGGTGTCCATCAACTGCTGAGAATCCTTCTGGCAGCAGATCCAGCTTGTTGTAGACCTTGAGCACAGGCGTGCGCGCGGGAAGGCGAGCGGTGATGGCGGAATCCAGCTCATCGTTCGGCTTGCGGGCGTCCTGCAGGTGGATGATGACGTTGGCTTTCTCGATTTCGGCCCAGCTGCGGGCGATGCCTATGCTTTCGACCGTGTCGTCGGTTTCGCGCAGTCCCGCAGTGTCGATGATATGCATGGGTACGCCGTCGATATGGATCTGCTGGATGACTTTGTCGCGAGTGGTGCCGGCAATGGGGGTGACGATGGCGATCTCGTCGCCGGCCAGGGCGTTGAGCAGGCTGGATTTGCCGACGTTGGGCTGGCCCGCGAGGACGACGTGCAGCCCTTCGCGCAGAATCATGCCCTGGCGCGCCTGGCTGGTTAACGCATCGAGATCCTGCCGGATGGCGTCAAGCGCGGGCGCGGCCTGGTACTTTTCCAGGAAGTCTATTTCTTCTTCGGGAAAGTCCAGGGTGGCTTCCACAAGCATGCGCAGGTGGATGATGCGGTCGCTCAGGCCATTGACCTGGCCCGAGAAAGCGCCACTAAGCGAGGCCATGGCGCTGCGGGCCGCAGCTTCCGACGAGGCATCGATAAGATCAGCCACGGCCTCTGCCTGGGCGAGGTCCATGCGATCATTGAGGAAGGCGCGCTGGGTGAATTCGCCTGGTTCGGCCAGGCGCAGACCGTATTCTTTTCCCACCTCCAGGCAGTGCTGCAGGATGCGCCGAAGAACGGCGGGCCCGCCATGACCCTGAAGCTCAAGCACATTCTCGCCGGTATAAGACTGCGGCGCCTCAAAGTAAATGGCGATGCCGGCGTCCATGGGCTGCCCCTGGCTGTCATTGAAAGGCAGGTAGTGAGCATGGCGCGGCGCGAGGTCGCGCATCAGCAGCTTGCGAACCAGGGGCTTCAGGTCGCGGCCGGAGATGCGTACTACGCCTATGCCGCCACGCCCGGGGGCGGTGGCGATGGCGATGATGGGGTCGTGGGCGCGCAGGGTCATGGCAGGTTTACAGAACGAATTCGATGAACGCTCGGGGGGCGGGCGCCCGCCGGCAGGCAGACTGTGAGGCGTCGAGGTAGTATTACAAGACTGCATCGCCGATGCGTGGCTGCTTGCCGCGCATGAAAGTGTAGCGTTTTCCCGGTATTTCCGGCACGCTCACGCGTGCCCTGTCGCTTTACCAACTCTTTGCCTACAGGAGCCATCATGCCATATCTCATCGAGACCTTCGACAAGCCCCATTCTGCCGCGCTGCGTCAGGCGGTGCGCGACAAGCATCTGGACTTCCTGGAGGAGAACAAATCTCTGCTGCTGGCCTGCGGCGCGAAGATCGAAGATGACGGCACCGGGGGCACGGGCAGCGTGTATATCGTGGATGTGGAAACCCGCGCCGAGGCGGAAGATTTCGTGAACCGCGATCCATTCGCGGAGGCTGGCCTGTTTGAGCGGATGACGGTTACCCGCTGGCGCAAGGCCTATCTTGACGGGAAGTGCTACCTCTGAGCGTCAGCCGCTGCGCAAAGGCCCGTTGTTCCGCAGCGCTTATTTCCACGCGAGTTCATGCCCGCGGTATTGAACTGGACCGCCCCCGCTGTAAACCGTCGGCTGAAGGCCGGACAAAGTCCGTCTCTCAGAAAACGATACACAGCGGGGGCGGCCCCTTTCTTGCCCGGCCGCAGGCGCGCTTGTCTCACGCCTGCGGATGGCAATCTTTACGCGCTGGCTTGCTTCAGGGATGAAGCCTCGGCCGGTGTGGCGTTCTGGCTTTCGACGTCCTTAATGGCGGCTGCCACGCCTGCGCCGTAGGCTGGATCAGCCTGCGTGCAGTGGTCGATATGCAATTGCTGGATGTCTTTGCTGACGCCGGCAATTGCCCTGGCCGTGTTGTAGAACAAGGCCTGCTTCTGTTGCTCGCTCATCAGGCGGAACAGATTGCCTGGCTGCGAGAAGTAGTCGGTGTCTTCGCGATGGTTCCAGTGGTCGGCTGCGCCTTCGACGGATAGCGGAGGTTCGCGGTACTCGGGCTGTTCCGCCCACTCGCCGCTGGCGTTCGGCTGATTGCCGGTAATGCCGCCATAGTTGCCGTCAACCCGCATGGCGCCGTCGCGGTGGTAGCTGTGGTACGGGCACTTGGGCGCATTGACCGGGATCTGGTGGTGATTGACGCCCAGGCGGTAGCGCTGTGCGTCGCCATACGAGAACAGGCGCGCCTGCAGCATGCGGTCGGGCGAGAAACCGATGCCGGGCACGACATTGGCGGGCGTGAATGCCGCCTGTTCGATTTCGGCAAAGAAATTCTCGGGATTGCGGTTCAGCTCCAGCTCGCCGACTTCGATCAGCGGGTAGTCGCCATGCGGCCAGACTTTGGTCAGATCGAAGGGGTTGAGATGGTAGCTGCCAGCTTCTTTCTCCGGCATGATCTGGACAAACAGCGTCCAGCGGGGGAAATCGCCCTTCTCGATGGATTCGAAAAGGTCGCGCTGCGAGCTTTCGCGGTCGCGGCCCACGACCTCACAAGCCTCGGCATCGGTCAGGTTCTTGATGCCCTGCTTGGTGATGAAGTGGAATTTGACCCAGAAACGCTCATTCTCTGCGTTGATGAAGCTAAAGGTATGGCTGCCGAACAGATGCATGTTGCGAAAGCCGGCGGGGATGCCGCGGTCGCTCATGACTATGGTGATCTGGTGCAGCGCTTCGGGCAGCCCGGTCCAGAATTCCCAGTTGTTCTGGGCGCTGCGCATGCCGGTTCGCGGATCGCGCTTGACGGCGTGGTTCAGGTCGGGGAACTTGAGCGGATCACGGAAGAAGAATACGGGGGTGTTGTTGCCGACAAGGTCCCAGTTGCCCTGGTCGGTGTAGAACTTCATGGCGATGCCGCGAATGTCGCGCTCGGCATCGGCGGCGCCGCGTTCGCCTGCGACGGTGGAGAAGCGGGCAAGCATGGGGGTTTTCTTGCCGATTTCCGAAAAAATGCTGGCGCGGGTGTACTTGGTGATGTCGTGGGTGACCGTGAATGTGCCGAAGGCGCCGGCGCCCTTGGCGTGCATGCGGCGCTCGGGGATGACTTCGCGGTCGAAGTGGGCGAGCTTTTCGATGAGCCAGACATCCTGCAGCAGCGCCGGGCCGCGCGGACCCGCGGTCATGATGTTCTGGTTATCCGCTACCGGAGCGCCTGCCGCAGTGGTGAGTTTCTTCATGGTTGTCGTCCTTTGAGAGTGGAGTGGGCGGCCGGAAGGGCCGACCATGAGGAGTAGTGGGTCCAATTTATCGGAAATGGTCAGATGCTTCCTGGACCTGGGACAAAGTCTAGACTGCATAATGCAATTACGGAAATTGATTGTTTATCTTGTGTCGATTAATAATTACTATATGCATGCGCTGAGAGCATCGCGGCATGCAATAGCCAAGTCTCCATATAGCTCTTTTGGTGCAGCCCCCGCCGAGGTGGAACGGTTCACCCCAGATTGGTCCGGCTCGCTGGAAGTCGGGCTACGCGGTACGGACAAATCGCAGATGAGTCCCAGATAAGCCGCAGCCTGGTTCATACCCCCATATAGGCTTGCAATTGGGACTTCTGCGCGACAAGGTCGTCAGAGGAGCCCGTCCAGACAGCATGGCCCTTTTCCACGATGTAGTGGCGGTCTGCCAGCGGCAGGAGGGAGCTCAGGTTCTTGTCTATGCAGAGAATGGTCATGCCGAGCTGCTTGAGCTCGGCAAGACAGTGCCAGATTTCCTGCCGGATGAGGGGGGCAAGCCCTTCCGTGGCTTCATCGAGAATGAGCAGCCGCGGGTTGGTCATGAGGGCGCGGCCTATGGCAAGCATTTGCTGCTCGCCGCCCGAGAGCTTGTTGCCAGGGTTGCCGGCGCGCTCCTTGAGGCGTGGAAACAGCGCATAGATGCGCGCAAGCGTCCAGGGGCGAGGCAGGCGCTGGCGGTTGTGGGCGGTGGCGACAAGGTTTTCCTCTACCGTCAGGTTAGGGAATACCTGCCGACCCTCGGGGACAAGGCCAATGCCTGTGCGGGCAATGCGGTAAGGGGGAAGCCCGTGTATGGCGTGTCCGCCGAAATGGATGGCGCCGGAGGCGGGGGCCATGAGGCCGACGATGGCTTTGACGCTGGTAGTCTTGCCCATGCCGTTGCGGCCGAGCAGAGTCACGAACTCGCCCTCCCGGATCTCGAACGCCATGCCGAACAAGGCCTGGCTTGCGCCATAGAAAACGTCTATGCCGTTGACTTGCAGGAGTTCGGTAGCCATTATTGCTCGTCTCCCAGGTAGGCGGCCCGCACGTCGGGATGGTTGCGTATGAGGTCGGGAGGGCCGCTCGCGATATTGCGGCCATAAACGAGAACAGTGATGCGGTCCGCAAGCCGGAATACTGCGTCCATGTCGTGCTCCACCAGAACAATCCCGTAACTGCCCTTGATCGACAGAAGAAGGCGAGTCATTTCTGCGGATTCGGCCTGGCTCATCCCCGCCATGGGCTCATCCAGCAAGAGCAGTTTGGGCTGCCCCGCCAGAACCATGGCCAGCTCGAGCTGGCGCTGCTCTCCATGGGCGAGGTCAGCGGCGCGAACGGCCTGCCGGTGGGCGAGGCCGGCCTGCTCGAGGGTCGCGAAGGCTGGCCCGGTCAGGGAAGCCTGGGCGGTTACGGGAGACCATGCCCGGAAGCTGTGGCCCTGATGGGCCTGCACGGCGAGCATCACGTTTTCCAGGGCGGTGAATTCCGGAAAGATGGATGTGATCTGGTAGGAGCGCGCCAGCCCGCGCAGGGCGCGCTGTTCGGCGCGTAGCCTGGTGATGTCCTCACCCAGGAACACGATGCTTCCCATGTCGGGGCGGATTTCTCCTGCGAGCTGGGTGATGAGTGTGCTCTTGCCTGCCCCGTTGGGACCAATGATGGCATGCAGCTCACCGGCGGCGATATCCAGGTCGACGTTGTCGGTAGCGACCAGGCCGCCGTAGCGTTTGATGAGTTTGCGGACAGACAGCAGGCTCATGCTTTGTTACCCCCTGTCAGGGCGGAGGCTGTATGGCGCTCCCGGCGCCGGTCCAGCGCGTCGCAGAACCCGCAGATACCCTGGCGGCTGGCGAGCACGACGATGACAATGAGCGGCCCGAAGATCACCATCCAGTGTTGCGTCAGGGCCTTGAGCGCTTCTTCTGTCAGGAGCATGGCCAGGGCGCCGAACAGCGGCCCGAAGAGTGAGCCCAGGCCGCCCAGCATGACCATGACGATCAGCTCGCCCGAGGTGGTCCAGGACATATAGGAGGGCGAGGCGAACTGAGTGAGATTGGCGTAGAGCATGCCCGCAATGCCGCAAAGGCAAGCCGACAGTACATACGCGGCGAGCCTGTAGCGAAAAGTGGGGTAGCCCAGTGCACGCATGCGGCGCTCGTTGCTCCGGGAGGCGCGTATGACTGTGCCAAAGCGCGAATGAATGAGACGGTGACAGCCATAGATGCCCGCGCACAGCAGCAGGAATGCTGTGACGTAAAGCGTGCGCCCGTCGGTAAGGAGTGCGGCGCCGAAACTGCTTCCCGCCCTCAGGCGCAGGCCATCGTCGCCGCCATACTGGCTCAGGCTGACAAACAGGAAATAGAACATCTGCGCGAATGCCAGCGTAATCATGATGAAGGAAATACCGGACGTTCGCAGGGCGATGCTGCCGGTTACCAGGCCGACCAGGGCGCAGGCCGCGAGGGTCGCCAGAAGCTGCAGCCAGCCGCTGTCCACGCCATGGAAGCTGAGAATGGCGGTAACGTAGACGCCCAGACCCAGATACAGGGCATGGCCGAAGCTGACCATGCCGCCGTAGCCCAGGATAAGGTTCAGGGAAAGCGAGGCAAAGGCGAAGATCAGGATGCGGGCAAACATTGCGAGCAGGAATGGATCATCGCGCATGAACAGCGGCAGCAGCGCCAGCAGGACCAGCAGGATCAGGCCGGACCGGGTGGCAGTGCTCAGGGTGCGAAACGTGTCTGGGCTCAGGGACATGGGACTTGGGGTAGCGGTGTCATGGTTGGATGGGTTCCTTGTGCTGCGCATCCGGGCTGAGGCCCGGCTGCCCCTCCGGGGCGCTCAGTGCTTGTGTACCGGAAACAGCCCCTCTGGCTTGACGGCAAGTATGGCCGCCATGAGCAGGTAGATCATCATGGAGGCCAGCGCCGGCCCCGCGATGTCGGCGGCGCTGCGCTCAAGGACGGTGCGCAGCAGATTGGGCAGCAGGGTACGGCCCAGCGTGTCCACTACGCCAACGATGAGCGAGGCATAGAATGCCCCCCGTATCGAGCCGATGCCGCCGATGACGATCACGACCATGGTCAGGATGAGTATGGGTTCGCCCATGCCGGCCTGCACAGACATGATGGGGCCGGCCAGCAGGCCCGCGAATCCGGCCAGCACGGCGCCCAGGGCAAACAGCATGGCGTTGAGCAGGGTGATATTCACCCCGAGCACATCGACCATGGCGCGGTTGCTTGCCCCGGCGCGGATGAGCATGCCTATGCGCGTGCGATGTATGAGCACGTAGCAGCCGAGCGCAACCAAAAGCCCGGAGGCGATGATGACCAGGCGGTACGCCGGGTAGCGTACGCCGAAAAGATTGACGGCGCCGATCAGGAACTCCGGCACTTCCATGTAGTAGGGCGAAGGGCCCCAGATCATGCGCGCCAGCTCATTGAAGAAAAGGATCAGCCCAAAGGTTGCCAGCACCTGATCCAGATGGTCGCGCGGATACAGCTTGCGCAGCGCTATCCAGTTCACGGCCAGGCCAAGTGTGAGCATGGCGGGCACGAGCAGCACTGCCGCAAGCAGGAATGAGCCTGTCACGTTGTACAGGGAGGCGGCAAAGAAGGCGCCCATCATGTACATGGAACCATGCGCCAGGTTGACGAAATTCATGATGCCGAAGACCAGGGTCAGGCCCGCGGCCATGAGAAACAGCAGCACGCCCAACTGCAGGCCGTTGAGCGTCTGGATAATGAAAAGGGTAAAGCTCAAGTGCTGCTCCGGATCGCGCCCGGCGGCCGCCCCGCGCGGCCGGCCGGACCGGGTTTTACTTCATGTTGCACTGTGCCGCGAAATTGGCGCGAGTCTTGATCTTGATAGGCGTGGATGCCTGCAGTTCGGCGCCATCGGGGCCTTCGACGACATCGACCCGATAGAAGGGCGCGTCGGGGAACTGGTTGGAGTCGAACTTGAATGCGCCGCGCACCGAGTCGAAATCCGCCTCCTTGAAGGCTGCGCGCAGGGCATCCTTGTTGCTGACATCCCCCTTGACCTTTGCCAGAGCCGAGTCGATCAGGTTGGCGGCGTCATATGACTGGGCCGCATACATCGAAGGCTGGCGCTTGTAGGCTTTCACAAAGGCCTCGACGAACTGCTTGTTCTGCGGATTATCGAGATTGGGCGCATAGGGGGCGCTGGTGATCGCGCCCACCGCCAGCGACTTCAGCGCCGGCAGGGTCGAGCCATCTATGGTGGAGACGGAAATCAGTGGCAGCGATCCCAACAGGCCGGCCTGGCGATACTGCTTGACGAAATTCACCCCCATGCCTCCGGGGTAGAACACGTAGACCGCGTCGGGCGAGGCGGCCTGCAGCTGGGCGATCTCGGCGGAATAGTCGGGCTGGTTGACCTGGGTATAGACCTCGTCGATCACCTTGCCGGTGTAGTCACGCTTGAAGCCGGATACCGCGTCGCGGCCCGCCTGGTAATTGGCCGCCATGACATACATATTCTTGTAGCCAAGGTCGCTGGCCAGCTGCCCGCCGGCCTCGTGCAGCATGTCGTTGTCCCACGAGGTCGAGAAGAAAAAGGGCGAGCATTCCTTGCCTGCGATGGGGGCGGGGCCGGCGTTAGAGCCGATCAGAAAGACCTGGCTGTCGGTGATGGGTTTGTGGATAGCCATCATGACATTGGAGAATGTGACGCCGGTGATGATGGGCACGTGCTCGCTTTTGAGCAGCTTGGTGGCGGCCTGTACGCCGACATCGGGTTTGAGCTGGTCGTCTTCGCGGATGACTTCGACCGGCACGCCGCCCAGCTTCCCGCCCTTTTGTTCTATGGCCAGCATGAAGGCATCGTACTGATCCTGGCCGAGGGCGCCGCCAGGGCCTGACATGGTAGCGATAAAGCCTATTTTCACGGGCTCCTGGGCCTGTGCGAGGCCGGCGCCCAGGGCGCCGCAGAGCAAGGCAGCCGCAAGGGCGCTTCGGCGCAGCAGCGCGCGCCCCGCAGACGGATTGGCGTATGTCATGTTGTCTCCTGCGCAAAAATGCGAAGTCTTTGATGTTTATTGATTGTATACAGGCCGCCGCGCCCGCTTTCAGCCCCGCGATGACGACATACGGCTCTTTGTGCAAATTACATTAAGCCTAAAGCTTTTGCTATCGGGGAATTACCCGATAAACGCCAGGCCACCCCGATTTTCCGGGGAACTGACATCGTACACAAAAGGTCGACGTCAAGCATTAAGTGACACTAGTCGAATGGCTAGAAGTCTATATGAGGTGAGTAGTTAGTTCTACGGCAGGCCGATTTGCGAGACTGCGGCGTTGTGGGTTGGGAGCCACATGAGAGCATGGCGGTAGAAAGCCTGGGCGTGCTGCATTGGGAACAATTGCCAGCGGACGGCAGCCGCGTGTCGTTGTCATAGCTGAATCGGCCATCGCCCTTCAGAACGAAGAGCGTGCAGCGTTGGGCAGCGCCTGCAGCATCAGGTCACACGTGCCCTTGACAACCCGTCGTGGGGGCTTCCAGTGCCTGTTGTAAATGGCTTCCCCAGCCTAAGCCCTATTTTACGCTCGTGGGTGGGTAAATTTGGAATGGGCAATAGCGCGGAGGTGGCTCGGTATGCATCATGCTTCGATCAAACCCAAGAATCGTCCTATGCGTTCGTTGTCATTGCCGCAGAAGAATCTGGCCGGTGAGCAATCTTGCAGGATGTGCCCGCCTTCCATGAACACGACCCGATCCGCCACATCTCTGGCAAAGCGAACCTCGTGCGTCACGACGATCATGGTAATACCATCATCCGCCAGCGCGCGCATTACCTTGAGCACTTCTTCGCGTAGTTCCGGATCTAACGCTGATGTAGGCTCATCGAAAAGTATGACCTCAGGATCCATGGCCATGGCGCGTGCGATAGCGACGCGCTGCTTCTGCCCGCCGGACAAGTGTAGGGGATAGGCATCCGCCTTGTCCGCCAGCCCCACCTTCTTCAGCAGCTCCATAGCACGCACGCGCGCCGCATTGCGAGATTGGCCTTTCACCGAAATCAGCCCTTCCATGACATTCTTCAGCGCCGTCATGTGGCCGAATAGATTGAACGACTGGAACACCATGGCAGTGCGGCGCCGAATCTCTCGAACGCGGGTGCGTAGCTGATGGTTGGGGCTCTGTTTAAACTGCGCGGCGTTGACTGTGATGCCGCAGACCTCAATAATCCCTCGATCGGCAATTTCCAGAAAATTAAGTGAACGAATCAACGTGGTTTTGCCAGATCCTGACGGTCCCATGATCACGACGACCTCTCCTTTACAGATGTCAAGATCGATTCCCGAGAGGACGTTGTTGGAGCCGAAGCTTTTATGCAGCCCACGTACCTGGACGTTAATGGGTAGGATGGATTGTGTCATTTGAAATGCCTGGAAAGCCTGTCTTCGAGGAGTGTTTGCACGACGGTTAATACCTGATTGATGAACCAGTAGATGGCGCCCACGAGCATGAACATTTCCAGGTAGCGAAAAGTGGCGGCGCCGATCTGTTCTGCTACGCGCGTCATCTCGACGACCGTGACAATGGAGGCCAAGGAGGTGTCTTTCATCAGGCCTATCATGCGGCTGCCCATAGGAGGCAGCGCGATACGGAGGGCCTGTGGAAGCACGATGCGCAGCATCGTGCGCCAATAGCTCATGCCCATGGACCATGCTGCCTCCCATTGTCCCTTGTCGACCCCAGAAATGCCTGATCGGACGTTTTCGCTGAGGTAGGCGGCGGCGAACAAGGTCAGAGCCAGCAGCGCCGAAGCTATGGGGCCCATAACAATGCCGTAGGCTGGCAAGCCATAGTAGATCAGCAATAATTGGATAAGCAGCGGGGTGCCGCGAAAGATGGATACGTAACAAAAGGCGAGACAACGCAGTAGACGGAATGTTGAAATCCGAGCCAGCGCAATGAGCAGGCCCAACAGGCAGCCTAGAAAATAAGACGCTAACCCTAGGCCGATGGTGACCAGAACTGCCTTTTCCAGCAAGGGCTGCGCGCGTAGAAACAATTCAATCATGCGTAGCCCCTCACTTAGCCGACACGGGCGTGCCCTGCACCGTGGCGGTATACGCCTGCAACGCTTGCTGCAAGTCTGTGATTATTGCAGCCTTGTCTTCCAGGCCGATGGAAAGGCGGATCAGTGGTTGATCCGTGCGTGAAAACGGTCGTTCCGCCTGGATGGCCGCAGGATAGTACGCTGCAAGACTATGCACACCACCCCAACTGGCGCCGATGGAAAATACTTCCAGCGTGTCGAACAGCGCGTGGTATGCGGTCTCTGGCGCGGGCTGGAGAATAAGGGAGAACAGGCAGCCTGCGCTGTGGAAGTCGCGTTTCCAGATGGCGTGACCGCGGTCGCCGGGCAGGGGCGGATACAGTATCTCCCGTACCTGGGGTTGTCGGCTGAGCCATTGCGCGATTGCCAGGGTGGTGGCGCATTGTGCCGCATGACGCAGGCGCAGCGTTTCGAGTCCACGTAATGCCAGGAAGCAGTCTTCGGGACTCACATGTAAGCCCAGCATGCTCTGCATGTCGCGCAACAGGCTGTAGTGAGCGCCATCTTTGCCGCTGATGGTGCCTATCAGCAGATCGGAATGGCCGCCGATGTACTTGGTGGCAGCTTCGATACTCAAGTCGATGCCATGGTCCAGCGGTCGGAAGCCCAGCGGGCTCGCCCATGTATTGTCCATCATGGTCAGCACGCCATGTCTCTGTGCGGCGCGGGCGATGGCTTGTGTATCATGCATTTCCATGGTGATAGAGCCTGGCGCCTCCAGGCAGATCAAGCGCGTATTGGGACGGAACAACTGCTCGATGTCAGCGCCAGTGGCCGGGTCAAAGTATTCCACTTCTACTCCGGCGCGATTCAGCCAGGTTTCGGCCAGGGCTTGCAGCGATCCATAACATGCGGCCGATATCAACATATGATCGCCGCCTTTGACGAACGCCAGCACCGCGGCAGCCAAGGCTGCTGCGCCGGACGGCATGGCGACGCACCAGTTACCTCCTTCCAAGAGTGCGATACGGTCTTCAAGTTTGCGAGTAGTAGGAGTGCCGTTGACCCCGTAGCTGTAACCGTCCGGCTGCCGGGAGCGCCGCTGTACGAAGTCGGTTAATGAATCGAAGACAATGGTGGAAGCTCTCCAAACTGGGGGAGACAGGCTGGCGAATTTGCGGGCAGAATTCATCGGATATATAAATAGTCTGGCTGAGGAAAGGAATTTCGTGAATACTCGCGGAATTCCAATTCACCGGCAATATTGCGCCGTACTCGCTTGATAAGCAGGCTTAATACCATGGAAATAAGAGAGATAGAGGTGTTCCGCTCTGTAATGCAGGTGGGCACTACTCGCAAAGCTGCCGAGTTACTGGGTGTGTCGCAATCGGCAATCAGCCAGGCGCTGGCCCGCCTGGAAAAAAAAGCTGATCTGCGCTTTTTCGAACGAGTGCGGGGCCGGCTGATACCCACCCGTGAGGCCGCCGCCCTGATGGTGCAGGTGGACCGGTTCTTCACTGGGTTTGAACTTATCGAGCATTGCATTCGCGGGCTGAAAACTGTCGGGTTGGAGCGACTGACCGTAGCGTCATTTCCCGCGCTCGGTGCAGGCTTTCTGCCGCGCGCCATCGAGGCGTTTGGTCCGGCTCGGCGCAAGATATTGGTATCACTGCAGGTCATGAGCTCTCGGGATGTCTATCAGCAAGTTATGGCCGGTCAGGCGGATTTCGGCTTGATGGCAGATGAATTACCCGTGGAAAGCCTGGAGCATTCTGTTTTTCTGGAGATCCCTGGGGTCATCGTCATGCATGCGCGCCATCCACTGGTGCGGCGCAAGCTTATTACGCCGGATGATATGGCGGCGCACCCGTTTATTGCACTAAACCCGGAGGATCAGGGGCGACGCTTGCTGGACAAGGCTTTGGCGCAACAGGATCTGATGCTTTCTCCGGTGGTGGAAACGCCCTATTCCAGTTCAATATGCGAACTGGCGTTGCGAGGCGTCGGAATAGGCATGGCGCACCCGCTGACTGCATTCGACTACCTGTCTAAGGGACTGGTGCTTAAGCGCATGGCCGTATCTGTGAGTGCGCGCACGCTATTGGTTATACGTCCTGGGGCACCGCTGGCAGGAACTGCCAGGGAATTCTTGAAGGCGATGCGCATTCAATTACAGGCTGATTTGTCATCTCTGGCGGCCTGCCTGAACAATCCTTCATGACGTATTAGCTGAGCTTATCATCTGAGTGAGTTCCGTAGTAGTCAACGGTTGCCAGGCCGGTAAGACTAACACTCCACACATCTAATGGAACTGACAAGGGGATCATCATGAAGCATCGTTATACGCGCTGCTGCCTGAACAGCATCGCTGTCCTGGCAGCTGTCTTAATTCTGGGTATGGCAAATTCTGCCGCAGAGAACCGGAACATTCTGGATGAGGCACGGGCGTCGGGGGTGATCCGGATCGCAAACACCCAGTCCAGCCCGCCCTGGACCTATATTGGTGACGACAATCAGCCCGCTGGGTACGATGTGGAAGTGGCGAAAGAAGTGGCCAAGCGTATCGGCGTGGCGCATATTCAGTTCATTGCAGATTCCGGCAAGAATTTTGTGGAGGGTTTGAAGGCTGGCAAGTACGAGATGGTCATGAACGACATGACCCCCACGCCGGAACGCGCCAAGCAGGTGGATTTCAGCACGCCTTATGGGGTAGAAGACTTTCGCATTTTTGTGCATAACCGGGCCGCTATTATGGATTTGGGGGATCTGACGGGCAAGCGCGTGGGCGTGACCACAGGTTCCAGCAACGAGTCCTGGGCGCGAGCGAATCTGAAGTCTTCCGAAATAGTTGCTTATGACAATGGTGGGCTGGTGTTCAACGACCTGGCGATTGGCCGTATCGATGCGACGATCAGCTCCTATTTTGGAGGCACCAGGTACGCCAAGGACAGGAGCCTGCCGATCAAGAATGTCGGGCCGATCCTGACTTACCAGCTGTCTGCAGCAGCCATGCCCCCAGGGCAGCCTGAGCTTAAGGCCGCTGTGAGCGACGCGATCAATGCCATGATCGCCGATGGCACCATCGACCTGCTGGCAAAGCGTTGGGTAGGTGTCGAATACAGCATGACGGAGCAGATCACCAAAACTGTTGCTGAGCAGTAGTCCGATGGTGGCCGGGGGCGCATAGCTCGGCGCTTTCTTGCACTATAAGTGCTATCGCTGACACAGACTCAGGCACGCGAGGCAAAGATTGCCATGGCCATGCCGCGCGCAGATGTAGACCTATGTTTACGATACGCTCGGGCTTAGCATACGCCTATTGGATGGGGGCCGGCGCATGGAAGGCACACTCAACCGATAGCACACTGCTATGCTCGAATGTCAGCGCGAGGGTAACGGTATCGCCCGCCTGCAAATCGCGGGTGGGCTTCTCTAGCAGGGCGCGATAACTGCCACGGGGAAACTTCACCTATCCTTTGCAGGCACGACAATCCGGAGCATGAACCTGCTGTAGTAGGCTTGGGCGCAGTCAGCGAAGTACTGGGCTGGAGTCTTTGACAAACAAAAAGCCCTGTACGCGGGTTGCATACAGGGCCTTGGCAGCAGGCAGGGGCGCAGTTGTCAGCGTGCGTCCGCCAGCTTTTCTTTGTCCAGCTTATGCATGATGTAGCGCTGCTGTGCGATGGAAACCGCGTTATTGACGCACCAGTACAGCACCAGGCCGGCAGGGAAGAAGAACATCATCCCGCCGAACACCAGAGGCATGATCATCATGATCTTGGCCTGGGTGGGGTCGGGGGGCGTCGGGTTCAGCTTGATCTGCAGGAACATCGTCGCCATCATGACGGCGGGCAGGATAAACCATGGATCGCGCACAGACAGGTCGTGAATCCAGAGTATCCAGGGCGCGCCGCGCATCTCGACGCTGCCCAGCAGCACCCAGTACAGGGAGATGAACACCGGGATCTGCACCACCATGGGCAGGCAGCCGCCCAGCGGGTTGATTTTCTCGGTACGGTACATCTCCATCATGGCCGCGTTCAGCTTGGCCTTGTCGTCGCCGAAGCGCTCGCGCAGGGCCTGCATGCGGGGGCCGACCTGTTTCATCTTGGCCATGGAGCGGTAGCTGGCGGCCGAGAGCGGGTAGAACACAAGCTTGATCAGCAGCGTCAGCACAACGATGGTCCAGCCCCAGTTGCCCAGGACGCTGTGAATCCATGTCATGATCTTGAACAGGGGCTTGGCGATGATGGTCAGCCAGCCATAGTCCACCACCAGTTCCAGGCCGGGCGCGAGGGCGCTCATGGCTTTCTGGTCCTGCGGGCCCACCCACAGGTTGGCATTTACCGTCGCATGCTGGCCGGGTTCTATCGTGCCCACAGGCTCGATGCTGCGGATGGCATACAGGTTGTTGGACAGGCGCAACGCCTCGTTGTGGCGCGCCACGCCTTCCGGCGGAACCCAGGCGGAAGCGAAATAGTGCTGCACCATGCCTATCCAGCCATTGTCAGCCTGTTTCACATAGCTGGCCTTGCCCTTGTCGATATCCGAGAAAGAGATTTTCTGGAACTTCTCGTCGGCGGAATAGAGCGCCGCGCCGGTAAAGGTGCGGTAGAACGACGAGGAATCTGCCGGGTCATTGCTGTCGCGGGTCAGCTGCAGGTAGAGCGACGGGCTGATCGGCTGGCTGCCCAGGTTATAAATGTCGTGGCGAACCTGGATGTCATAGCTGCCGCGGTGCAGGGTATAAGTCTTGACGACCTTTACGCCGTCCGATTCCGCCTCGAAAACGACGTCGAGCTTGTCGCCCTGCAGGCTGCGCGCGTCCGACACCAGCCGGAAGGGCGTCAGATGCGTGGGGTAGCTTGCGCCCTGGGGGGCGCCAACCACGCCTGTTTGAGCCAGATGTGTGGAGCTTGTGGAATTGTCCAGCAGCACCATGGGCTCGTCCTTGCTGCCCGGCGCCAGGTATTTGAGCAGGGACGCCTTCACCAGTTGCGCGCCCTGGGTGTCGAATGTCAGGTCATAGACATCGGTCTTTACCTCGACTTTCTCCGAGGTGGGTGCGCTCTGGGAGGCATTGCCCGGCACAGTGGCATCGGCGCTGGCCGCGGGAGGCTGGCTGGCCTGTACGCCGGAAGGAATGCTCGTGTCCGCTGCCTTTTCGGCGGCACGGGCGGTGTCCTCGCTGGTCTGCTGCGTGGCGGCGGGTGTGCCGAACAGCGAAGCCTTGCCATTGTGCACTTGCCAGTTGTTCCATAGCAGCAAGAGCGATAGAGAGAAAATCATCCAGAGGATGGTGCGTCGGATGTCCATAGCGCCTGTGTCGAGTTGTAGCCGAGCAAAAGCTCAACAGTTTAACTTAGCTCGCCTGAAT
>Ga0182738_1003037_pt1 | contig 19458 bp, 14 predicted proteins | sample eDN5th30CBELigMG_FD_128876 | JGI IMG/M metagenome (GOLD analysis project Ga0182738, IMG submission 128876) | Enriched Miracle-Growth compost microbial communities from Emeryville, California, USA - eDNA 5th pass 30_C BE-Lig MG (version 2)... ... | reverse complement strand
TCATCTTCTCGATATCTTCATGTGTATAATTGCCAAAGGTTGCCTTCATATCTCGCTTCATTCCAAATCCTCTGGCGCTTTCTGGGTACATTTTTTCATATTCTTTCATTCCATTATCAAGGACTTTGTACCATTCAGCAATTGTTTTACACATAAGAGCATTTCTTGGAAGCTTATATTCATCCATTTTCTTTTTGAGTGTGAAAATAATTTCTGGTTCTACTGCGAGTTTATCTTCATGGATCTGTCTTCTGGCCTTGATAGCTTGAATAGTCCAATCTGCCCAGTTGAAAATTCTTTCAACAGCTTTATTTTCTTGTTCGACTTGCGGAGTTCTCTTTAGATTATTGATGAAAGCATTGATAAGCTTTTGAGAGCTTTCTTTCAGTTCTTCTAAAGACTCAAAGATCTGTCCATAATCCATGTCCTCCTCTCCTGCTCCTTCTAATATTTCCAATAACCTCTCCTCTGGACCTCTATGTAAGAATCCATCGACTTCATCTTTCCATTCTTGGACGAGGCCTTTTGAAACAGAAACAACTTGTTGAGAATTATTTGGAACTTTGACGGGAGAATAAGAGACTTCTTCTTCCATATTGTAAGCCTGAGATGATGGAATGACACATTCCTCAATATCGTCTTCAATAGCAATAGAGGAAGGTCTGTTGGCGGGGATTTTTTCGAGAGCTTGAGAGAGATTTTTGAAGAAACAAGGGAAGACAGTTTCTTGGAAGAACTGTCCATCACAAGATTTTGAGATTTCTTCAAACTTTCCGTGAATCATTCTGAGTTTAGTAATCTTGGCATCAGAAAGACTGGAAATCGTGTGGAATTTGCCTTGACAGCCAACAATTAATTCGACAAGAGCTTTATCTTTAAAATGGCCGAGGTCATCAGATTCCAAATGGTCCATTTTTAAAGGTTGGATCCCGTATAAGATAGCATAGACATTAGATAAAAGGATGAAGCTTTCGACAATTGCTTTGATTTCATCAAGTTCTGGGATCTGAACCTTGTTCTCCTGGGCTCTGATGACAAGTCTAGCCATGATGCAAAGAGGTTTTGGGTTGTATTCCATGCCAACTTTCAAGAATCTTTTGGCGTCTTCTCTGATGATCTTGCCCTCATTGATTTTAGTACTGAGATGAGAGAACAATCCTCCATCAACTGTACCGACTCCTTGGCCTAATTCTGCATGGCATTCAATGAGTTTATCTAATGGCATAGTTTCTTCTAAAAACCTCTGCAGCTGATAATTAGCTTCCAACTAGGTGAAGAGTAAGAAAATTATTACAAAAAAAGGTTACTTTTTCTTTGAGGATAGAGATTTCAGGGATTCTAATATTGGTAGTTTTGAGTTTTTTCTCGGCATCTTTAAGATGACTGAAAGTCCAAGCATAACCAGCATTATTAAAATTATCCTTAATTTTCTTGGCACTGGTCAATTTGGAACGAAGTTCTTGGAACACAGTGTCAGTGCTGTCAACGTAGACCATATCTTCAGATTCCTTGACAATATTTTCAACTTCTTCAAAATTGACCATTTCTTCATTATCTTCATAGATATTTTCTGCTTTCTTTTTAAGTCTTCTGCTGATTCCACTTGCTTCATTCTTCCATAATCTCCAGCTTCTGTAATGTTCAACGGCCTTGCTCATCTCTGGGATTCTTATTTCCATTCCTTCGATTTGCTCCACTAAATCGCCTAAATCCTTTGTCTTCTTTTCTATACATTCCTCGTATCTTCCTTTCCATTCCAATGTTCTTCTGATTTGCTCCTGAGCCCATTTGCTTTCTCTTTGTTGACCATTGACACTGACTGGATGGAAACTTGCCATAACTTTTTGGGCCTCTTCCATACTTATCTTTTTCAACAAAGATTTTCTTCCTCTTTGGAACTCTTCTTCTATTTCGACCAACATCTTTTCTGTCTTTGGTTTTCTTCCTCTTTTATTTCCTTTTCCCATCGTTGATGTCTTTTCATTGTCTGAGACGTCTTTTTCTGCATTTGCTCCTTTAGGTACAATGAATGGTTTATGAAGACTGTTATTTTTCTTGATGTTAAGAGATTCACTGGTAATCTCTTTCAGGGCTGAATCATTATTGGCTTTGGTCTCTTCTTCTTCAATCTCGTTATCACTGAGATTCTTGGTTCTAGGACGTCCTCTTTTGCCTGTTTTTTCGGAGCTTGACTTACTTTTATTCGCACTTCCTGTAGCAAGAACAATATCCTCAGAACTATTGACACTATTCTTTGGCTTTCTTCCTCTCTTTTTCTTGCCTTCGCTTTCAGGGTTCACAGCGGCAGGTGGCTTTATTGATTTTTTTCTTCCTCTTTTTCCTTCTTCCTCTTCACCTTGATTAACCCATTCCTCTTCTTCTTCTTCGCTTTCTTCTTGAGATTCGATATCACCTTCATTTTCTTGTTCTTTTCCTCTTCTTCTTCTTCCTCTGACTTGAGGAACAACTTCTTCTTCTTCTTCTTCCTGCTCAGACTCGTCTTCTATTTCCATATTATCCTGTTTTTCTTCTTCAAAGACTGGTTCTTCTTGAGGTCTAGGGCCTTCAATGATTTCTTCAAGAAGTCTCATTTCAGAAAGATTTGTGGGCAAATCTACATTTTTGGCCTTTTCATATAATCTTTCTGCGAGTGTTTTTGGAAGATCTTCTTTGGTTTCTCCATTGTAATATTTCTGGACGTTTTCATAGAAAAATTTGAGGAATTCTAATTGTTTATTGTATTGACTGGTTTTTTCATAGGATTTAGTTATGACTCCACAGGATTCCTTTTCGTATAAATTTTGAATTTCTCTGGTCTGGTTCAAAGCAGATTCGTTTGTAGCAATAATTTCTTTGCGAAGTTGTTTCTTGGCCCAGTCTAAGGCTGATTTTGGTTGACAACTCTTTATGCAAGGCTTCAATAATTCATCGACAGCAATTCCTGTACAATATTTTTCATTGAGAGGTTTGAGAAGTCTTTCAAGAGAGAATGGAATAAATCTGGAGGATTCAATCAAGGTCTTTAAATCATCAAGGGTGCAGAAATTATCCCATGCTGCTTTCATTCTTTTTTGAAAAACATTTGCAAAGAACAAAACTTCTGGGAAGGACAATCTGCTGAGGAGTGGGAATGCTCTCAAATCTGTTCTGATTTTAGGTAATTTGTCTTCTGAATATACACCAATCAATACCTCGGGTGTCTCAATCTCCTATTTGAAATTATGAATATAAGAGAACACATTTCAAAAATTTACTTTGTAGAATTGTTTAATGGTTTCTTTAACAGCAAGGTTATCTTCAGAAGTGGCTTTTTCTTCTTCAATTTCGAGTTCTTGAGCTTCTTTAGGAGCTTCCAATTTATGAATCATGACGATTCTGCCTCCAACAAATTGAGTATAATCATCGTCTTCTCTGGCCTTCAACAAATCTTTATCAAGCCCAGCCATGAAATCTTCTTCAGTTCTTTTCTTGGCTTTTTTGAGGTGGTTTCCAACAAAATTAGTCAATTGGAGGTCTTCGCGACTAATTCTCTTTTTGCCTTTATATCCCTTGGGAGCCTTTTTTGCTTTAACATTCATTAATGGTTCATAATCTTTTTTGGCCAATCCTGTTTCTTCAATAACATCTCTGAGGTTAAATGCAATATCCTCTATATTTGCGGTGATTGCCTGATCGTCAATCGATTCGTGAACCAATAATCCTTCTTGCTCTTCGATTTTGAAATATGTCCTCCAAACGCTTCCTTTAGGGTCCAAATGTTGGTTTCTGAGGGCACAGTGAACATGACAATGCTTTATACTGTGCTCATTTACACATTTAAATGTCTCAACTTTGCTTTTACAAAGCTCGCATTTCTTTACAGCACGAAGCTTATTGGTATCTTTGCGGAAAAAGGTAAGATCGATTGACATATTTGGAAGATCTTCGTAACTAACATGTGGACTGCCCATTCCGCAGACTGTATGCATCCATTTTGCGTCCTTTGTAAGACGAAGACAGCCTTCTTTTACTCCACAAATATGACAATTCTAAGGGGACTCTGTTAGTAAAGTGTCAATAAAATGAATAGTACGAAGTCACGGTCATTGGTTTGTTCACGACAACGATCACAATGGAAAGTTTTGATACGGAGGCCATCATCGCCATAAATTTCTTCCTCAAGAGGAGTATCAAGACCATAACACATTAAATGTGCCGAGACTTTGCATTCTTTGCAATAAATAATCTCGAAAAGATGCTTGAATTCTTCTTGAAGGAAATTGTTGGAAACGTTAGAATAACAGACTTCACAATGTTTTTTGAGTTGAGGAAGGGACTAATATGAGGGTTAAGTAACGAAAATCTATACAAAAATACTGGTTTTGGAAGAGAAGGATGAGCTCTTTGAGCTTGGACTTGAACAGTAGGATTCATGGATTGGTTGAGGAAACGCTGGGAGATTTCACCAAAATCAATGACTGGTGAAGGAGATCTGGAGCTGTTGGATTCTGTGGTATCGTCAGAATCGGAAGAAGTGTGGAGATCTTCAGATGAAGAATTAGTATTACTATCAGAATTCATAATGTGTTGTTGAGTAAGAATATATTAGATGAAAGATTTGGGGTTTTGGTTTTGGTAGGTAAATGGCAAAAGGTTTTGTTTCTGATGATTGAAAAATTGACACAACAAACTTTTGTGTTGATGGGGTGGTATTGTAAATTTGTGTGTGTATATTTTTTATTTTGTGTGTATGTGTTTAATAAAAAGCCTTTAAGATTTTTATTCTCTTTCTAAATTTGATTTTACTTTGTTTTGAAAATGGCGCACTTTTTGATTTAACATAATGTATTTGGTACACTTTTTCCCCTTTATGATTCAAATTTAAAATTCGCAATTTTTCAATCTAAAAAATATTTTGCGCACACAGAAACTCTAGAACATTTATCAGAATCCAAACAAACCAAGATTCCACCAATTAAATCCAAGATTCCTCTGGCCTCTTGGGTTATAATCGGGCTGAATTCCTTTATAAAAGTATAATTTTTCGCAATATTTTCTCTTTTGGTCTGTGCCTTACTTCCCTTCCCAGAGAATAAGCATAGTATCATTCATTTCAAAACTAATAACTGGGTAATGTTATTGTAAAAATATAGTGTTCAATATGCGTATGTCCCTGTGGGGATGCACTCATATTCCTATATTTAATGAAACGTAGGGTCATATTATGGCCATGCTGGGAATGCGATCACACTCATTACTCAAGAAATATCAAGATTTTTTTCAAGACAAGACAAATCTCGCCAAAAAGTTGTGAGAGCGAGAGGGTGTGGTCCTCCCACAAGAATTCTCAAGAGCACTCAAAAGAGTGGAAATATTGCAAGAAATTTCTTTGCCAAGAGTCAAGACTTGAAGATTCAAGAAAGAAGGATTGAATCACAAGATCAAGATCAAGGAACCAAGAATGAATGCTATTTTGGAGTCCAAGAAGAAGATTCAAATTTTTGGTGTATTTTCTGGTGCTAAAAAATTTTAAGGAAGAAATTTTTCAAAAATTGCTCCTGAAATTTTTGGCGTACTTCAATAAATTCTTATTAATTTGGGTACTATCTGGTGTCATCTGGTGTTGTGATTGAATGATGTTTATTTAGCATTCATTCTTTGGGTAATCACTGTGTTCATTGATTGGCATTTCCTTTTCAATAGATGGTGAACTATGATTCAATCCATCTTGGGAATAATAACTATGCCTCATGGCCTTCAAAGCCACCAAACCATTTCAAAATGAAACCCCCATTTCAAAACTCCTGGGTAACAACACTCCCCCGTGTATTAGGAAGCATTATTGGGTATCAGTGTTAAGAAATTGGGTATACGTGTTTGAGCTATTTCGGAACAAGAGGAGATCAAGAGGAACACAAGACCATTTCAAGAACACAAGGACCAGAAGAACCAGAAGAATCAAGAATCAGCCATTTTGAAGGCCTCAAGAGTTCAAGATCAAGATGAAGACGAAGATTACCAGCTCCTAAGAAAAACCTTTTATTTACAGTGATTGTACAGTATCTCAAAATAATTTTATACAACCATATGAATATCAAATTCTATTGTACATTATGATTGATTATCTAACAATCAACTCAACCCTACCCAACCCAAAATTTGTCTCACTATGATAACACTTTTTCCTCATCAGAATTCTTTTGAACTCATTTTTGATTTGATGAGTGAGAATTGAATTTGAAAATCTCTCAATTGAGGAAAGTCTATTATAAATGTTTCTTGGACGGTGATAACTAGCTAAGTAAAAGCTTTTAGATATTTTTCTTTCGAATATATTATTGGAAAACAGGTTTTTATTAAGAAATTATTCAAGCAAGAGATAAAAGCCACTCTCATTCAAGGATACTGTCTTCAGATTCGATAGAGGCAGAAAAATATCATGAACTGTAAATTCATAAGCAAATTCGTGCTATTTCAGTCAAAGAAGAAAGAGAGAGAAGAGACGAAAAAGAGAGAAATAAATTTTGGACTCGGGACAGAACAAAGTTGATTTCTTCGAGAAATGAAATTAAAAATTGTCTTTAATTCGTCTTCGATTCTTCCTTTCACCCTGATTTTAATTGAATTAGAATCTTCTCTTGGTGTTTATTTTTCCGATTTTGGTGCAAGTAACGACACTAATATGAGCATATGAGGCTTATTTAATATAAAATAATAAAACAGATTGTTAAAAGAAGAAGAATTAACGGTAAGATAATGAAGTTTAATTATAGATTTTCAAATAATATAAGTAAAGATTCGGAAAAATAATCTGTTGAGAGATTTCCCAAATTATTTCTTTATTTAAGACAATAACTCTTCCTGAATAATCTTCAGGAAATGGGCAAGAGGAAAAGAAGATTCGAGAATAAATTGACAAAAAATGCTTATTTTCATCTTGAAGAAGCTCTAGAAAGACGATTTTCAGAAATTAAACGGCTATATTATTCGGTATAATTTATTCATATTAAGATATTCTTGTCAGTTAGTTATAAGGGTAGTTAAATATGAGTCGCTATGTTGATTTGTAATGGGGAGGAAGGGCATGGAGGAAATATTTGAGATTAAGAAAGAGCCTCCAAAATAATTTGAATTTAGGCTGATAGTATTTTGAAAAAACCAAAATAAAATTTGAAATAGGGCATATTATTTTTTGTACATGACGTTTTATTTCTTTTCACAATGTATTGTGAGTATTTTTATTTAGTCGAAAGTATCTAATAATTTTTTTAATTGACCTTTGATAAATGTTTATTTGATCCTAATAAAACCCCTCAATATGGAATTTATTTTTGACGCTCTTGCTCCTATTCCTCCAAAATCCTCTCATGAGCTTCTCTCCTCATTCCCCATTCCCGATTTTTCCACTCTTAAAGACTGGTGGACCTCTCTATCTCTTCAGGAACAATCTCAAGTGTACAAAATCGAGAATCCTGAAATTTTGAACGATTTACATGAAGCGCTGACTTCAGCTTTTTTGCTATTTACCTTGGATTCTGGCTTTACTGATCATTCTCCTATCAAATGGACTGAACACAAGGACAATTTCGAATTCGTGATTTCTCGTACTTACGAATTTGAATTTTTACATACAGAAGAAATTCTCCAATCCAAAATCTCCCAACTTTTTTCTCATTTCCTCTTTTCTTTCCTGCTTGAACCTGCTTTATGTCATCCTATTGCTCAAGATGATTGTCAAACTTGCTCTGCTAAATCTCTCATCGCCATCAAAAAGGATTCCATTTCTTCATTTTTCAATTTACTGGAAACCTCAAATGCCCAGCAAGTCATCTTTAACAAAGAATATTCACTCGATTTCTACCTCGCTTTCGTCCAACAGGCTCTTGCCCGACAATACTTTACTGATATCAAGTCTTACTCAATCCAAGACTTGTTACACAAACTCATTGCTATCTCTATGCTTTTCCAAAACAACCTTTACTTATTCTATGCTGAGAAAACCAACCAGCTTGCTCTTTGTAAGCCCTTGGAAATGGACCACCTTGAGTACATTTCTCAGCATCAGCTTGTTGACCATTTGGCGAATAATAGGCCACAATCTCCTTCAACAGTTACTCTATTAAACGCAAATAAACTTGATGGGCGGATTCAAACTATGTCTACATCCACGAGTGCATCTAATCTATCAGGAAATTCAGGTTCCGCAAAAGAGAATTTTAACTTAAACTCTAAACCATTTATTCCCGCGAATAATGAAAACACTGTTTTACTCCAAGAAATTCTTATTAATAATGAGATTATTGTCAACAATATTGAGAATATGGCGCCTCCTGAAGAAAATGTCATACACGAATATGAAGGGTTCCAGATTGGAAATTTGGAAATCGAGTTCACGGAACAAGATCCCTTGATGATATTTTCGAGTGAAAATGAGAGAAATAAGAAAGGAATCACGTATAAAAGCAAGACATACTTTAATCCTCGTCATCAGCCAGAATACAGAGCATCACCAATAAATACCACTGTCTACAAAGAGAATTACGATTCACAGAATCGTCCAAAATACAAGGGGAATAACCAAAACAAGGGCACAAAATATTTTACCAAAAGAATGAGTGAACAACCAAGATATCGCAAGACAAACTTGCAAATCGCGCCAACATTGAGCAATGGAGAATTCCGCAGTGATATCGATTATGTGCAGTTGATTCTGAATCATGGGAGACAAAAGGAGCAAGTTATCTCAAGCTAAAGAAAATTCAAAAAGAAAGAAAGAGTTGAATAAATAAATTATTTGAAGGGTTTTTTTAAGGAAATTACCGTATGTATATCTTCGGGTTAAAAAGGGTGTTGATGAAAGAAAATAAAAGAGTCTATGCCTTTGTATAACAAAGATTAATTTAAACTGTGAATAATAAGAACTAGGAAGCAGTTTTTGTATTGGTATGTAGCTTCCATACTTTGGCTATCTGGTGGCTGGCTGGCTATCTTGCTTTTGTTTTCAATACTTTATATTTGTTTGACCTTTTATATATCATTAGAGAATACATACAATTTTTATTTTCATCAATATGACGGAAAGTATTTTGTCTCTAAATTATATGGAATTAACTTTTCTTGGGAATAAAATTTTCATTTTCTAAACAAACTTTTTGGGAAATTTTTCGCCTTGGTTTCTTTTTCATTTTTTGAACAGGCTGAATAAAAACTTTCCGCTTGTTATACGATCCCCGAAATTTATAAAAAAACACGATGTGATGATTTCTATAATATAAAATTATCAGATATCTAAAACAAAATTAACAAGGTAATCTCCTTCACCACCATAAACATTCAGTGCTTAATCCCTTTCCCATAGTAATGAACTCATCATTGAACGATCAAGAGCTTCAAAAGCTTCTTCAAGAAAAGAAAGCTGTTTGTGACAGAATTAATGATTATCTTGTTACTAAGTACAAAAAATACGAAGGCATGAGTGAAGAAGTTATCAACGACAATCCTTACAGGTACCTCTCTGAGTCATATATCCTCTTTATTAACTCTTTGTTTCAGTCGTTTGATGGCTCTTAAACGTATGGGCGTCGTCAAGAATTACGAAGTAATCAAGACCCGTGAATATTCATAATCTTATTTTTCCTAGAAAATTAGAGATTTCTCTGTTTTGATTGTCGGTGTTGGTGGTGTTGGTTCCGTCGTTGCTGAAATGTTGACCAGATGTGGTATCGGAAAACTCATCCTCTACGATTATGATACCGTCGAATTGGCAAATATGAATAGGTAATTTACATTTCCTGTGGATATTCTAAGCAATCATTTTCATTAGATTGTTCTATACTCCTCATCAAGTTGGTTTGACCAAGGTTGATGCTGCTAAGGAAACTCTCCTTTCTATCAATCCTAAAGTCGTCATTGAAGCATATAACAAAAATATCACCACTAATGGTAACTATTTTTTATTTGAGAGATTCGCATCCCTCATTAACATCTAGAGAATTACACTCAACTTCTTGACAGAATTCAACATGGTAGTTTGACAAATGGCAAGATTGACCTCGTTCTTTCTTGTGTTGATAATTATGCCGCCCGAATGTCCATCAATTCTGTATCACTTCTTTGTGTATATCTGATTCTCATCTCTTAGGCTTGTAATGAGTTGGATCAAATTTGGTTCGAATCTGGAGTTTCTGAAGACGCTATCTCAGGGCATATTCAAGTCATTGTTCCCGGTGAAACTGCCTGCTTTGGTTGTGCTACTCCTCTTGCTGTTGTTGAAGAAAATGAACACACTATCAAGAGAGAAGGTGTCTGTGCTGCTTCTTTGCCAACAACTATGGGTATTACTGCAGGATTTTTGGCTCAAGCTACTTTGAAATTCTTGTTGGATTTCGGTGATTTGTCTTTGGTTTTGGGTTACAATGCTAAAAAGGATTTCTTCCAAATATATAACATTATGCCTAATCCCGAATGTAAGGATAAGAACTGTCTTAAGAGACAAGGTGAAAAGGGCAAATTGGAAGAAGGTGAAAGATTTTTCATAAAGAGAAATAAGTTGATTACTCAACATGATGATGTTGAAATTAAGCGTGGTGAAAATGAATGGGGTATAGAAATTGTTGCTGGTAATGATCAAGAAGAAAAGCCCGCTGTTCAAGAAACTCAATTTGTCGATAAAGCTGAGGCTGAAAAATCTAACCTCGATGATCTTATGGCTAAGCTTAAGGGTTTATAAGGGATCATATGAATTGCGAAGAAATGTATGATGACTAGAAATAAATATATTGATTGAATAATTTTGTTGTTGCTTATTGAATAATTGTTGAACCTTTGCCAATAGGAAAAGTGGAAAAAAAAGCAAGAGATGAATTCATGTAAATTTAGCAAATAAGACCTGATTTAGGCTGGTTATTTTCAACTTGTCTTGAATTATCCAAAATTTAAGAGAGATGAAAAAATGATATGGCCTTTTCAAGAAAATGAAGTTAATTATTCTTTTGTTTAATTGAAGTAAAGATTTAGGCCCAAAAAGAGGGAAAAATCAAAAATGTGTTTTATCCAAACTCAAAACCAAGTTTTTCCTCATCTGATGGTGCTTAAATTTTCCCACGAGAACATGACATAATATGTTGTTTTTTAATGAAATATAAAAATGAGGAAAGTTTTTAAGGCAAAAACTTGAAATTTTGGAGTTGGTTTAAAAAAGCAAAAAATATTTTTAGTATTGATATCCTGAAGAAATTGTTTGATTGAGAGACTGAATATGATGAGCAGATCAAATTTTCAATAAAATTCGTTGAAGAAGGATTACGAAGGGGAATGGGAAAATTTTTAAATGATCAGAAATGTTTCAAACAAGTAGTAGAGTATAGAAGTAATTAATCTTTGAATTCACTACCAAAACTAACTAACAATTCAGTCAAATCTACTTTACACAATTCAAGCAATTTTTTTAAATTAAAAGTTCGAACTTTGACATGGAACTTGAGTCAAAAAGTACTTGTTTCTTTCTTTTCTTTCCATCTTACCACATTCCTTTAGCTACAGACTTAGCTCAAACTTCTTTGCATGAAGGTTCGGATGCCCATCAGCCAAATCCTGATCCCCAATTTGAACCTCCTGCTGAAGATTTTAATCATCCACAAAATCATTCTTCCCCTTTGGATTCTACTAACCAGCCCATTGGTTCAATGACAGCCTCTACAAATTTCGATGAAATGCCGATTTCTTCTAAATCAAATCTGACATTTGAACAAATGATTGAAGGTATTTCAAGCTTTAAAAATGAACATAAGCGAATTTGAATAGCGAATCTGAAAGCTTCTGGTCTCGAAGCCCCAGAACCTTCTACAAAGCAAAACCCAGTCTCTCGTCCACCAAAACCAAAGACTTCATTCCCAAAATTCGTTCGAGGTAAAAACTTTCTTGTTTCCTTTTTTAATCAAATTACTACCACCCCTCCATTAAATATTTCCCTCCTATTTTTTTTCTCTTGCTGTTTGAATTTCAGACTTTTGTATTGTGTTATAGCATGACTTTCTAAGTCTCTTCTTAGGTGCTACTGGTAGCCGTCCTCAATCTCAATCTAACATGGAACCTACTAATATGGAAGAAGAATCTGGTCTTGTGGGAGCAAATCGATCAGCTGCACAAGTTGAACAACAGATTCCCAGTTCAAATCAACCAGAAGAAAAATTTGCAGAACAAACATTTGCTTCAGGACCTGAAGACTTTATTGTAGCTAGAAAAAATTCCTCCACAGGTATGAATATTGAAGAAGAAAAGATAAAGAAAACTTCACAACCTGGATCTGCTGAACCCATTAAAAGTAACAGAAATAGAACATTCAAATTTTCATATTTCCATAGGAAGAAGATCAAGTGATGTGATGATACCAGAGAATAAGAAAGAGGAGATAATGCACGAGGAGCATGGAATGCCAATGATTACCTCTGGGGACCAGAATTTTGATGAAGTACCAGTCGGAAAAACTGGAGGATTTAGTTTATCGGCATATCCTGAAGGACAAGAGGGAATGGAAGAAAGTAATGTCCAATCACAAGATACAGGCCCGCTTCAAAATCGTATAAAATCCAAAGTCTGGAAAGTGAGGCAAACAGCATTTGAAGAATTAGCCGAGAAATTCCGAGAAGCAGACAAAGATGATGATATATTTGATGAGTATAAAGGCGAATTGCCAAAATTATTGGGCGATTCGAATCCTGGAGCACAAGAGAAAGCCATAGACGCTTTCAAAGGGTATTTGGAAAAGAGAAATGGTAGCGGAATTGACGGCAAAAGTGTTATAAAGAACTTGATTGATAAGGCATTGGCACCAGGCAAGCCAAACATCAAGAAGATTACATTAGAAGTGATTTGTTTGATGTTTGAGCATATGGAAAAGAAGGAGATAATTGAAGGAGTTGTCGATTCAATAAATCACAAGAATCAAAAGGTTTCATGTGCTGGTGTTCAAGCATTAGTTGAATTGTTGACGAATTATGGACCAAGAAAATTGGAGTTTTTGAAGCCATTTTTCCCTGCAGTGGAGAAATTAGCAGCTTCTACAGTGTCATCACAAAGAACTGAAGCGATGAACTTTTACAAAGAAGCGTATAAGTATATGGGAGAGGCATTAAAGCCGTTTATTGTGAATTTGAAAAAGGCTCAAATTGACGAATTGGAAAAGTTTTTCAGCGAATGCCCAAGCGAATTGGCGAAGCCAGCCAAAGTAGATGCTTCTGAGGTGGAAATGGGAAGTGGAGCAGGTGGATCTCAAGCAAGAAGAGGCTCAGGAGCATTAGATGTATATGAGATTGCAGACGCAGTCGATTTGTTTAAGAAATTTAATGATGGATGGAGTGAGAAGGTTTTAGCAAAGGAGAAATGGAATGAGAAGAAGACGATGTTGGAGGAATTATTGAAGGAGGCGAGTGCGACTCCTAAAATCGCAGCAAATGCTCCATTTCCTCATATGACAAATATGTTGAAGAAAGTTTTGGTTGATAGTAATCAGCAAGTTATGTTGACAGGAATCAAGATTTATGGAGCTTTGGCTAAAGGTTTGAGAAGAAATTTGGCAAATGCATGCAAGAATATTATGCCAACAATTTTGGCCAAATTAAAGGACAAGAAGAATGTCGCAGAGGAGACAATGAGAACAATGGATAATTTCTTGTATTCTATTGGGCCTGAGGATGTCTTGGATGATCTTCAAACAGTTTTTGCTGATAAGGCTCCAGCTGCCAAGGTGCAGGTGCTGAAATGGATTGAGAAATATTTTGAAAAGAACTCCAAGACCCCAGAGAAATTAGTCTCGTTATACCGTTCATTACTATCGACATTTAAGAAGCTTATTGAGGATGGTTCAGCGGAGGTTCGTGAGCAGATTGTGATGACGCTTGCAAGAATCAAATTTATCTTGGGTGAAAGCAACATTAAAGAAAGTCTTAATGATATAAACTCCACCAAACTAGCGAGAATAAATGAGCTTGCTCAAAGTTTAGCAGATGGAAGACCAATTGATATGGGCGCCTCTATGATAGGAGGAACAATGCCAGCACCTCGAAGGAACAAGCCAAATCTTTCTTTGAGTGATAATATTGAAGAAGAGAAATCTGGCTCCGTAAAACGTTCCACAAGCAGAACCGGAGAACATGAAGCACCAGCTGCTAAAGTTGGAGGAAATAGACCACAGACATCTAAGGCGAATGCTGCAGGTGGTAAACAAATTCCACAACAAGGACTCAAAAAGGTTGGATCAATGAAGGCTCTCGGTGGTGTGCAAGATAATAGTAAAGAAAGAGAGGATAGTGTAAGTCAGATTTCAGCAGAGGATGCCGAGATGAAGATGCAAGAATTGAATGTCCCTGAAGGAATTGTTAAGGCAATTGATAATCCAGCTTGGAAGGAAAGACAGAAGGCCTTGGAGGAGTTTTCGATATTTATCAGAGAAAATGCAGAGACTATGGGACCTTCAATCGAATATGTGTTTAAATATATTCGTGTGAAATTGAAGGATTGGAAAGAATCGAATTTGAGCGTGGTTAAAGAAGCTTTCAATACAATCTGTAGCATTACAGAGACCCCAGAAATCCCTTTGACGAAGCGTTGTTTCTCAGTGATCTCTCCTTTTGTTGTCAATAATCTTCATGACTCCAAATACACAGAATCTTGCAATAAAATCGTGACGAGTTTTGTGGAAACAATCAGTCCAAAATTTGTCATTCTGCAACTCGTGGGACATTTCTTGGAGACTAAAGACAGCAAGACAGCCAAAGCAAATCCCAAAGCTTTGACTGAAATGGCAAATTTATTGGTGAAACTACTTGATGTCTTGCCTCTGAATTACTTCCCTTTGAAAGACACCATAGATTTCTCCAAGACAGTGTTAGCCAATCAGAATATTCAAGCGCGTAATGCTGCTATCTCTCTCCTTAAATCTATCTACCAACAACTTGGCCCACCTCTTAATGATTTCCTCAATGACGTAAATCCTCAAACGCTCAAGACTCTTAATGCAGAATTTGAAAAAATCGTTCCAAATAAAGATGTCCAATGTAAAGTTCAATTCAGAGGAGAGGCCCAATCTGAGCTCTCCAACCAAGGTTCTTCTGCAGCCAGCAATCTCCTGGACTCACTGCCTCGCGTCGATATCTCAAAAGACGTAGAAAAGCTCTTAAAGAAGCTTGGAGATAGCAAGTGGGAGGTCAGAAGAGAAGCACTGGAGGCTTTGGGAGGATTGTTGACCGCAAGCCATAATAGGATAGCGGCAACAGGACTACAGGAGTTGGTGACTGCTTTGAAGAGCCGCTTGAATGATAATAACAAGAGTTTGGTGAAGAGTTGTATCATGTTTGTGGGTAATTTTGCTACAGCAGTGGGTCCAAATGTGAGAATCTATGCCAAGCCCTTGATTCAGGAATTGGTGAAGAACTTGTTGGATAAGCAAGCAGTGATAAGAACCGAGACAGTTGTATCATTGGATAAGTTTGCAGCAGAAGTTGGCAGTGAAATGGTGATCAACATCGCTTTCCCATTGTTGAGTCAAGAGAACCCTGAGTTAAGACAAACCTTTATTCCCTGGATTCTGAAGAATCAAGACAGTTTAAGTAAAGTCGACCTCCGTGCTCACATCGGCGTGGTCTTATCAATTTTACAAGACAAAACCAAGGAGATAAGAAATTTGGGAGAGAAATTGTTGGAAAAGTGTTTAGGAGTAATCGGCACAGGGCCATACATAACAGCATTGAAAGATTTGAAGCCAGCGATTCAAAAAGCTTTGACTCCAATCGTTCAGAAATACTCCAATGGTGGTAGTGGTGGTACAGGAGGTGTAATGACAGAACCAGATTTGGATTCTGATGGCGGGAATAATAGCAGCTTAGAATTAAAAGTACCACAGAATAAGAGTTTAAATAAAATCCCTTCAGAATCTGCTTTAAGAGGAGTTGGAAATAAGCCACAACGACCAGGAACATCAGCAAGCGTCTCAATGATACAGGAATCATCAGGAAGTAAGAAAGGAGGACGCCCAACAACTCCAACTGGTGGTTCAATGACGAATATTCAGATTCCTACTAGTGGACTGGGTAATTCTGGGCCAAATAGTTCAAGGAGTTCAGGAGGAATGATTAATTTATTGGGACAGAAGGGAAAGAGACAAGATGACGAGAAGAGAAATAAATGGAATACTGATGATCTAAAGGATGATATGGTGGAGAAATTAAAGGAGAATATCAAGAAGAATGTATCTCAAGAACTGTATCAGAAAATGTTTTCTTTTGATGCTCGTAAACAAATTGAAGCCATCCAATGTCTCAAGAAGGCTCTTGTACAGGAATTCCAAGGCACTGTTGATATTTTGGACTTGATTATCAGATGGCTTTTCTTTAAGCTTTGGGATAATTCCAACATGCAGATCGCAAAAGAAGCATTGGATTATGTTTACAATTTGGTTTTGACTCTTGAAGCCGCCAAAACTTCATTGGAAGACTTTGAATTGAATGTTTTGGTTCCATTTTTGTTGCAAAGACTTGTTCAAGGTCATAGTAATACCAAGGTAACTTTATACAAGATCTTCCAGAAATTGGGAGAAGTGGCTTATGTGCAGAAAATCACGTCAATTTTGGTTCAAAATTCTCAATCAAAGAATGCGAGAATTCGTGATGAATCATTGGAGGTGATGACAGTGGTCGTGAAGGAATACAAAGGAGAGTCTTTATCGGCAAAGGAGATCAGAACATTGGGAAAAATGTTGGGACATACAGATGCGATCGTGAGAAACCATTGTTTGAATATCTTTACAGAACTGGGTCTATACATGAAGGACGATTTATTGAGAACATTAAAAGGGGAAGCACCACAAAAAGCTTTAGATACATTGATACAAAGAATAAGAAGCGCAGAAACTGGTGGAAATAGATTTGAAAGAAGAGCAGGAGGAGGAGGACATAGTGACGATTTTTCAGCGAGTATGTATGAAGAGAATAACATCTTTTCTGGCAGCCACAAAGGACCCAGCGTGGTTTCTAGCTCGTTTATCCATGACAAAGAGAACGCCTACGATATGGAGAATTTAGAAAACAGAGATTACAATAAGTATGGAGGCATTAGTGGCATCATCCAAGGTAAACTCGGTGGAAGCACTGTTGAATCCAAAGAAAGCATGACTCGAGATACCTCTTTATTAGGCACTCCTCAAACAAAAGTCAAAGGGTTCCACGTAAGAATAAAGTTTTTCCGGGAAGTGTTTATTAATCCAAATTCAACATAGGTGGTTGGAGGACAGAAGATAGAAGAAGAATTGTTTGACAGAAATTTGAATTTGTTGGTGAGCGGAAGCATGTCGAACAGATTGGATGCCTTGTTATTGATCCATGATATTGTGATAGCTGACAATGAAGAAACAAGAGACTTTTTGAGAATAAAGGCTGATGATTTAATCAAGGCATTGTATGTGACTTTAAAGAATGTCTTTGAAAAATCCAAAAATGAAGTCCCATTGAAATTCGCCTTTTACTTCTTGAATATGACTCATAAATTATGCAGTATTTGTGCTTTCCTGAAGAATGTGACCGAGGAGAATTTGAAGAAATTTAGCGAAGAATTATTACAAAGATTATTAGCAGAAGATGACGAGAAGAGATTTGATGCAGCAGATAATGAGAATCTTGTGAAGACTTTGAACGCAATTATGTTGAGAGTTTTGGAAAATGCTGAGGCAGACGATATGTTTAACGTATTATTTGACCTTTTAATCAAGAACAGAAGAGTTCATTCTTATGCTAAGATTCTCGGTCTTATCGTGAAATGTATTCTCAAGCTCACAAAAGCATTAAACCAGCTCGTTCCCACCCTTCATCCTGAAACTCTTTTGATTAAATTCCACTTGTACATTCTCGAATTTGGTGCTACTCAGACCGAAGACATCGGAATAAAAACAATAAAAACTCTCCTTAATGAGCTCGTCAAAGTTTATCATGAATCTATCTGGAACAGCTATGCCTGCAGCGTTCAAATCCACTCCAAACCTGATCAAGTCCTTCACTCGTAAGAAGAGAATTCCATGGGGGTTTTATCATAATTATTCTAATAGATGGATAACAGTGATATTGAGACATTTGAATGGAGAAAAGGGTGATCAACAACAATTCCAAGATTTTGGTTCAGAAAGAGTGACTCCTGATAGAAGAGAAAGTGGAGATAATTTCAAATCTCTGAAGCGTGAAAGTGGCAATTTCCCCCAACCTCCTGCTGTTTCTGCAGAATCAGTGTATTATCAAACACAACAACAGCAACAAAATCCAAATGAAAATTATGAAATTAAACAATTGATTGAAAATCTTCGATTGTCAAATGATCTTGAATCTGGTATTAAGCAACTACATACCGCTCTCAAAAAATATCCTGGTAATTGGACAACTTTTGGGATAAATTAATGAAATAATTTAGGACTATCATTGACACCATATTTACAACACTCAACTTCAGCATTTTCTGAATACATTTACAAAGCATTAGAAAGATTAGATAACCGTGAAAGATCCCAAACTCAATCTCAGTCTGATACTTTCTCTTCTTTCAAATTTACAACCCAACAGCAACAACCTCAAGATTTGAATCCCCGTCTTAAATTAGTACCTCTCTTTCGTTGGAAATTTATCACAAAAATTCACAGGATGACAATGAAAAGCCAGTGGAGAAAATAGGTCAAGAAGTGATAAGCCCAAGAGCAACAATGGGAACAGGAGTTGGGGGAGGATCAACCACATTAAGTCTTGAAGATTTCCAAAATAAAGTCAACACACTAAAATTGAGATATGGCTTGATCTTGAAGAAAGGAAATGAACCAACAGAGCCCTCCTCAAATTCGAACCCAAATCCAAAGCCAAATCAGACAACAATGGTTTATAGAACAACAGCAAATTCTCAATTACCAGAAAGAACAGAAAGAAGAGATCCAAGCAGAGAAAGAGAAGCTGAGAAGATTTTACCACAAAAAATCGAGACATCTGAGACAATAAAACAAAAAGAACCATCACCATATGACAGCAAAACAAGAGAGTCTTTGGCGAGATTTGGAGGATATAGCCCAGCAGTCAATGAAGGGACAAGTGCTAGTTTAAATGTGAGCACAGTAACAGCAGGAAGTAACATGATGATGTCAAGTATTGGGTCATATGAAAGACCAGTTTTATCAGAACAGAATACAAGAACAGAGCCTGTGAGAAGTAATTCAGGAATCAGTGAAGGGAATTCAGGAGCTAGTTCTGTAACAGGAACTGGTGGAGCAAGATCAACAGAGAGTATTTTGCAAAGATTGAGTGAGATGAAGATGAAGATGGCAAGCATTGTGAACTCGAATAAAAATGGTGGAAATTGAGAGAAATATAATTAACGGAAGTACTAGTTAAAATTACTGATTTTGTGAATAAGAGAAGTGAATGATGTTTCAATATTCTAAACAAATAAGACTTGAAATGT
>Ga0182738_1003033_pt1 | contig 19493 bp, 26 predicted proteins | sample eDN5th30CBELigMG_FD_128876 | JGI IMG/M metagenome (GOLD analysis project Ga0182738, IMG submission 128876) | Enriched Miracle-Growth compost microbial communities from Emeryville, California, USA - eDNA 5th pass 30_C BE-Lig MG (version 2)... ... | reverse complement strand
TTGACTCATCTATCTAGTAGTAGATAAGATACGTCCCATGGTTGAGGAACACGCAGTCAGCCCCAGCCACCCGCGCTACGGCGCGTTTTTATGAACCTTGTTATCTACCTATACATAGATAGTTAATTCCGACCTCCCTTACCCGATCAGGAACCCATCATGAAAACCCTCGCTTCCCTGCTGCTGATTTCCGCCTCCTTCGCCGCCAACGCTGCCTATGCCCAGGAACCCTCGGGCGAACTCGACTACCCGCCCGCGGTCACCCAGACCAGCTCGCTGACCCGCGCCCAAGTCGTGGCCGAACTGCAAGCCGCCAAGGCCGCCGGCCAAGTCACCTTCGGTGAACTGGAACAGCCCGCCGCCCCCGTGGCCAGCTCCACCCTCACCCGCGCCCAAGTCCGCGCCGAAGCCGAAGCCGCCCGCCAAAACGGCGCCTACGCCTTCGGTGGCCAAGGCTATCCCAACACCGGCGCCTGAGCGGTTGCCTGAACCGCTGCCTGAGTCGTTGAACCGCTTTTTATTTTATTCACTCACCTATCTATAAATAGATAGTTTGACCTCACCCCCTATCCCTGGAGCATGACCATGAAGACCCTCGTTTCCGCCCTGATGCTGTCGATGACCATGATCGGCTCGGCCGCCTACGCCGCCGAACCCTCGGGTGAACTGGACTACCCGCCCGTGCAACACAGCGCCAGCACCGTCACCCGCGCCCAAGTGCAAGCCGAGCTGCAAGCGGCCAAGGCCGCCGGCCAGGTCACCTTCGGCGAACTGGAGCAGCCCGCCGCCTACGCCGCAGGCTCGGCCCCGACCCGCGCCGAAGTGCGCGCCCAGGCCCAGGCCGCCCGCGACAACGGCGCCGACGCCTTCGGCGAACTCGACTACCAGGCCAGCTACAACCCCCTGAACGCCTCGCACGGCTAAGGACGGCGCATGGCCCGCCCCGCGGCGCCGCCCTGCCCCCCGGCACGGCGGCCCGCCTTGTTTCTCCTCTTTGCCTGACAGGAGCCCTTCAGCCCCTTTGACCACCCGGTAGCGTCCCCGCCATGAACACTGAAACCACCCGCACGCAGATCATGCAACACGCCCAGCGCCTGATCCAGGAGCGCGGCTGCAATGGCTTCAGCTACCGCGACCTGGCCGCGCTGATCGGCATCAAGACCTCCAGCATCCACTACTACTTCCCGCAGAAAGAAGACCTGCTGCTGGCCGTCGTGCAGCACTACCACGCCCGCTGGCAGGCCACCATCGCGGCCATCGACCCGGCGCTGCGCGCCGACGCCAAGCTGCGCGCCTATGTCCAGGTCCACCAGCAGGCCTTCTGTGGCACCGCCCGCATCTGCCTGGCCGCCACCCTGGCCGCCGAGCTGGCCTCACTGCCCCAGCCCGTGCGCCAGGCCGTGCAGGACTTCTACCGCGCCAACGAAGACTGGCTGGCCCGCGTGCTCGAACAGGGCGCCCGCGAAGGCAGCCTGCGCGTGCCCGGCGACCTGCGCAGCGCCGCGCAGGCCACCTTCGCCGCCCTGCAGGGCAGCCTGGTCAGCGCCCGCCTGTTCAATAACAGCGAACGCGTGCAAGACCTCTTGCCCGCCACCCTCAGCCTTCACGAATCAGCGTGAAAAAAGGCGTCGCGGCCTCGCGGAACGGCGGGAGAAAACCCGCAACCTCTCGCACGTGGAACGCCTGTCGCGCCGGCGGCGGCCTCATCGCCGGGCAAGCCTGTCGATAGTCTCAAAAAGCCGCTCGCATGTGCGCGCAAGGTTCCTGGCGGGCGCCGTCGCCACGCCCAGCAGCAACCCGGCTTCGGCCTCGCCAGGCGGCATGTACCAGGGCGACAGCGGCGCGGGATACATGCCAAAAGCCAGGGCCTGACGCACAATGGCCACGTCCGGCGCGCCCTTCGGCAGCCGGATCAGCACGGCCAGGCCGGGAGACTCGACATGCTCCTTGCCAACGAAGCCGTCAATGGCATCCAGGATCGCCTTGCGCTTGGCTACGTAGGCGCGTTTGGTGCGCCGCAGGTGACGCATATAGTGCCCCTCATGGATGAACTCGGCGATCGCCAGCTGCACCGCGGGCCCTGGCGCCGGCGCCAGGCATGCCGCCACCTCTGCAAACCGGGAAACAAGCTCGGGCGGCGCAACCAGAAAACCCAGCCGGATAGCCGGGCTGATTGTTTTACTGAATGACCCGATATGCACGACCCGGCCGTCGCGATCGAGCGATGCAAGCGCCGGAGCGGCCCTTCCGGTCAGTTGCAGCTCGCTCAGATAATCATCCTCGATGATCCAGGCGCGGTTTTCGCTTGCCCATTCGAGCAGGCGCAGGCGGCGTTCAAGCAACAAAGGGAATCCCAGCGGCGCCTGTTGGCCCGGCGTCACGACCACGAGTTTCGCATCGGGGTAATGACGCGCCCCGTATTCGACATCCATTCCCGCCGCATCCACGGGAACCGGCGCAAGCGACAGATTCGCAAGCTCGAGCGCCTTTCTCGTCCATAAAAAACTCGGGTTCTCGATCCATGCGGCATGGCCGCCCACGCCCAGAACCGGAAGCGTCAGGCCAAGCCCTGCGCCAAATCCCGCGGTAATGAAAATCTGTGAGGCTGTGCAATTAATGCCGCGCGCCACGGCAAGATACGCTGCGATCACCCGCCTCAATTCAAGTTCGCCACGGGGGTCCGGATAAAGGGGTGGCGCCCCCGACTCGGCCCGGATCGCGTGCCCGCGTATGCGCGACAACAATGTGGCCGGAAAGGTGTCGCTCGCCGGCACACCCATCTGGAAAAACGCCGGCCCCTGCGTCATTTCCAGATAAGTTTCCAAAAACGATCCCGTGGCCGGCGGCGGCTCGCTCTTCATCACGGCGCGCGGGCGTTTGGCGACATACGTGCCTGCCGACCGCGACGCTTCGATCAACTGAGCCGCGGCGAGCTTTTCGTAGGCCGTTCTTACCGTTCCCCGTGCGACACCCAGCTGGGCCGCGAGATCCTGCCACGATGGCAGCCGCGCCCCGGGCGGCAATAAACCCTCTTCAATCGCCTTGGCCACTCCTTTGCGGATCTGGTCCGACAAAGAAACCTTCGCCGAGCGATCCACATGCAACTTCAGTGGTTTCAGGTGGGTCTTGTAGTACACGATTTTTTCTCGTTTTTGGTGCTTTTTTATGGCTCAGGCAAACGCATAATACCTCTCAAACATTGAAAGGAGAGAAATTCGTGAAGAGCAAAGCCATCCTTCCAGGCCTATGCATCGTGCTCGCCTCGGCCCTCGCCGGACCCGCCATGGCGCATGACAGCCAAGCCGAAACCGTTACGCCCAAGTTCGACCAGGCAATCCCGAATATTGCTGGCAAATCAATGGTAGTGGTAGAAGTCGAGTATGCGCCCGGCGCGGCGTCCCCTTCGCACCGGCATGCCCAATCGGCGTTCATCTACGCCTACGTACTCGCGGGCGCGGTCGAATCAAAGGTCAACGACGGCGCGACCCGCGTCTACCAGGCAGGCGAAAGCTGGTCCGAACCTCCCGGCGCAACCCACTCGGTCAGCCGCAATGCAAGCAAGACCAAGCCGGCAAAGTTGCTGGCGGTTTTTGTCGTGGATTCCAACGACAAGCAACTCACCACCCCCATCCAGTGAACCCAGGAGCCCGACGATGAGCAGCAGGATCAACTACAACCAGGTTGCCCCCAACGGCGCAAAGGCGCTGGGCGGCGTGTACGGCTATGTCATGCAGTGCGGCCTGCCGGCCGAACTGATAGACCTCGTCTACCTGCGAATTTCGCAGATCAATAACTGCGCCTATTGTCTCGACATGCATACCCGCGATCTGATCAAGAAAGGGGTGAAAATCGAGAAAATCGCGCTGGTGCAGGCCTGGCAGGAAGGCGGCGCGCTTTTCAGCGCAGCCGAACGCGCCGCGCTGGCATGGGCCGAAAACGTGACGCGGGTTGCCGAAACCGGGGTGCCCGACAGCGCGTACCAGGCGGCCCGAGAGGTTTTCGACGAAAAGCAGCTCGTCGATCTCACCATCGCCATCACCGTCATGAACAGCTACAACCGCATGGCCATCAGCTTTCGCAATACGCCGCAAGCCGTCCTGGAACACTAAAGGAGCACCGACCATGGCCGCCGACATTTCCGGGGTACGCGTTCCCGACAGCGCACTGGCCCGGCAGGTAACCCAGTTCATCCGTGACACCGAGAGCGAGCTCCTGTATCAGCATTCAGCGCGCGTGTACTTCTGGGGTTCATTGGCCGGGCGACGAAAAGGCCTGAGCTTCGACCCGGAACTCTTCTACACGGCAACGATGTTCCATGACCTGGGCCTGACCTCCGCCTTCAGCGACAGCCGCCTGCGCTTCGAGATCGACGGCGCGAACGCCGCGCGTGACTTCCTGCGCAGCCACGGCATTCCAGAAGACGACATTCAGAAAGTCTGGCTTGCCATCGCGCTGCATACGACGCCGGGTATTTCCGCGCACCTGGACCCGATCGCGGCCCTTACCGCCGAAGGAGTCATGATGGACCTCGCGGGTATTGGATACGATCAATTCACCGAGGCCCAGCGCCAGGATGTAGAAAAAGCCTATCCGCATCCTCCGCAGTTTGCCGAGGGCGTACTGCAGGCGCTTTACGATGGCCTTAAGCACCGGCCCGAAGTCACCCAGGGCACGGGTCTTGCCGACGTCATGGCGGACAAGGAGCCTCATTTTCATCGCAGGAACTTCTGCAGCTTGATGCGAACCTCCCGCTGGGCCTGCCCCGACTGCGCCAACAACTGACCGCAGCCAGTCCGCGCAACTTTTTTATCCGCCCTTCAGTCGCCGGACTGGAAACGTTCCTTGAGCACCGCGTCGGCCGCGGGCCCCGCCACCATTGCATGACTGCCCGGCGTGATGGGCTGCCCCGTTTCCAGGTCCACGAGCCCAATGCGCGCCGGGCGTCCACTGGCCTTATCGACCAGTTGAACAGCGCGTCCCGCCGGCGACAGATGCTTGCTGCCCCATTCCACCAGGGCCAGCATGACCGGGTGAAATGACCAGCCGAGTTCGGTCAGCACGTACTCGTAGCGCGGGGGCTTGCTGCTGTACGGCACGCGATCCAGCAGGCCCGCGGCAACCAGATCGGTAAGCCGCCGGGCGAGCATGTTGGGCGCTATGCCCAGACTGCTTTCGAACTCGTCGAAGCGAGTCAGCCCATGCATGGCATCGCGCAAGATCAGAATGCTCCACCATTCGCCCAGGCGGCTGAGACTGCGCGCCACGGGACACGCCCAGGCGCTGAGATCAGTGCGTTTCATTTGACGCTTCCACTTCGCCGAAATTGACTTTCCATTAGAAAGCCATCACATACTATCATCTTGCAAGTTACTAATCAGGAGCCCCCATGAGCCTCGTTCAGGAAGTCGGCAAAGACCTTGACGGCCTGTCACAACTCCGCGCGTTAATGGCCTCCGGGCGAAAGCCAGGCATACTTGTCTCGCTGGATTTCGACTTTGCCGAAGTCGAGAAAGGCTGGGCGCTCTTTGTGGGCACACCCGGCGAACATGCCTACAACCCCATAGGCACGGTGCATGGCGGCTATGCGGCCACCCTGCTCGACTCGGCATGCGGCTGCGCCGTGCATTCGCAGCTCTCCGCGCAGCAGGCATACACCACCGTGGAACTGAAGGTGGCCTATCACCGGCCAATCATGCGCGACACCGGGCCGCTGCGCGCGGAAGGCCGCGTCGTGTCCATGGGGCGCCGCATCGCGTTCGCCAGCGCCGAATTGCTGGACGCAAACAAGCGGCTGTACGCCTCGGCAACGTCCACCCTGCTCGTCTTTGACCGATAGCGGTAACGCGCCTGAAACGGTTCCGCGACGGCGCCCCTGAAAAAACGTCGCACTGAAGCGGCCGTCGCCCAAAGTAAAGGCGACGGTTGATTTCCTGGTTCAGCGCATCGAGGCAACCACCGGGTGACTTTGCCGCTATTCCCGTACGACGCTTCTGAACGCGGCCGCCAAGGCATCCAGCGCATCGCGCGGCCGGCCTGTGCGCGCTCTGGTGTGCAGCAGTATCGGCAAACGCGGCAATTCCGGAAGCCCAAGTCTGCGGCCGACTTCCTCCGCACCAAGCGGCAACATGCGAGGAGCCAGCGCGGCCACCCCCAGCCCCGCCATGACCGCGGCAGCGACAGCCGCAACCCCGCCGCCGACAAAGACCTCTCTCCAGGGCAAGCCTGCCACATCCAGGGCCTGCTCAGCCATCGCACGCACGCCACAAGGCTCGGCCATCGTGGCCAATGGCAGGGGTTCGCCCGTGCGATGCTGCCAACCGGGTGCGGCGAACCAGCCGAAGGGTTCGTCTACTAGCAATTCTCCATCGTTCCGACCTGTGTCCAGACGCACGATGGCGGCATCCAGCTCGCGCCGGTCAAAGCGCTGCAGCAAGTCTTCCGAGGTGGCGATACGAATTTCGATCAACAGTTGAGGCGCTTGGGCGTTCATGCGCGCGATCAGCGCAGGCAGCTCCGGCCCCGCCACATGGTCGCTGATGCCGAGCGCCAGACGCTGCCGCTGCCCGGCACACACAGCCAATGCTCGATCATGCACTTCCAGCAAGCCCCGGGCTTGCTCCAGAAAGGCGACGCCATGCGCCGAGAGTTGAACGTGCCGGGGGGTGCGCTCGACCAGCCGTACGCCCAATCGTTGCTCCAGCCGCTTGAGCTTCAGGCTGACCGCGGACTGGGTGGTGCGCATGCTATCGGCGGCGTGCGTGAAGCTGGCAAATTCGGCGATACGCACAAAAGCGCGGACAGCATCGATATCCAAAGGCCGCTCAGTCATTTCGAAGACTCATCGCTGTTATATTTTTCTATATCTTGTTGAAATAAATGATAGACCATAAAGTCCTGGCCATGACACTCACACCCAAGGAATCGTCATGCCATTTATCCAAATTTCCCTGCGCGCTGGAAAGCCTTCCGCTTATCGGCAGGCGCTCTGCGACGGCGTGTATGAAGCGATGCGGGAGACGTTCAACGTGCCCGCGGATGACCAGTTCATGACCGTCTCTGAGCACGACGCTACAAACTTTCGCTATGGCGCGTCATACCTGGATGTGGCGCGCAGCGACAACCTGGTATTCATTCAAATTACTGCAAACGCCACGCGCAGCGCGGACCAGAAAAAGGCCCTGTATCAGTGCATCGCCGAGCGGCTTGGCGCAAACCCCGGTGTACGCCCTGAGGACGTGTTTGTGAACATTGTCGAGGTTGCTCCGGAGAACTGGTCCCTGGGTCATGGACTGGCCCAGTACGCATAATGCGAGACAGCGCAAGCCGTGGCATCAGCCCCTGCCGGCGGCTCGACCACGGCAGCGACTACGCGGCCAACCAGCAAAGATAGGCGATCAAGATTACGGCGATACCGAGGTCTGAAACCATCGCCGCGACTTCGTGCCGCGTTGAAGCGCCGTTTCTGACGTGCTGTACGCCGGCCAGGCCGAAGAAGATTGCGCCTGCCAGTGCCATGCCTGGTATCCACGCGGGAAAATACAGGCTCGCCACCGATGCAATACCGATGGCAAGGTTTCCGAAACCGATCTCCAGAACCAGCTTGCTGGCTTTGGGGTCATCGATCTCGAAAATGTCTTTCGCGGTAAATGACGGCCTGAGCAATTGGTGCGCCGCAGCGACCGTCAGTCGCCAGCCGACGCCCCAGAAAACGAACCACTTGCCAATGGCCGGCATCAGCTCGGCATGATGAAGAATCACGTCCTGCGCAATGGAGATGACGGGCAGGAAAAGCATGAACAAGAGGATGACAAATAGGTGCACGGCTTGCCTCCTGGCGTTGTCGAACCACCGCACTGCGAAGCATGAAAGTTAACCGCACCGGCTCCTCACCAGCAAGTAGCGTTCTTCCCGCACTCAGTCACCGTGCTTGCGGTACTCCGCTACCGTGACACCTCCGACACCCCAGCTATCCATGTCGACTTCCTCGATCACGACAAAGGTGGAGTTGCGAGGTTTGCCCATGACTTCGAAAAGCAAATCGCTCACCCCCTTGATAAGCGCCTTTTTCTGTTCCGGCGTCGTCGCGCTTGCACCCGGCGCGGTTCCCTCGCGGGTGACTTTTATGTTCACATAGGGCATCGCATTTCTCCTTGGTACGAGTCAATTACCAACGGCCAGCCTGTTGACCGCCGTCCACGTTGAGCGTTTCGCCAGTAACGAAATCGGCCTCTTCCAGATACATCACTGCCTTCGCAATATCCGAGATTTCACCCATGCGGCCCATCGGATGCATGCCGCCGAGGAAATCATGCGCTTGCGGGTCATGCATTGGCGTGTTGATAATGCCGGGGGCCACCGCGTTGACGCGAATACCTTGCTTCGCATATTCGATCGCCAGGCCGCGCGTCACCGCCTCGAGACCGCCCTTGGTAAGCATGGTAAGGCCGACGTCGAGTCCGGCTATGGCTTGGCGCACCAGCGTGGTGGTGATCTGCACGATGTGTCCGCGCTCTTGTTTCAGCATTTGTTCCAAGGCGAATTGCGTGACGTGGAAAAAGCCGTGCAGGTTCGTTCTGAACACGCGGTCCATGTCTTCAACGGTGTACTGGGTGAACGGCTTGGCGATGAAAATGCCGGCGTTATTGATCAGGGTATCGACGCGGCCGTAGCGGCTGATTGCGGTTTCGACCAGTTGCTTGGCCACGTCGCGGTTGCCAATATCACCGGGAACCGCGACAACATCGGCATCGGACGATGGCTTGAGGTTGCGCGAGTTGGCGATGACGGCGAACCCGCGTTTACGGTAGGACTCGACGATCCCGGCGCCCAAACCTTGCGATGCGCCGGTGACGATGGCGACTTTTTGATCCTTGCTCATGACTTGCTCTCCTGATTGGGTTGAACCACGCAGAGGAAGATACGTCTGTTCGGGCCTGTTAAAAACCCGCTATTCTTTAACAATGGCTGATAAAAAACGCACAGAGGTCGATTGGCAGGATGTACGCGTGTTTCTCGCGTTGGGCCGTCACGGCAGCCTGTCCGCCGCGGCCCGCGCCCTTTCCGTGACCCATGCAACCATCTCGAGGCGCATTCAATCGCTAGAGGAAAGTATTGGCGCAAAGCTGGTGGAACGCCGACCGGACGGCTATGTGCTTACCCCTGCCGGCTCAAGAACAATGGAAGTCGCCAGTGACATGGAAGCGGCCGCCCAGACGCTGGGGCGCGGAGGAACGGATGACGGGGTCAAGGGGCTGGTGCGAATCAATGCGTCACCTGGACTGGCGCAAGGATTTTTGATTTCCCAGCTCGCAAAATTGCCCGTCATGTATCCCGGACTGGATATCAACGTTGCTACCGACCTGCGCTCCATCAGCCTGGAGCGACATCAGGCGGATATTGCCGTGCGGATAGGCCGCCCCCTAGACGGAGACTTTCTCGCGAAGCCGTTGGGCCATATGGCGTTTGGCTATTACGGCACGGATGAGGTTTGTAAACGCGTCGAAGGCGGCGGCGAGCCAATCTTCGTCGGATTTGACGAGGAAAACTCGGACATACCCGATGCCGTATGGCTTGCGCGCAACTACCCACGTGCGCGCGTTTCGTTCCGCGCAAACAATGCAGTGGCCCAGGCCTCAGCCGCAAAATCCCACGCGGGTCTGGCGTTACTGCCGCACTACATCGGCCGTAAGGAGCCCGGGCTTCGACTGTGCCAAGCACCGCTCAACGTGCCGCCGGATCGCGAAATCTGGCTGCTCATGCGACGCCAGGATCGCAAAGATCTACCGATCCGGACGGTCGCCGATTACTTGATTCAAACCTTTGCCAACGAACGAAGTTTGTTCATGTCGTGAGACGTTCGTGTCGTGAGACAGTGGTTCGCCTGGAAGTAAAAGGCTCAAGGCAAGCCGATCGAGCCGAGCTGCGGCTACGCCCAGATCCGCCCGAGCGCGGCGGCCGACAGATAGAGACCGCACCCAAAAACCGCATGTGTCGCCAGGCTGCGCAGGCAGTTCTTCAGCGGCGCGGGCGTGCGCGATCCGGCAATGCCCGCGCCCAGGGCTGGCTGCATCACGAACAAGGGAAATATCACCGTCGCCATGCCCACGGTCAGCGCTGCTCCCCAGGTGGGGTCGCGCAGCCATCCTGTGCCGCAGAGGATGACCAGCGCCGCGGCAAAGGCAATGCCTACCGCATAGTGAATGGCCCACCCCAAGGGCAACTCGCCCCTTATGGGCGCCGCCTTGCCAATACTCGGGTGCGACAGTCGGCCCCGGAGCAAATGACCTGCCCAGCGGCCGACGAGCGCGTAGTCCAGCGTAGGAATGCCCAGCGCTTTCAAGACGACGGTCCACCCATCCATGACCAAGGTCGCGCCTATGCCGACCAGTACCACCTTTGCCACCTCGTCCGCCGTTGCCATGTTCATTCCTCCCATTGCCAGAACTTCAAGCTGCTGGCAGCATAGAAGTTAAAGTTAACTTCAAGTCAAGAGGGAACCATGGACATCTCGGAAGTCGTCCGGCGCACGGGCGTCCCAGCCTCCACGCTGCGGTTCTACGAAAAAAAGGGACTGATTTCGTCGACGCGCGGTGCAGGCCGGCGCCGACGTTTCGCGCCAGACGTGCTCGACCAGTTAGGATTGATCGCGCTAGGGCAAGCCGGAGGTCTTTCGTTGGACGAGATCAGCGCCATGCTGTCTCCCGCCGGCACGCCCCGGGTCGACAGAAACCGGCTTATCGCCAAGGCAGATGAGATCGACGCCACGATCAAGCGCCTGCGTGCCATGAGCGACGGGCTGCGCCATGCCGCGGCATGCCCTGCTCCCAGCCATGCGCAATGCCCGACCTTCCAGCGCCTGGTCAAAGTCGCCGCGGCAGCCAGATTGAAGCAAAACGTGGCGGTAAAGCCTGGCGCCAACCGTGCGACCAGCCGGATGCGCTCGTGACAGCGCCAGGTACAGGCCATCAGGCCGGCCCGCACGCTCGGCGGCCTTGTCAATGGACGGGTGAGCTTCCATGGACGCCCGAAGGGCGACTTGTCTCGGCATCAAGGCCGGCTCGAGGAACATCGGCAATGTGCGCGATCAGCCCCGTCTGAGACGGTGCGACGTGGTCGGCCAGGACATGGCGATCTGGATAGTCGCCACCGTTTTGCGGGCGGAACGCAATGGGCTCGTCCTCGAACAGCCGTTCCACCCGGGCCCCCCAGGCCGCACCGGCTTCAGCCATGCCTTTGGCGTCGATCCCGCCTGCCCCGTACACCGCGAAGGTAGGCAGCACCTGCATGCCGGGGAAGAACAGCGTGCCATGCGTAATGGGAAACAGCAGTTGCTCCAGCGGCCCATTGATGCCCCTGGGCGAGTAGTCCCGCTCTGGCCCGCCAACAGAAACCGCCAGCAGTGCCCGCTTTCCCGCAAAGCCACCGTCGCCATAGCGATACGCGTTGCCGGCCCCCTGGTAGCCATAGGCCAGGCCAAAGGCCCATACCCTGTCCACCCAGCCCTTCATGATGGCTGGCATGCTGAACCACCACAGCGGGAAAAGCAAAATCACCGCGTCGGCCGCCAGAATCTTGCGTTGCTCTTCCTCGACGTCGGGCGTCTGGCAACCATTGGCAAACGCGTGTCCCGACTCATCGATGAACGACAGGCGATCATGCTTGACCCGCGTAGGGAAATCGTTCGCATCGAACACCGCTTTCCACCCCATGCCGTACAGGTCGGACTGCATGACCTCGTGCCCCTGGGATCGGAGCACCTCGCAGGCGATCTCGGCGAGTTGGCTCGTCACGGATGTTCGTTCCGGGTGAGCATGGACGATAAGCACTTTCTTTTTGCTGGCTGACTGCATGGGCTTGGCTTTCACAGGCATCTGAGTTGAGATGACTGGCAGTTTGGCGCGTCATTATGTATTTGTGAAATTCAGATAAATTTCCTCTACTATCCATTTTATGGATACCAAAAAGCTGGATCTCAATTTGCTGGTCACGCTGGAGGCCCTGCTGGCGGAACAAAACGTGACGCGCGCGGCCGAGCGCCTGCACCTCAGCCAACCCGCGGTCAGCACCCAGTTGAGTCGCCTGCGCACCCTGTTCGACGATCCTTTGCTGATACCGACGCAGCGGGGCATGACACCCACGGCCAAGGCGCTGGAACTGCTGGAGCCGCTACGCCTCGCCTTGGATCAGGTGCGCGCCACATTGGCGGAACATCGCCACTTCGATGCGCCAACGGCCAGTCTCACCGTTGCCATCGCCTGTACCGATTATCTCCAGGCGGCCGTGGTCCAGCCTCTGGCGGTTGCGCTGCGAAAACGGGCGCCTGGCGTGCGAATCGCCTTGCGCCATCTCGACCCGTCCCTGCTGCAGGCGCAGATGAGCAGCGGCCAAGTGGATCTGGCGCTGATGACGCCTGAACAGGGCCCCGGCAGCCTGCGCAGCCGGCATCTGTTCGATGAGCGCTATGTGCTGATCGGCAGGCAGCGGCACCCCGGATTGCGCAACCGGCTTTCGGTCGAGCAGTTTGCGCAACTGGATCATGTCATCGTCTCGCTACATGGCGGCGACTTCACAACCCCAGTGGACGACGGGCTGGCCACACTGGGCTACCGCCGTAACGTGGTGCTTTCCGCGGCGTCGTTTCTGGCCGTGCCAGAGATCGTCGCCCATTCGAACTTGGTTGCCCTGGTGCCGGAGCGGCTGGTGCGCGACCGCCGCAAGACGCTCAGAGTCGTCGAATGCCCCTTCCCTGTTCCGGGTTTCGCCGTGAGCATGTTGTGGCATGAGCGCAACCATGGCCACAGCGGGCAGCGGTGGGTGCGCGAGGTCGTCATGGAATTGGCAACCACGCTGTAGTTCAGGCGGGCCTGGCTAACCGGTAGGCGGCCACCGTTACCGAGCAATATCCCACGGCGCCCCGGTCGAGTTTTTTCGCGCGGGCAGCGCATTGCACACCCTTGGACATGCCGCGAGCGATCAAACCGTTACCACGATCTTGCCGAACTGCTCGTTTGACTCAAGAAAGCGGTGAGCGTCAACGATCTGGTCAAACTCAAAGGTCCTGGCAATGACCGGCTGAAATGCCCCCGAAGCCAGTCCGTCAAGAATGAATGCCTTGGCGGCTTCGAGCTTCGCCGGGTCGCCGGTGATCTCGTGCACCAGGTAGCCGCGCAGCGTCAGGGTCTTGCTCAGTACAGAAAACAGGGGAAAAGGCGTCGGCTCCGCACTCAGGCCGCCATATTCGATAAGAATGCCGCCGCGCGACATCGCTGTCGTGAGCGGCTCGAAAATCGGGCCACCGACCGCATCCAGCACCACACGCACGCCAGCCCCTCCGGTAATGTCCAGCAGTCGGGCTCCGAGCTCCACTTCCGCCGTCGCGATCACGTGGGCGGCACCCGCGGCACGCAGGGCGCAGGCCTTGGCCGAGGTCCGCGTGATCGCGATGGGTGTCGCCCCTACCCGGTTCGCGATCTGGATCGCGGCCAGCCCGACGCTGCTGGACGCCGCCGTCACGGCCACAAAGTCTTCCGGGCCAAGATGGGCAATGTCGATCAGCGCGCCATAGGCGGTGAGATATGGCATCCAGACCGCAGCAGCCGCCTCCCAGCCAAGCGCCGGCGGATGCTTGATGACAAGTTCGGCAGGCAACGTAATCAACTCGCCATAGGTGGGCCAGCGAACCATCGACTGCGGCGGCACAATGCTCACGGCGTCGCCCGGCGCAAACGCGGTGACACCGCCCCCCACCGCATCAACAACCCCCGCCGCCTCCAGCCCGAGCCCGGAAGGAAACGCCGGCCGCTCGATATACGACCCTGCCCGCAGCAATGCCTCGGCCCGGTTGAGCCCCAACGCCTTGACGCGGATCCGTACCTGGCCTGGGTCCGGCAGCGGAACCTCGACGTGTTCGATGCGCAGGACCTCCGGTCCCCCATGCTGATGAAAACGGACAACACGCGCCATAACCCCTCCAGTCGGAACTATTTGAAGTGAATGGACTGTAGCAATGCGAATCTGACCAATAAATAGCCGATAATCGACAACAGTAGAAACCAAGGGTTTTCAATATGGACAGATTGACCAGCATGGCCGTCTTCGTGAAATCCGTCGATCTTGGCTCGTTTGCAGCCGCCGCGGATGCGCTCGGCCTGTCCGGCCCCATGGTCGGCAAACATGTACGCTCGCTGGAAACCCGCCTTGGCGCGCGGCTGCTCATTCGCACCACGCGACGCCAGAGCCTGACCGACTTCGGGCAGGCCTACTACGAGCGCTGCAAGGTCGTGCTGGCCGAGGTGGAAGCGGCTGATGCGCTTGCGGCCGACCAACTCGGCGAGCCGCGCGGGAAGCTGCGCGTCACCATGCCCGTGCACTTTGGCCGGCATTGCGTGGCCCCTGTGCTATTGAGGCTGGCGCAGCAATACCCGGCGCTGGAGTTGGACCTCTCGTTCAACGACCGCTTCGTCGATTTGGCCGAGGGCGACTATGACATCGCCATCCGTACTGGCGACCTGGCCGACAAGGCGGGCGTGATCGCGCGTCGTGTGGCACGCCAGCGAATGATCGTCTGCGCATCGCCCGCGTATCTCAAGACACACGGGCAGCCGGCCACCGTCGCCGCGCTCGGCCAGCACCAAGCCATCGTGTACAGGCGGTCTGGCCGAGTCAGCCCGTGGCTCTTTCCCAGAGACGGACATCCGCCGCAGGAGATCGTGCCGGCCAACCGGGTGCGCATGGATGATCTCGACGCCATTGCCGATGCCGCCACACTCGGCATGGGACTGGCCTGGCTTCCGTCCTGGCTTATCAGCGATCGCATCCAGATGGGGGCACTGGTTGCACTGTTGCCGGACCGGCCGGCGTTTCTGTACGACGCCTGCGCGCTGTGGCTGCGGACCCCTCAATTGCCGCGCAAAGTCCGCCTGGCGGTCGATGCGCTCGCCGAGGCATTGCCGGCGATGATGACGTAAGCGGTTGGCGGTGCCGACGTAGACCGTGCCTTGCCCCAGTGCAAAACCCGAGGTTCCTCGCATCGCTTCATAAGCCACTGGCACGAGCTGCTGCGCCGGCTGTGACACCTTGCCTACCAGATAGGTCTTACTGCCAGCTCAACGCACAGGATTAAAAGATCTTCGATAGGCCGTTGGGCTGACTCCCACGATCCGGCCGAAATGTTCCCGCAGCGAGGTAGGGGTTCCAAAACCCGTTGCGCCAGCGATGTGCTCAATGGGCAGACTTGTCGTTTCCAGCAAGGTCTGCGCACGCCTTACACGTGCCCTTAAGAGCCACTGGAGAGGGGTGGTGTTCAGTTGCTCCTGAAACCGTCGACTCAACGTGCGGCTGCTCATGGCGGCCTGCTCAGCCATGTCCTTCAGGGTCAGTTCCTGATCCAGCCGCTCCTCGAGCCATTGCAGTAACGGGCTGAGATTGGAAGGTTCGTCTGGTGGATCGTAGGCGATGAACTGTGCCTGCCCACCTTCTCGCCCAAGGGGCATGACGGCACATCGCGCCGTGTCCGCTGCAACGGCATTTCCATGATCTTGCCGAATCATGTGTAGGCATAGATCCATTCCGGCGCAAGCACCTGCCGAGGTAAGTATGCGGCCGTTGTCCACGAAAAGAACATTGGGATCGATTGTGACCTGGGGGAAGATATCTGCCAGCAGTCGTGCGCAACGCCAGTGTGTGGTGGCGCGCAAGCCATCCAGCAACCCGGTGCGTGCCAGGATGAAGGCGCCACTGCACAGCGATGCGATCCTCGCGCCGTTCTTTTCCGCTGCTCGGATGACTTCCAGCAGGATGTTGGGGATGGGGGAAAGGACGTCGTCGAGTCCCGGAATGATGACCGTCTGGGCGTTTGCGACATGGCTCAAGCCCCAGCGGATGTGCATATCGAACCGCTTCGTTCGAACACGGCGCGACTGAGCGCATACAAGAACCTCGTATGGGCTCTTTCCCGGGGCGGGTTGCACGCGCTCGAACATCTCACAGGCCATCATCAGATCAAAAGGCACAACGCCATCAAACGCCAGGACGGCAACCTTGTGTACTGCACCCTGGTTCACTGAACGCTTCCCCCGGTTGGCTAGAATCCTTCGATAAATGTCATTCTAGCCAATTGGCGAACTTTGAACATGTTTACATACTTGCGCTTCCGGCGAGAGCCAACTCGCTGTTGGCCACTGCCATATTGACCCACTCTGCGGATGAGTCATGACCACAAGCGTACAAACTAAAAAGAATTCGCTCGATCAAAATGCATCTATCGGAAGTATTGAATACAAGCAACTGAAGCGCCTAGAGAAGGCGTCAATCGTCGAGGCAACAACGCTGATCCTTCTAGTGTTCATTGCGGTGCCTCTCCGACATTTTTGGGGTTGGCCGTATGGCTCGAAGCTACTGGGGCCAATACATGGGATCGCATTCTTGGCGTACCTTTGGACTGCACTACAAACCGTAGCCGGCGGCGGTTGGCATAACCGGGAAACGCTTCGATTGTTCGCGGTTGCGTTCCTGCCGTTCGGAGGCTATTTGAATATCCGGTGGCTACGCGAACGGGCTAGAGCATTCAACGATATCGGGCAGGCCTGATGATGGTAATGGTGCTCTATCCCTATTTGGTGGCTGCGCACGTGACAGCGGTGGTGTTTCTGGTAGGTGGCTTGCTTGCGCAAGAAAGGATAGTGAATGCCATCTCGCAGTCCCCACCGGAAGAACAAATGGGGATGCTGGCCGCGCTGCTGCGTTTTGATCGCCTTGTCACCACACCTGCATTGTTATTGACCTGGATCTTCGGGTTATCACTGGCGCTCAGTGCAGGATGGCTGTCATCACGATGGTTGATGGTCAAGCTGGCTTTCGTTCTCGCGCTCTCGGCATTACATGGGGTTCGTTCCGGCCGAATACGTCGTTGTATTCGAACTGGAACAGCTCTGAGCAGAATTCCTGGCGCTGATCTCGGCATCGTGATTGCGATGCTTATCATAGCTGTGTTGGCGTTTGTTAAGCCGGTCTAGCTTGGCCCGGGCACCGAACGCCCCGGCATCCCGAATCCGACTTCTCCCCAGCCTTTTCCCGGGCCGGGGACTTGCCTGACACGATCATCTTCTTGCCCTCGGCAAGGTGTTCTCGGGCCTCGGCCAGCGTGATCCCCAGAGCCATATCGCCCGAAGGTAATGATCTTGGGCTTGAAGTTCCTCGGCTTGGTATCGGCCAACATGGCACATTCACCTCCCTGCCCGGAAATACCATGAACGCCAGACACGAACACAAAAAAGCCCGCCGTTACGCGGGCTTATGGGTGTTTTAGTGCTCTTCGGTGCCGGTCTATGCCGTACGGGGAATCACTCCCACTCAATCGTCGCCGGCGGCTTGCTCGACACGTCGTACACCACGCGATTAATGCCACGCACTTCGTTGATGATGCGCGACGATACGCGGGCCAGCAGCGCATGCGGCAGCGGCGCCCAGTCGGCGGTCATGAAATCGAAGGTCTGCACCGCACGCAGGGCCACCACGTATTCATAGGTGCGGCCGTCGCCCATCACGCCAACTGACTTTACCGGCAGGAACACGGCGAAGGCCTGCGAGGTCAGGTCGTACCAGCTCTTGCCGCTGGTTTCATCGATGGTACTGCGCAGTTCGTCGATGAAAATGGCATCGGCGCGGCGCAGCAGGTCGGCGAATTCCTGCTTGACCTCGCCCAGGATGCGCACGCCCAGGCCGGGACCGGGGAACGGATGGCGATACACCATTTGCGGCGGCAGGCCCAGGGCCACGCCCAGCTCGCGCACTTCGTCCTTGAACAGTTCGCGCAGGGGTTCCAGCAGTTGCAGGTTCAGCGTGTCGGGCAGGCCGCCCACGTTGTGGTGCGACTTGATCGACGTGGCCTTGCCGGTCTTGGCGCCGGCCGATTCGATGACATCGGGGTAGATGGTGCCCTGGGCCAGCCACTTGGCGCTTTTCAGCTTGCCGGCTTCGGCCTGGAATACTTCGACGAACTCGCGGCCGATGATCTTGCGCTTGGCTTCGGGGTCGGCCTGGCCAGCCAGCTTGCCCATGAACTGTTCAGTGGCGTCGACATGGATGATCTTCACGCCCATGTTCTCGGCGAACGTCTGCATTACCTGCTTGCCTTCGTCCAGGCGCAGCAGGCCGTGGTCAACGAACACGCAGGTCAGTTGGTCGCCAATGGCCTTGTGGATCAGGGCCGCGGCCACGGACGAGTCCACGCCGCCCGACAGGCCCAGGATGACTTCGTCGCTGCCGACCTGTTCGCGAATGCGCGCCACGGCTTCAGACACGTAGTCGGGCATGTTCCAGTCGCCCTGGCAGCCGCAGATCTCGTTGACGAAGCGGGCCAGCATGGCTTTGCCCTGCACGGTGTGCGTGACTTCGGGGTGGAATTGCACCGCGTAGAAGTTGCGGGTTTCGTCGGCCATGCCGGCGATGGGGCATGACGGGGTCGAGGCCATGACCTTGAAGCCTGGCGGCAGCGCGGTGACCTTGTCGCCGTGGCTCATCCACACCTTGAGCATGCCGTGGCCTTCGGGCGTGGTGAAGTCGGCCAGGCCGTCCAGCAGCCGGGTATGGCCATGGGCGCGCACCTCGGCATAGCCGAATTCGCGATGATCGGAAAAGCTTACCGTGCCGCCCAGTTGCTGAGCCATCGACTGCATGCCGTAGCAAATGCCCAGCACTGGCACGCCCAGTTCGAACACGGCGGCCGGCACGCGCAGCGAATCTTCTGCATAGGCCGACGCATGGCTGCCCGACAGGATGATGCCCTTGAGCCCCTGCCCTGCCTGGTCGCGCACGAAGGCGTCATCGACGTCGCCGGGATGGATCTCGGAATACACGCCGGCTTCGCGCACGCGGCGGGCGATCAGTTGGGTAACTTGCGAACCGTAGTCAAGAATGAGAATGCGCTGGTGGTGCATGAAGACTCTGCCGGTTTGGAAATAAAAGCGCACCGGCCAGAACCGCGGGGTTCTGCCGGTGCGCGATGGATTGCATTGTACTGGGCCGGTGGATCAGTCGGCCCGGTAGTTGGGGGCTTCCTTGGTGATCTGCACGTCGTGCACGTGGGATTCGCGCACCCCTGCCGAGGTGATCTCGACGAACTGCGTTTTGGTGCGCATGTCGTCGATGGTGGCGCAGCCGCAGTACCCCATGGACGCGCGGATACCGCCCACCAGCTGGTAGATGATGGCCAGCACGCTGCCCTTGTAGGGCACGCGGCCTTCGATGCCCTCCGGCACCAGCTTGTCGGCGTTGTTGGCGGGGTCTTGGAAATAGCGGTCGGCCGAGCCGTCGGACATGGCGCCCAGGCTGCCCATGCCGCGATACGACTTGTACGAACGGCCCTGGAACAGCACGACTTCGCCGGGTGCTTCTTCGGTGCCGGCGAACATGCCGCCCATCATGCAGGCGAAGGCGCCGGCCGACAGGGCCTTGGCGATGTCGCCCGAATAGCGGATGCCGCCGTCGGCGATCAG
>Ga0182738_1003032_pt1 | contig 19493 bp, 8 predicted proteins | sample eDN5th30CBELigMG_FD_128876 | JGI IMG/M metagenome (GOLD analysis project Ga0182738, IMG submission 128876) | Enriched Miracle-Growth compost microbial communities from Emeryville, California, USA - eDNA 5th pass 30_C BE-Lig MG (version 2)... ... | reverse complement strand
TTCTGCTGCTCTCCTTAATTGGCTCCAATTCTCTCACAATCTCTCCTGACTCTTCCTCCTTGAAGTCTTTTTCTTCATTCATCTCTTTGTCATTTTCCCAGATTAAAATTGGCGATCCAGCCTTGTTCTCTTCCTGTCTTCTCTTAACGTTTTGTTCTTTTTCAGCAGCAATTACAATAAAATCTTCAGTTTGAGTCTCAATTTCTGTACATCTTGCAGTCTCATTTTCTGTTTGAACACTCATTTGACCTGTCTTAACAACGGTCTGTGTAGCAATTTCTGAACCTCCAATTCTTTCAGTTTGCATTGACACCTCAGCGATCTTGGCTTGTACAGTCTGTGTAGAGATTTCACTTGCTTTTGTTCCTTCCGTTTGAGTCTGAATCTCTTGAACTTTCTCTTTTTCTGTCTGGATTCCAACCTGGTCAGTCTTAATTCCAACAGTTTGTGTAGAAATTTCAAGAGCCAAGACACCTGCCGTCTGCATCGACGTCTCACAAAGCTTGGTTTGAACAGTTTGTGTGGAGATTTCACTAGCTTTGAGAATTGTGGTTTGAGTGCAAGTATCAAAGGTCATGGGCTTTTCAGGAACAATAGACATAGTTTGGGTTCCAATAGTCACGAGCTCAGCCTTAGGAGTCTCACTTTGAACTTCAGAGAGATTTAATTTATCAGATCTGGAGCTGTTGAGATCAATAGCCTTCATATTCTGTTTCACTTTGGCCATGTTCAGCTTTAACTTTTCAATAGCATCTTGTGTAGGAGCTCCAAGTGCTAAATTCTCCTTCTTTGCCTTGATCTTTTCTGCAATAAAAGCTTTCTTGTTGAACAAAACTTGGCGTAAATCTGTTATCTTTGAACCGTTAAGTCCTTGAATATCGAATTCACCTTCCCTCACTTTGCCAACAAAGTTAATATTGGCAGCATTTTGAGTCGGGATTTGGCAGGCTTTCCAAGCTTGAGGATTCAGCTTTTGATTTGTATTGCTCAAGTCATTCAGAGACAACTCCAAACTATCATTTTGGCTATTTAGCATCGTTATTAATTCTTCATCTTCTTCTTTGATCACTGGATTCTTGTTATTCTTCAATATTGATTTTCTCTTTTTATCTTTTGGAGCGTCATTTTCTTCTTGTACTTTCTGTTGCTGTTGTCTTAAATATTCCATCAAACCTTCATTTTGTTCTCCTCCTCCAACTCCGAATGAGGCGCTATTCACATCAAATTCTTCTATTGATTGTCTTGAACTTCTTCTTGATGATCCTCCCACACTCAATTCCTTCTTAAAGCAGTTCACCTTATCACCAGCTGGCTGTTGTTTCTTCTTCAACCTCTCCAATTTCTTTTCGATTGAGTCAAATTGCTCAGAAAAAGACATCTCGCCCATATTATCTTCCATCAATCCTTTAAGCCCATTTTTCAATCCTGCCATGCTCTCAAGCGCTTGAGCTCTGAAGACATTACAAATCTCACCCTTTTCTTCTGAAGTTTTTCCAACTAAACTTTGATCCAAAGCTCCAAAAACTTGGCCTAATTGCTCAATAATCTCATCCTTCAATCCTGTTTTAACATTTCCAAAATCAACAGGACTGCCACCAAAAGAAAAGTTATTGGTTCTATCCCTTCTTGGAGTACTTTTCTTGAGACTTTCTTCGACAGCATTTTTGCCAGTATTTTCTAAAAGACCTTGGGTAAATCCTCCAATAGCTCCAAGGAAATCAGGGCTTAATTTTGTCTTCTGCATCAATTCCTTAATCAATCCTTTGAAATCCTCGATAGTTTTCTCAAGAATCTCTACTCCATTTTCCTTTATGATCTCCTGACGCTTCTCTCCACCGTATTGCTTCACATCTTCTTTAATTTTTTTATCCAGTTTTCTATGCATTCTTCCAGCTAAATCCTTGATCCATCTCACAAAATTCTCCTTCATTTCATTGTTCAAGACTTCATCATCATTATCATCTTCTCTTGTTGATAGCCAATTCAAACTTCCACCATTATTTTCTCCTCCTCTGCTGCTCAAGAAATCAGCTGCTCTTCCGCTTAAATTTCCCAAGCTTCCTCCTAAGTTCTTTGACCTTGAATCATCCAAACTCATCATTGTTGATCCCAAACTTCTCATTGATGATGGCATATTTCTCTCCTTCTTTGTCAAAGCTTCTGGGACTTCTTCCCGTAATCTATCCAAACCTCTCATTGTATCACAAAATATGTCAGGATATGTTGAAGCTCTTTCCAGTTCTACCATATTCAATGGCTTTATATTATTATCCCTTGAATCTGATTTCCTCATTGATTTTCTTTCTTCTTGAACATCTGGCTCGGCAAAGAAATATCTATTCTTCATCTTCTTGCCTTTATCACCGGCGGTTTTTGAAGGACTTCTGAAGCCCTTCACTCCATTGCTTCCTGTCAAAGAATCTCTTCTGTAGGAGACAGATCTTGGAGGTGAAGAAAAATCGCCAATAGATCCTTTACTGCTCATTCTTTTGGCCTTTTTGGATCTGGATCTCTTTCTAAAATATTCATAATATCCAACTTTTTCATGCATTTTATAAATCTCCATATCTTGGACAAACTTTGGGCATGATCTCATTGGGCTTGTATTATCCGAGATTCCTGTATTTTTCCTCTCAAATGGGCTTTTTGAAGTCCGGAGAGTCATTGTGGTATCTTGAGTTTTTGCTGGACTGACAAAAGAACTGCTATGACTTATAGCCTTTTTTCCAGTTGATCGGCCTCGACTTCTTGATGCAACTCTTTTGGGACTCGTCAGACTTTCTTGTTGCTTTTGAGTCTCATATTGCTTTTCTTCGAGATCGTCAAGGATTTTCAAGAGTTCTTTGTCATGGACTACACGGTCACTTGCCTTCTTTCCGAACTATTTGGAGGATTAGTAAAGGGGAAACTTTTCAAGAAGAAAATTACGCGATCAATACAGCGAACATCAGCATTATGACTCAGTAAAAAGTAGATTAATTCATAATTTGTATTATGACAAGCCACCATTAAAGGTGTCCATCCTCTCTATTTTTCAGGTTAATAATTCTCAAACAAAAAGATTCTGAGTACAGCATCGGGCAAATTAATATTGGCGTGGTAATTTAATAGAAGCTCAACCATATCGAATCTGTTGTACCAACAAGCTAAAAACAAAGGAGATTGTCCAGCCTAAATCAATTAAAAATCTCGAATTTTGCCTTCTAAGTACTTTGTTTAGGATGTCGACATTGGCACCTTCCATGATGAGGTATTCAGCAATTTCGCAGAAACCGCAACGGGCAGCAATAGTAAGAGCAGACTGGCCGGCTTTATTCTGGAAATTGACATCTTCTTTTTGGCTCTTTTGTCTGGCAGCTTTGACTTCTCGAAGGTTTCCTTCTTCGACTTTGAGCATCAACGTGGTGTATCCATATACAGTATCTGCCTAGAAAATTATGAGGAACAGTTTTGCAAGGAAAATGTACCATTTGTGGGAAATGAGAAAGTGAAAGTTAAAAAAAAAATAATTTCTAATAGGAAAAAGAGCTCGAGGTGGGAATATAAGTAAAATTTCGTCCCGTCATTGAGGTATTTTCAAGACTGTTGAGAATGCGGAAATTAGCAATTAGGCGCTTGGGGAAATCAACATGTAACTTATTTATTATTAAGAAAGCCCAAATTGTAAAATTGGAATTTTCCCGCAAATTATTTCTTCTATTTATATCTGAAAATAATCAGGCATTTCTATTGTCCTATATTCAATAAGTTCCTTATCCTATATTGATGTCTAAAGAAGCTAAAAAGCTGAGAAACTTTATAGATGAGATGAGGAAAAAGTTTCAAAAGGAAAATGAGGAAAGAAGGAGAGAGAGAAGGCAGTTGAAAATAATTGAGGGGAAAGACTAGGACAGAGGAGAGAGGAAGTGGAATTCGATTTACAACGCCAATGAGAAAGATACATGGGAATTATAAAAAGTGCGGGAGAAAATTCGCACAGAAATAGATTAAATATAAATTTTTGGACCCAACAAGTTTATTATTGTCTTTCTATTATTGCAATAGCCTCTTTCTTGAGGTCTTATGGAAACAAATCACCTTCAAAAGAAGAAAAGAATCAACAGAAATCCCTGAAAGAAGTCCTTCCACCTTCAAGGATTCGTAATTTTTTGAAAGAAACCCTTTCAAAAAAATCCAGATATAATTGAATCTAATAGAGGGGGAAGTAGAATAGTAACTGTTGGGTGAAGATTTTGGGAGAGTCGAGAGGGAAACAAGTTAGATGGTGGAACTCCAACAAACAGCAAACAGGAGGAAAGCTTTTTCCTCACAAAAGTATTTCGGTTTAAATTTGCGACGAGCACGCGGGTTTAAATCTCACAGTCGAAATTATTATAAATTTAGTCATTCCCAAATATTCTTTGAAATGACAAAAGTCCAAAAATGCTTCATTGCTCATATTTCAGAAGGATAGATCACATTTACCACAGAAAAGCAATCGATATTTTACAAGAACCTGCCTGTCAACAAAGCAAATTTTTTTCATTCGAAAAGAAAATGAATTTCAGTGCTTTAAGGAAGCCAGAAGAATTTCAAAGGAAATCCGAAAGAAGAAGAAGAGAGAATAAACTAAACCTATCTATTTACTTAAATGTCATTATTTCTCTCAAGAAAAGAGAGTTTATATTTTTAGAATCGTAGTTAGTTCACTAACAAAAGAAGAAAAATGACTTCATTTCTGAGAGTCAAATTTCAAAGAATTGTGCTTGTTTTTCGGCACCGATTAATCAGATGTTATGACCGGTTTCCTATGACAAGCGACTTTTGATTTATTTGCTAGACGGCGCAAATCAATTCTATGGGAAAGAAACATTTGCGTGGCATAGCTAGCAAACTACGTTCTGATTTCTTTACTCAGGTTTCTCCTTATAAATCTTCTCATCTTCCAAACTTTATGGGACGATTTTCCTCATTATAAAAACTCCCGGCTTTTATTAAAAACAAATTAAAAGCTCAGCCTTTCATATCTTCTTATTTTCTCTCATCCCTTCTTTCAAAACATTCTTCTTTATTCTTTGCATATTTATGACGACATTCTGTTCTAGCTTATTGTGAGAATAAGAACCCGTTGACTTGAAATTCGCAAGAAATCTATTGAGTCTAAAAATCACTTTTTTATGATCTCTAAGTTATTATTCATCTTCAGAGATCTTTGGAGATCTGAATATTTGCAAATGTGGGTTCATTTTCTTTAGAAACCACGAATCCTGAGTCACATAGGAGCATTTCTATCATCTATCCCTTAAATTTTTCATACTATTCTATATCAATAATATATTGGGATCAAACATAAAACTCTTCAACAACAAAAATGGAACGAATAGGTAAGATCGTTAGACAGGCTTTTCTGAAGTTTCTAACGACATTAAAGCCTCCCTTTACAAAAAAGTGTAAAATATTGAACCACAGAAGAAAGACATCATACAATAATTTTAACCTAAGGCAGATAAATATCTGAGAAATCCCTGACAAAAATTTTTGCTCTTTTTTGTTCATTTCCTTTCTGAAAATAACTGCGACTCGCCTCTCATATTTCTCTTAGAGGCTTTTGTGTCTTGATTCTTTCAATTCCAAACAAATCAAAGAAAATTCATTTTTTTTCTATTGAAAAAATTTTGATTTAAAAAACAAATCAAAAGATTTTTTTTGTGCATTGCCTTACAAAGAAAAAATCATAAGGAGAAGAATCACTATATTTGTTGTTGTTCTGGTTCTTGAAAGAGATACAAAGTTTTTTAACAAACACACAAACAATTGTTAAAGACATGCAAAATAAATATCATTAAACAACATTTCCCCTCTAGATCTTTCTGAATCAAAGACAAGTTTATTTATTTCCTCTCCAACATCCTCATTCAACTCCGACCCCTCCTTATTCTCTCTCATTATCCAAACTATTTTCACCTTCAGTGTACAATAAAGGATCCATATAGTATTTTTGCTGCTGGAAAGATCTCAAGGTCTCCTCATTTCCTTTCAACAGCCTAAACTTCTTCAATGTTTCACTGTGATTATTTTTCACAACGCTCTTCACTTTATCCACAACCAACTGTCTGACCTCCAAAACAAGTCCTTGCTCTTTTATAAATGACTCTTGTGCAGCCAAAAATGACAAAATCAAATTCAAATGTCTTTCTTGCATAAGCTCTGTAATTCTTATGTCGAAAGTCAACACGATACTTTCAATTAAAAGCTTCTTGTATTTTCCTTTGACACACTCCAATTCTTCTGGGAAAACCTCCAATAACTCCAAGAGTTCTATAGTGTGATTTATATGATTAATCACCCCAGAAATCTGAGGCTTTGACCCTTCAGGTAATTTCTCCCAAATCTCCTTTAAGCTTTTATCTAATGCTTTTATGTCTTTTGAGGATTTCTTCTCGAGATCCAGGAAAGCACGGATTTCCTTTATTTTCAAAATGGAATAAATATATTGCAGATATTGTGTAGGCTGAATGGAGGCACCTTTTTTCGCAATTCCATCAGCTAATTCTTTCAATAATTTGAAAATCCTTTTGACAATCTCAGGATGATCTCTTATTGTACCTTCTCCGATCTTTATTTGGCTTCCAACAGCCTGAGCGATTTTCGCAAAATGGTCAATACTGATCAACTGTTTTCTCTCTTGGAATATCTCGAGATATCTCCCAACATTCTCTGGCGTCATCACACCCTTTATCTCACTCAGCTTCACAAAGCTTACAATGATATAAAAATACTGCATTCTTCTTGTATTTTCCAACACAATCTCATTCAATCTTTTATACACATCTGTTGATGTCACTTCAGTTTTCACCAAAAACTTTATCAAAAGCCCTAAAGCGCTTCCAGAATCCAAAAACTGATATGTCGCAGGGTCAACTGACTTGACTGCTTGTAATCCGACCTTCTCTCTGTACTCCTCGGGAATTTTGATTCCCATATGAGAGAATTTCCTTGCTGTGGTAAACAGCGTATGTGGTTTAGTTATACTCTCTATATTATCAAAAAGAACTTGGCTCAATTGTTCAAGGTATTCCTGTGATTGGTTAGCGAGAGCAGATGGGTTAACTTGGTGGAAGGATGATCTTGAAACATTATGATAAAGCATGTTTAACGCCACACTGAACGTTCTTTCATCAAAATCCTTGCGCAATTTCTCAATGTAAATGGGCACAAGACTCAATTCTTTACTCACAGATTGATAGACTTCTTGAATTCCATTACCATTCGAATTCTCATTGAATCGAGTTTTCATCGCTCTGCCCACGTAGAAACTGTTTTTGGAAAAGACCTTGTTTTTACGAGTTTGGGCAGTACGTTCAATGTTGATGTGAAAGGTAGATTTGTAGAATAAAGAAGCGAGCTTTTGAAAGGATTTACTGCTGATGAAAGTATTCATTTTTGTTTGCAGTCAGAATTTGGATTCGGATTTGGATACAAACTTTTTCAAAAAAAAATTTAAAAGATTTTAATGCAAGACTTCTGATCCGCAAATTTTTACCCTTTTACTTACCATATAAATCTTTATTCTCCTTCTTTCAAAACTTGTTTTCCCCTTTAGACCATGCCATTGCTCCCCTTTTATCAATTATAGTAGATTCCAGAAGTATTTTTTGCCTTTTAACTGCACATCAGATAATCGTACTATTAACCTACCTGAAGACATCTAATTCTAGATTCTTCTAATTAAAAAACTCAGGTAAATCTTATACCAGCTTCACTTTTCTCCACAATAAAACATTTTAATAAAATCTTCAAATGATTAAGAAACTTTTCGTCTCTCTTCCTCGTATCTACAAGCCTTCTTCAGCTTTCCAGGCTTTCTCTCAGAAACTCCCTCAACAATTCACCGCCTTAGCTTCCAGACCAGCTTTCTACTTCTCAGCAGAATCTTCTAACAATTCCAACAATACTGGAGAAAGAAAAATCGCAACAATTGACCTTGAAAAAATCCTCAACGAAAAAATCGACATCAATGTTCAAGATAAAACCATCAGCTTAAAAGACGGCAGCGTGAGTTATAAATGTAAGCAATTTCCTTAATATTCCCTTAAACTAATCAATTATTAGTGCCTGATGAAGTTAAAGGAACAGTTCTTGGCGATGAAGATCGTTATGTTATGATGATGACCTGCAGTGTTTGTAATCACAAAATGAACAAGACTTTCACCAAGAAGGCTTATCACACAGGAGTTGTCATTATCACTTGTGATAACTGTGGGAATAATCATTTGATTGCTGATAATTTGGGATGGTTCAGAGATACTTCAGTTAATGTTGAAGATCTTGCAAAGGAAAAAGGTGAAGAAGCTATTAGAGTTAATAATAGCCCTCGTTTACAACAAATTCTTCAAAGCTTGAAATTTATTGGACATAAAGGTACACCTCATCATGTTCATGGACCTGATTGCAATCATGAACATGACCACGAACATGAACATGAAGGTTGTAGTGAAGTCCATCAAATTGGTGATGGAAAAGAAGGGAAAAAGTAAATTCAATAGATTTCTGTCTATTTGTTTGTAAAATTCTCAATAAAAAAATTTTTTGTGTGAATGTACATGAGAATATGTTATTGTAAATTAGGGTAACAAAGAGATCAGCTTCTTTGTTTAGTTGCAGTATGCTTTTTAAAAATGTGTTTGCCACCGATCAATTTGCACCTGAAATTATCTCTCTACAGGACTTTTGAGCCCTTTTTTAAACTTTGAATTTTGGACATGTCAACCGAGGTAAAGAATAGACATGACAAATTTTTCTTCAATAGAAATGTCAATGACTTTTCATCAAAGGATCTTTCGAATTTTTTACAACTCAATTCATTTCAGAAATAAACGGAGAAAAATTTTCGACTGGACACTTGAGCATCTTTCGAAAGAAAATTCAGGATGCTACCAAATCAACATTTTCAAGATCCGTGAGTCACATCCTCATCAATCTTAATCCTTTAGGTTTCTGGAGGAGAGGCGATTTTTAAGAGAAAATAGATTTTCTTCAAATTTTTTGGTTTCTTTTTGTGAAAATTTTTTCTTTCAAGATTTATTTCGAAAACTCTCAAAGGGAAGTGAAATTTGAAAGAAATTCCTTTGCTGTTTTACCAGCGTTCCCATCGTGTGTCTGGATATTAGGTTTACGCCTTCAATGACTTCAAAGGGCTTTTCTGAAAACTTTCTCTTTTGCTGTATTTTGACTCATCCCTAACAATAATCCTTCGTTCTCAGTTAACTATTCTCTTTTTCGCCTATTAGCATCATTCTTCTTCAGAAGTTCGCTCAAAGACCGCAAAACTGGAAGTCCAAAATTTAAACAAAAGACAAAAGGGAAAACCTTGAAAGAAGAAGTTGTCTTTGAAATTTGGTGTTATTAAATAACAAACACATAGAATCATGTTTTATGCCAGTCTCAGTGTCTTGAGAGGAATCTGGAGATTATTCCTTCAAGGTTAGTTCAAATGACTTCCACCAAAACACTTGTGGGCTCTCCAAATTTACAAGGTACATAAAATATGCTTTCAATTCTCAGGAGTCTTCCTAGGATCTACTAGAGTCCTGAAGAGAGGAGAGTGCCTGTAATGATCTTCAATAAAGTTTAAATCATCAAGAATTGGCTCTTTTTATTCATTTCATTATACAGTATGAGAGAATTTGAAGCAATAAAAGTTTAACATCAAATAAATTCCTTTATTGCTTCTTCAAAATTAAGGCGCTAAATTTACCCCCACAAATGATTCTTGTTCAAGAATACAGTTTTTTTGAATGATGATTTTTTTTTCTTTATGAAAAAAATCTCAAATGGATCTGATAATGATTGAGTCGGCAAAAATTTCCCAAGTCTTCTTATTTTTGTCTCCTTTTTCTTTCTTGAAAAAATTAATTTGTTACACTGCTCTCTCAAACGATTTGGTTTGTAAATAAAATAGCTCAAAAATACAATACCGATGAGACTCTTTCAAGAAAACATTTTGTCAGAAACATCTCAAAGAAAATCACCTGAAAATTCTCAATCTCTCCATATTTTTAGGATAACAAAACCCTTCTCGGTCTCATTTTGAGCATTTATTCTCCAAACGCTGACCTCTACTAGAAAAAATTTAAGTACATCAGAAATCCACTCTTACATTTGAATTTAAAATTCACACGTTTCTCTGCTTTAAAATTTCATCAGATTTATTCCTAATCTGATTTTCTTAAACATTCATGTCATCATCTAGGATAACAAAGATCCCTTGTCTTTTCAAAATCTACAAAAATCCCGCTTTCATAACCTTTTTCTCCATTTCTTGAGCTTAGAAACCTTTCACAGCCCCTGATTTAAAACTCTTTTCCTTTTTATTTAAAATAAAAATTTTCTGATTAATACAGAAAACTTTAGCAGTAGCAGCAATATATTAACAATCAAACCGAGATTGTCTCTTAACCAAAAATACCCTCAAATAAATTGCACCCAACTTCTATTTTTTATAAAATTTAATTTCCCAAACAAAACCCTAGGATCTCATATGGCAACTCGCGTCATCATTAACGTCCCATCTTCCACTCAAAACTGCTTGGTTTTCCCTTTAAATACTTCCAATCAGCAATTTGATACCAGCTTCTACAATCCTGGCTACACTGATGGCAGAGCTGGCATTGAAGAAATCAACCAAGTTGTCGCTGAAATCCAAGTCGCTCGTGCTCCTTTCGTCGCCAAGATCAAGTCCGCTTACTGCTGCTACATCGCCTTCATTTTCATCGGTCTTTTGGCTATGGTTTGCCTTAATGGTCTCCTTATTGCTTCCATCGGCGCTCCAGGTGCTGGAATCGGCTTTATCTGCTATATTATCTTTATCTTCATCAGAGTCTCCACTTTCCGTTCAACCATTGCCGGTATCTCCAAGGACAGCAAAGCTACCTGCCAAAAGGTCATTGATAAGTACAGCGGATCTTTCACTTCTAGAGGTCTTAGATGGTTCTTGCCCGTTCACTTCCCTCTCTGGATTGAACTTCACAAGGATTACATGTTGCAAACTGCTGGACAACCTATTTACATGCCTCCTAATATGTATCAACAACCTATTCCTCAACAACCTCAACCTCAATTCCAACAACCCCAGCCCCAATATCAACAAGAACCCCAACCCCAATTCCAAAACCAATACCAAGATAACTATTATCAAGGCCAACAACCCAATGGCGGTGTCTATAATGCCTAAAGTTGGATCCAGTGAGGATTTTAGAGATAATATATAAGAAAGAGATTTATTATTAATTTATGTGAGAGATATTTATTTGAGAAAGTATGGACTTTTTTTCTTTGACACTTCGCAATATTTTTATTTGGTAAAATTGCATACTTTTTTGCCTTTAACAAATTGACTGATTATATCTCAGCATAATTAAAAAAAAAAATTCTCATCAATTTTATTTGTTTATGCTCTGATCAAATTTGCTCTTGATTTGTAAAATTGAGAATTGCATTTTCATTTTCAAAGATTTCATTTTTAAAAAGAATTTTCTAAACAAATAATTGTTTATTTTTTTGTCTGGATTCATCAATTTAACTTCTCAAAAAGTTGTTTTTCAGTTTACCAATTAATTTTTTGACGACAGTTAAATAAAAATCCTTTGTTCACCAGTTTTCCTGTCCTCTTTTAATCGTTCTTGTTCAACCCATTTTCCTATTTGACATCTTCAGAAAACGTGAAAAATACTACTTCTCTTTATCTGGAAGCAAAAAGACCCTTGAGTTCTATTTCTTTTCGAAAAAGACAAATTGTTTCCCAAAGAGGGAATTCCAAGATCGGTCTCTAACCACAAAAAACTTTCGAAATAGCATTTCTGGGAAAGATGAAAGAGAATTTCCAAGCCAAAGTGATCAAAGTGATTCATATTTGCTCAGAAGTAAAAGGGTTTCTTCTGTGAAAGATCAAAAGGCGAAACCAAAATTCCTTTTATTATTAAGCTTGAAGTTTTATATTTAAATTTTATTTGGTCCATCTAATTTTTTTCCTGTAGAATTTTTGAGGCGACATCGAAGAATCCATCTTTTTGCCTCTTTCAACCAAAAGCTCTACTCCCTTTTTCGTCTGAAGAGGCTTGGAAAGCTCACAATTCTTCTAAAATTCTAAATATTCAAACTTTAAGTCCTCTTTCAATTCGGCATATTAAATTCAATCAATCAATAAAACACACGATACAGAAAAATTTGATTTCTTTTTTATTTGATTCAAAGAGTCCTTATTAAACTCATTTCAACTTATTTTTTTATAATCTAAATCTTTTAAATCTTCTAACTTCCATGTCTTGTGAGAAAATAATCATCCCAACTTCTTCTTCCGAATCCCAGGTCTTCACTTTGGGCTCATGCAGTACTAACTACAACACTGGAGATTATGATCCTGGATTTGCAAATGGCACAGCCAGTCCTCAAGAAGTTACTCAAGTTATTAATGATATCCAGCAAGCTCGTCAACCCTTTGTTAATAAAATATGGGTTGCGAGTTCACTCCTTGTTTTGGGCTACTTCATTTTGGTTATAATCGCAGTTGCTATTCGAATTATTGTGTTCGGATTAGAAGGTTATTTGGGGTTGATTGTCATGGTCATCATCATTACTATATGCACTACACCTATCGATGCCGTTTACAACAAAAAACTGGCTGAAATCGCAAAGGACAGTAAAGATGCTTGCTATAAAATGCTTGATGGGAAATACAAGGACTCATTTGAATCAAGAGGGCTCAGATGGTTCTTACCCGCCCATTTCCCACGCTGGGTCGAGCTGCAAAAAATTATGACTAGTCCTGGCAATCAAAACACTGCACAGCCCATCTACGTCCCACCCGCTATGCATTAACAACTCTTCATTTTAAACATTAACACAATGGAACAAGGAATTTATGAATTAATTAATTTATTTATTTCTGAAATGAAATGAGATTATTTGCATATTTGAACTTACTTTTAACTTCTTTAGATCTCCATAAAAATTATCATTGTTCATTATCGGAAAACTTAGAATGAATAAAAAACGTTAAAGAAAAACTCGAAAGTCAAAAGAAGGGAGAATTATGATCTTGTCCAATTTGTTTTCTTTCTTACTCAACTACTTTACAAAAATGAACTTTAAAGAGATTTGAGAGTTGTTTGTATGTGCTTCCTCTCATATTTAGGCTCAAAATAACAATCCAGACTCTTTTTTTGTTCTCAAAAATAATCCCTTGTTTGAGTCAACCGCAGCAGTCATTATTATGGGTATGATTTGATACTCATACCGTCATTAATTGAACAGCTATTCAATATAACAGTTTCGTTTTTTTCTGTATTTGCAAATAATACAGTATCTTGAATTAATTAAAAGTACTGTATCTTGAGAATATTATTTCAATAAAGATTACTTTTGGTAAAAATGAAGCTGCTTGATGAGACTTCTTCATGTTATTTAAAACATTAAATGGCCTCCTTGAATTCTTGTTTCTAATTTTTACTGTTGGATCTTTCCAAAGAACAAAAATTCCTATGAATTTTCTTTCTAATAGAGAAGGGACTTTGGAAAGTGGTTTCTATGAGTCTTTTAGGCCTCTCATGTTTCTCCTAAGTCTTGGCAAGAAAGGTATCATTTCGTTTTTTTTCTGCAGAGAAGATCAAAGGAATTTTTTTTCCATTTTAAAGTCAATTAATTTTCAGGCAACAATATAAATTAAAACTATTTTGTGAATTAGTTTTCCTGCCCTATCTCAATCATTTCTCCTCGACTACCTAGATTGTTTCTTCAAGCTTTTGAAAACTGAAAAAAAAAGTTTTCAAAGAAAATTCATCATAAAGGTAAGTTCTGAATTAAAAAGGGAAATCCTATTTCCAGGGATGATTTCCCAAATGCATGAATGAAAGCAGTCGATCTCAATGATTTCTCAGCTTTTGTAAAAAGATTGATTCTTGTAAAAAGCCAAGCCAGAACTTAAAATTAATTTACTTTCAATTCTGTGCTATTATTTCAAATTTATTCAATCCATAGTTTTCTGAGAATTCTCAAAAACAACAAAGGCCTGATAACCTTTTTAGCACCCCTGACGATCTCTAAAACAAGCTTTTGCATCTTTTTTTCCTTGTTTGTTATGTTTTTTCATCTGGCCTTATAATATTTCCAGTTAAAGAGTTTCTGTCTTCAAAAAGTTCAAAATAACCAAAGATACCCATTCGTATAGAAATGATCGACGAGATCTAAGTCTGTAAAACAATAATTCCATACAGAAAAATTTTCATGAATTTAATTTGATTAAAAACAAACTGCATCTCAAACCAACTATTTAAACCTGCAAAATTTTATTTTCTGTAATCTTTTTTTAATTTCTTTAATTCAAAAATCAATGTCTGACGACGATAAAGTAATTGTCCCAGCTTCCACTTCTGAGTGTCAAATCTTCCCTTTAGGTTGCTGCTCTTCCAATTACAACACCGGGGATTACGATCCTGACTTTGTAGGTGGCAAAGCTACCCACAAAGAAATTACTCAAGTCCTTCATGATATCCAACGCGCTCGCCGACCTGCTGTGAGAAAAAGATGGGTTTTGGAATTCTTGCTGGCTTTGGCTTATCTTATTGTGACCATTGGAGCTGTTTTGGTTCGTTACTTCCTCTTTGGATTGGATAGTATAATGGGTTGGCTGTTCATGTTCGTCATCATTGGTATCTGTGGAGTATTCATCAATTATGGCTACGAAAGAACACTGAGTGAGATCGTAAAAGAAAGTAAAGATGCTTGCTATAAGATGCTTGATGAGCAGCACATGGCATCATTTGAAGCAAAAGGACTCAGATGGTTTTTGCCAGCTCATTTCCTTCTCTGGGTCGAACTGCAAAAGATTGAGGGTGATCAAAATACTGGGCAATCCGTTTATATCCCACCTAATCAACACCAACATCCAAATGCTAATGATATGAACGCTCAGGTTTAGATTAGTAATCTCTATCGTATGATTTCAGTAAAAATCGCCTGAAATAATATTTTCATTGTTCAACATAAAAATTGAAAGAAAAAAACCTTGAAAAGATTTTCTCTTATTGGAAAAAATCTTGAAAGGGGAAAAGAGAACAATTGTTTTCCCAAATAGATTTTCTCTTTCTTTGGATACGTGGAGCAAAGCCTTGATTTTCTTCAATTTATATGTGCTTCCTTTTCTATGAAAACAAGAAATGAAAATTTTTTAAATGTCACAATCGACTCTAAAGCAAAACAGTTTTTTTGAAAAACAAACTTGAATCTCTCAGACCATTCCCGAGAAATTTGAGTGATAACAAAGAGTGAAAAAACTCAAATCTCATCTTGGCTCCGTTAACACTCATGAAAGCACAGTTATTTGAACTGCAAAAGATCTTCGCAGGTCAGAAATCTCTTTCCTGGTATCTGACAAACTACAGTATTTATATTACCAAAGAAAGAAAATTTAGACTCAAAGGATAGGCTCAAAATTTACTTCTGTTCTTTCATAATCTTTGTTGAGCTCTCTCCCTTAATATTGCAAGGTTATTTCTCTTCGCTCTTTATTGTAATGGCCCCGAAACATACGATCAATCTTTCCGTTTCATCGTAAATTACAAAGATATTTTGGGGGTAAATTTTGAGAGAAACTAAGGATCTAAGGAATTTTTGAATTTTCAATCCCTCATTCATCACAAGAAAAAACCCTGAATCCAAGACCCCTTGCTTCTCCTCTCCTTCAAGACTTTCAGTGGAGCTTTCACTTCATTTTTATCGGAAGACCTATCAATGAACCTTTTTCTGCCAATTTAATGTGTGGCCAAGATCATTCGCTTTTTCAAATTAATTTTCATTTCTCCTGCTTGGAATAGCGAGAGAATGCTGTTTTTCTCTATGAAGGGTTCAGGATTCCAGCTGTCTCTTCATCTCAGCTTGGAGTTTTTCTTCGATTTTTCAAAACAGAAAAACGATTTTTATTTTGTCATATTTTTTTATATCATTCGCAGACAGAAAAGGGAACAAAATCTGTCTTTCTGAAAAAGTTGGAAAAGGAAATTCTATCCCAAGGGGCTTACGAAACTATTTTCAAGAGTCAAGACAGAAGATCTGAATGAGCTTCTTCTGTTTGAGACTCAAAAGGTTTTTGTGAGAATAATCAAAATCTGAAAATTTTCGACGACGTGTCTTCATTTAAATTTTATTATTTCCATCAAATTTTTTTCCTCCAAACTTTCTTCAAAATCTTTCGAGTCGACGATTTCAAAAAAGGCATAGAACAAAGTGAACCGATTGAACTCATAGTGACTTCTTCCTTTTAGTTTATAAAACTCTTCATTTTCTCAATCAATGTCCTGCTGTCATAAACTTAACATCCCATCCTCCACGCTCGAACAAGCAATATTTCCTTTAGGCTCATGCAGCTCTACTATCACACTGGTGATTTCGATCTCACTTTTGCAGATGACAGAGCCATTGTCGAAGAAATCAATCAAGTTATGGGTGCTATTCAGGCAACTCGCCTGCCTTTTATTTCCAAAAAAAGACTTTTCGATGTCTTGTTTTCTTTAGCTATTACATTTGGGGCGATGGCAATGATTGTGATTCGCTTCGTGTTATTTGCGGTTTATGATGCTTCGGGTCTGGTAATAATGCTTATCCTGGCTTGTATCTATGTAGGCATGATGGATCATACATACCGAAAGAGAGTTTTAGAAATCTTTCAAGGAAGTAAACTTGGTTGTGAAAAAGTGATAAAAGGGCTCAGATGGGATTTGCCAGTCAGTTTTTCATTCTGGATCGAACTCCACGAGATTCAGAGAAATCAAAGTGCTGGACAACCCATTTACATACCACCCTATATGCATTCACAGAGTAATGTGAAGACAAAAGATCTATGAATTGTCTTGACCAGTAAAATAATCGTGATGAGTAAAAAAAAAACACTGAAAATCTTTCTTTCAGACAGAAATTTATGAAAGATAAGAGACTTTTACATTTCTCCTGCAATCTTCTCTCTCTCTCTCGATATTTTGAGGAAAAAATTCATCCAGAGAGGTCGGATTAAACGAGATAAACCTTTGTGCTTACTCTTTATCTCTCTTCATGTGATTTTTATTAAGGAAAACTAACTCGGAATGATAGAGTAAATCTTGAAATTTTCGTTTCTAAAATCTGATGAGAAATCTGAAAAAATTGTGTTCCTTTATAATCGGTTTATAGTGAGTGCCCTTTTTTAAAAAAAAGAGAAAAGAGGAAAAAACTATCATCATCATCACTGAGGACTTTTGACACGTTTTCCAGAAGTTCGGTATCGAAAACCTGCTTTAGTAATGATTTTAAACCTGTCGCACTTTTTGTTCTGAAAGGTTTATAATGCCTTTCTGACATTTTTCAGCTCAAAGAATCGATTTAAACTTTTCTGTATCAGAAGGAAAATTATTCTCGGGGAGTTGAGTTTCTTCCTCGTAGATGCTTTATAAATGAAATTGGGTTTCTTAGAGAAACTCATGATTGAGAAAAGTCAAAACGGAAACAGGCTTGGGATTGGAAAGGTCAGAAACGAAGATTAATTTTCCTTTGAATGGTTATGCCTGGATTGAAATTTTATTGATTCTCAGCTTTTTGCGGCATTCTAAAAAGCTGCAGGATGAAGATTTTTTTTTCTATTTTTAGAAGATTTTCAAGTAAAAAAAAAATTCTGGCAAATTTTTCCTCAAGATCCAGACTGATTAAATTAAGTCTCTGGTTACATATCACACTCAGTTGAACAAAAAAATCCTTGGTTTTATCTTATTCAAGAAAGCTTCATTTTCTATAATCTCAATTTTTGAATTCACGAATCAAGGTCTTCCAATCCAGAAAAGATCATCGTCCCAACTTCCACTTCTGAATATCAGATCTTTCCTTTGGGCTTCTGCAGTTCTAACTACAATACTGGAGACTACGATCCTGAATTTGCAAACGGGATAGCTACTCATAAAGAGGTCACACAAGTCATTAATGATATCCAGGCCGCTCGTCGACCTTTTGTTTGGAAAATAAGGCTTATGAATTTCTTCTTTACTTTGATTTACATAATCTTGCTTCTTATAGCTGTTCTTCTTCGTTTGATATTCTTTGATTATCGCAGTTATTGGGGCTATTTTGCCACGCTCTTCATCTACTGTGCCTCTGCATCTGTTGTCGATGAAATTTACAAAAAAAGATTGTCTAAAATCAATCAGGATAGTAAAGATGCTTGTTACAAAATGCTTGATGATCAGCACAAGAATTCATTTGAGGCAAAAGGACTTCGATGGGTATTGCCCACCCATTTCCCACATTGGATCGAGTTGCACAAAATCATTGGATCGAGTTGCACAAAATTAATGGCCATATCAATCAAAACACTGCACAACCCATTTATATTCCACCTGATATGCATCACCAACCAAATGCTCATGATATGAACACACAAGTTTAAATATCAAGCCTGCTGAGATGAGTCATATCTGCAGATTTTTATTGTCTGTCCTCTTCATCTCGTATGAATTCATCAAAGTAATTCTAAGTAAATATTTTATTTGCATTGCCCAACCTTGAAAGTTGAAAAAGTCTTTCCCCCCATACGGAAAATTCTCAACAGAGAAATGTGGTAATGTGTTTTTCTTTGATGATTAAAATTGATGTCTTTCCAAAAAGTTTTAAAAAATAAAGGCATTTTGGACCCTGTTGGAACTCTTTTGAAAGAAAAAAAATTGTGATAATTTTTTTTTCACTTCACTTGACTCCACTCCACAAAAAAGTGCTTTCAGGCTTTCGATCGATTGTTTCCTTTATATTTCTAGTTGAGAGACAACAGCCCTCCCCAAATAAAAGCTACAGCGTTATCGCAGGAACTTGAAATCTGTTTGTTTTTGAAAGTACTCCCTTGATGAAAAAGTGAATGCATATTGCACCATCAATGTTCTCAAACTTCCTCTTCATAACTCGAACAGTCATCTGACCACGATTTGAACCGCCAAAAGCCTTCTAACATCAGAAATCTCTGTCTCCTTTTGATTGATATTCAGAAAAAAGACTACAGTATTTTTAATTCCTCTCTACTGTTTTTGTATCTTTAGATTTTCTCCAGTTCAATCACGCCTTTTCTGGATCAGATATTTGATTTTCCACATCAGATTTTTCATATTGTCAAGCAACAAAGATTTATCCTAAACTTTGCTCGCCTCATCTCATACATATTCTGAACTTTCTCTTTGACAAAGAGATTCGGGATGTTGTTTATGTTCGCACTTTCTCACAGGGACTGCAATGCCTGGAATCGATTTCCATTTTCACTGTAAATCAAAAAGATGTTCTTGAATTAATTTTGAGAGAAATTAAGGGATCTCATGAATTCCTTAAAAATTAACCTTCAGTTATGAGGTAACAAAACAAATCAAGCTCTTCTTTCTTGCCATCTTTCGAAGGTTTGAGTTGAATTTTTCACTTTGAGCTTTGATTGAAAGGCCTAGCTATGAGTATTTTGGAACCAT
>Ga0182738_1003031_pt1 | contig 19496 bp, 15 predicted proteins | sample eDN5th30CBELigMG_FD_128876 | JGI IMG/M metagenome (GOLD analysis project Ga0182738, IMG submission 128876) | Enriched Miracle-Growth compost microbial communities from Emeryville, California, USA - eDNA 5th pass 30_C BE-Lig MG (version 2)... ... | reverse complement strand
TTCGGCGACGATCAGCCGGGCGCCGCTGTTGGCGAGGATATGCGCGAGCTGCGGGCCGCGCGCCGCGGTGTTGACCGGCACCGCGACCGCGCCGAGCCAGGCGCAGCCGAGCAGCACCTCGAGGAACTCGGCCCGGTTGCCGGCCAGGATGGCGACCCGGTCGCCGGCCGCGACCCCGGCCTCGGCGAGGGCGGCGGCGCGCCGGGCGGCGATGCGGGGAGCGTCGGCGAAGGTCCAGGACGTATCGCCCGCCGCGAGCAGGACGCGCGCGCCGTGGCGCTCCGCCTGGCGGAGGAGAAGCCGGGGCAGGACGCGGTCCGCCGGCTGGAAGAGGCGGCCGGCATCGGCGCCGGCTTGGACTTCGGAGGCAGGCATCTCGGGCATCGAAGGATCGCGGGCTGGCATCCTGCGGGCGGCGCGGCCCGTCATCCGGACCGGGGGGGAGCCCCCGGCCCGGATGGGGTCACGCGTCCGTCTCGTTCTTCTCGCCGGTGACCGGCGCAATGGTCCCGCTGGATGTCGAACGCGCGGGCCTTCCGTCGCCGGCGGCTCAGCCGCCGACGCCGAACTCTTCCTTCCACTTGGCGTGGAAATAATCCTCGTAGTCGGCCCCGAAGATCGGGATCGCGCCGTCACCGATATTGTCCTTGGTCACCATGTAGGGTTCCATGAACTTCAGCGCGTAGCCTTCGGTGAAGACCGCCGGATCCGTGTTGATGTCCTTCTCCCGCGCCCACTTCTGGAGAAGCTGGTCGAAGGCGATGTAGACGGACGCCTCGAACGGCACGTCGACGACGCCGTCGACCTTGCCGGCACGAAGGAGGTCGGCGGTCTGGGCCATGGTGTAGTTGCCGCCGACCACGGGGCGGGCGTCGCCGGCGAGGCCCTCGGTGTCGAAGGCCTGGGCGATGAGCGGCACGCAGAAGTCGCAGACCGTCCAGGTGCCGCCGAGGTCGGGATGCTGGGTGATGGTCTGCTTGGCGGTCGAGAGCGTGTCCTGGACGACATTGGGCAGGTCGAGGTCGTGGAGGACGGCGACGTCGACGTTCGCCGCCTTGGCGTCCTCGAGGAGCTGCTCCTGCTGGGCGAGGAGCGCGAGGCCGAGGGCGGGCGCGCCGAGCGCCATCACCTTGTGCGGCGCGTCGGCGCCCTTCCGCTCGGCGATCTCGTCGAACAGCCATGCGTCGTAGACGGCGCCGATCTCGCGGCCGGTGATGCCGTAGGGGATCAGCGCCGGATGCGGGTCGACGCCGGCGATCAGGCTGAACCAGGGGATGCCGGCCTCCGCCGCGTCGTTGAGCGAGGAGCCGAGGGCCAGCGCGCTCTGGCTGGTCGACATGATCGCGTCGGGCTGCTGGGCGACGAGCGAGGTCGCGCACTGGGCGACCTTCTGCGGGTCGAAGTTCGGGTCGCAGACGATGACCTCGTAGCCGAACATCCCGGCGATCTCCTCGGCCGCCGAGACCACGCGCTGGTTCGCCGGCGACTGGCCGGAGAGGAGGAGGAGGCCGATCTTCTTTCCGGTGGGCGCCTCGGCCTTGCCGCCGTCGCGCGCCGCATCGGCCGCGCCCGCGGCCGTCGCCGCGGCGACGTCGTCGGCGGTCTTCTGGAGCTCCCAGGTCGCCGCCTCCTGGGCGGCGGCGAGGGAAGGAACGGCGAGGAGCGCCGCCGCCATCGCCGACGCGGCGAGCCGCGCGCGGCGCGAGGACGGGAAGCCGGGGGAGAATTGCGCGAGCATGCCACCTCCATCGAGAGAACTGCGGGCCGGCAGGGCAGGTTCGGACGTGCCCCTATTTCACGCGCGGGACGGCGCCGCGCACAATGAACTACTGCGACAGTCGCGATAACTAATTGTCATGGGCGGCGACCAGCGCCAGCACCCGGAGCGGGCTGCCCGAGCCGTTCCGGATCCTCAGCGGGGCGGCCATGACGAGCGCCCCGGTCGCCGGCAGCCGGTCGAGATTGGCGAGGCACTGGAGGCCGTAGCGCCCGGCGCCGTGAAGATGGTGGTGCGCCGGGTAGGGCGGGTCGAAGTGGGCCGCCTGCCCGGCGTCGGTGCCGATCGTCTCGGTGCCGAAGCCGAGGATGCCGCGCTCATGGACCAGCCAGCGCATCGCCTCGGCATCCGGGCCGGGCGTGTGGGCGCCGTCGTCGCGGAGGTTGGCATAGTCGGCGGCGGCCCGCTTCGACCAGTCGGTACGGAGGAGCACCCAGCACCCGGCGGGGATCGCGCCGTGCTCCCGCTCCCAGGCGTCGATCATGCCGCGGGTCAGGACGGCGTCCGCATCGGCTGCCGCCTCGCGGCTCATGTCGATCACCACCGCCGGGGCGAGCATCGACGCGGGCGGCATGGCATCGATGCTGTTGGCCGGCAGGTCGCGGCCGGTGATCCAGTGGACCGGCGCGTCGATGTGGGTGCCGGTATGCTCGCCCATGGTGAAGTTGTTCCAGTACCAGGCCGGCCCGTCGGCGTCGTAGCGGGAGATCGTCTCGATCCGGAACGGCGCCGACTGTCCGAACTGCGGCGGCAGCACGATCACCGGGAAATCCGGGTCGAGCGGATGCGTGAGGTCGACGATCTCGACGGCACCGGAGCCGAGCGCGGCGGCGAGCGCCGCAAGGAGGTCGCGGCTCATCCGGCCACCTCCCGTTCGACGGCCTTGGGGTTGTCGGCGAGCCGGTCGCGGATGTCCTTCGCGACGTCCCCGACATAGACGTCCTCGAGGCCGCGCTCGAGGGCGTCGCGGATCGCGGCGGCGAGCGCCGCCGGCGCCACCTTGGGCGGCGGCACCGCCTGGAACCACTCCGTGTCGAGCGGCCCGGAGAAGACGTTGACGACGCGGATGCCGCCCGGCCGGAGCTCGGCGCGGAGGCACTCGGCAAGAGACAGCGCCGCCGCCTGAGCTGCCGACCAAGCGCCGTAGGCCGGCCAGTTGACCCGCGCATGGACCGACAGGCAGTTGACCCAGGCGACGGCGTTGTTGGTGCCGTCGGCGCCGCGTCCGCGCATCGCCGGGCCGAAGGCGGCGGCGAGGCGGGCGAGGCCGAGGGCGTCGCTGTCGATCGCGTCCCTGAGGTCGGCGAGCCGCAGGCCGGCGAGACCGCCGGGCCGGACATGGCCGGCGGTATTGACGAGGATGTCGGTCTTGCCGCCGAGGTCGGCGGCGGCCGCGGCCACCGAGCGCTCGTCGGTGACGTCGAGCAGCACCAGCGCGACGTTGGGGATCGCGGCCAGCGCCTCGCGCTCCGGGAAGGGCTTCCAGAGGTCGCGGATGCCGACGAAGACGTGGGTCGCCCCGGCGGCGCTCATCGCCCGCGCCACGGCGGCGCCGACCGGGCTCCGGCCGTCGGTGACCAGGACGCGGCGGAACCGGGGGGAGGCGGTGAATTCACGGAGCTGCGGGTCGTCGGCCATGTGCGGCGTGTCCGTTGGGGGAAGGGCGAAGGCGGCGGCCTGCCCGGCGCGGTCGAGCATCAGGCGCATGCGCACCCGGCCGCCCTCCGCGCAGTCGCCATGGAGGTGGGCAACCATCATCGGCCCGGCATCGAGCCGGACCAGCCCGGTCCGCCACGGCGCGCGCTCGCGGAACCAGAGGCCGACGGGGAGGCGCACGCTCGTCGCCGAGACGAGCGTGCCGCCGTCCGCCACGTCGCGGAACGTGAGGTCCGCCGAGAGGCAGCGGGGACAGGCGTCGCGCGGCGGGTAGGTGACCGTGCCGCATTCGCCGCAGGCCTGGAGGGAGAAGCGGCCTTCGGCGGCGGCGTGGGTGAGGCCCTCGGCGGCGCGGCTCCGGCGCGCCGGCAGCGGCACCGGTCGCCGCGTGCGGCGGAGCGGGTCCTTCCGCTTCGGAGGCTGGAGCGGCGCGCTCATGCGGCGCCGAGGATGGCGGCACCGGTGGCGATGCCGCGGGCGTAGTTGATCATGCCGAAACCCGATACGAGGCCCATGCGGGCGCCCTCCACCTGCGTCGGCCCGGCCGTGCCGAGGAGCTGCCGGATCGCCTCGACGAGGCCGAGATGGCCGCCGGCCGCGCCCGCCTGGCCGACGGAAAGCTGGCCGCCCGAGGTGTTGTGGGGCAGGTCGCCGCCGACGCGGAGGTCGTGGGCCCGCACGAATGCCGGTCCCTCGCCCTTGCCGCAGAAGCCGAGGTCCTCGAACTGCAGCATCGAGATCACCGGGTAGTCGTCATAGGTCTCGATGAAGTCGATGTCCGCCGGCGTCGTGCCGGCCATCGCATAGAGCTCGTCCACGTCCATCGCCCAGCCGCCGCGCTCCTGTACCGCTTCGTCGGGGAAGGCGTTGTGGCGCTCGATCGCCGAGAGCAGGCGGATGAAGGGGAGGCCGAGCGCCGTCGCGGTCGCCTCGCGCATGACGAGGAAGGCCTCGGCTCCCGCGCAGGGCATCACGCAGTCGAAGAGGTGGATCGGGTCGGCGATCGGGCGGGCCGCGAGGTAGGCCTCCATGGTCAGCGGCGTCTTCATCAGCGCATGGGGGTTGCGGAGCGCGTTGTCGCGCTGGGCGACGCAGATGCGCCCGAAATCCTCGCGGGTCGCCCCGAAGCGGTTCATGTAGTTCCGCGCGATCAGCGCGAAGCTCGCGTTGGGGCCGCCGGCGCCGTAGGGATAGACGGCGTCCTCGGAGAAGCGGGTGAAGGCCTCGACCGTGTGGCGGAAGGAGTCCGGCCGGTTGGTGTCGCCGGCGACGCAGGCGACGATGGTCGCGTCGCCGGCCTGCACCGCCCTTGCGGCGCGGCGCAGCGAGGCGATGCCGGCGGCGCCCCCGAGCGGCACGTGGTCGAGCCAGCGCGGCACGAGGCCGAAATGCTCGGTGAGCGCGATGGCGGTATCGGGGGCGATGGTGAAGCTCGAGACGGCGAAGCCGTCGATCTCGTCCTTGTCGATCCGCGCCGCCTCGCAGAGGCCGCGGAGCGCGCGGCCGATCCACCAGTGGCCGCTCTCGGTCGAGAAGCGGACGTAAGGGACCGTCACCGGCGTGGTCAGCACCACGCCGTCATAGCCGCGGCGGGCAGACGGCGGCACCCTAGCCATGGCGGAGCCGGCCCTTCAGGTCGCGTAGGTCGATGCTCGTCCCGCCGTCGCGGAGCCGCTCCGCCGCCGCCCGGATCTCGCCGCGGCGGAGCTTCTGCGTCGCGGTGATCGGGATCGCCTCGACGAAGGCGATCCAGCCGGGAAGCTTGTGATAGGAGAGCCGTTCCGCCGCGCCGCGGACGATCGCCTCCGCCGTGGCGGATCCCGGCATGGCGCCCGGATGCAGCACGACCATCGCGAACACTTCCTCGCCCCGGATCGGATCCGGGACCGGGGCCACCGCGACCGCGGCGACCTCGGGCGCGCGGGCGAGCACCGCCTCGACCTCGAGCACGGCGATGTTCTCGCCGCTCCGGCGGATGACGTTCTTCTTGCGGTCGAAGAAATAGAGCAGCCCGGCGCCGTCGTGGGTGACCACGTCGCCGGTGTGGAACCAGCCGCCCTCCCAGGCCGCCTTGGTCGCTTCGGCGTCGTCGAGATAACCCGAGAAGAAGCCCGCCCGCGGGGCGTCGCCGGCGGCGCGCACCAGCAGTTCGCCCGGCACGTCGGGCGGAGCGTCGGCGCCGTCGTCCGCGACCACCCGCCATTCCGTGGAGGCGGTCGGCCTTCCGATGCAGCGCGGGGCGAGGGGGCCGGATTCCCGCGCGGTCGTCGTCACCGCCCCGGCGCCGGTCTCGGTCATCGCCCAGGCCTCGACCAGCGGAATGCCGAAGCGCTCCTCGAAGCGCCGCTTCTCGTCGGCATCGACGCCGGCGCCGAAGCCGAAGCGGACGGCATGGGTGCGCTCGGCGGCCTCCTCCGCGCGGCGGAGGAGGATCGCGGGCATGACGCCGAGATAGTGGATCACCGTCGCCCCGGAATCGGCCACCGTGCGCCACCAGCGGCTGGCATGGAAGCGGTCGATCGGGACCAGCGTGCCGCCCTTCCGGATCATGCCGAGGGCGCTGCAGGCGAGCGCGTTCATGTGGAAGAGGGGCAGCGGGGTGAGCACCGTCTCCGCGCCGTCGGCCATGGCCGCGATGCCGCCCTGGCCGACGTACCAGTCGGCGAGGGTGAGGAAGTAGCGGTTGGAGAGGATGCAGCCCTTCGGCGCCCCGCTGGTACCGGAGGTGAAGAGGAGGGCGCATTCGGTGTCCGCCCCGGGACCGGTCCGGTCCGGGTCGACCCCGGCGCGGGGCGGGGCCTTGTCCGGCCCGCCGATCCGTTCGGCGGGGAAGCCGGAGCGGATCACCTGCTCGCGCCGCTCGGGCAGCGCGACCACCAGCGCCGGCCGGGCGAGGCCGAGCTGGAACGCGATCTCGTCCGGCTTGAGGTCGGGATTGATCGGCACGATCGAGATGCCGAGCGCATTGAGCGCCATCCAGTGGCGGAAGAACTCCGGGCGGTTCTCGAGGAGGAGGCCGACGCGCAGCCCGGCGCCGTAGCCGGCGTCGCGATAGGCGGCCGCCGTCTCCTCCACGGCGCCGGCGAAGGCGCCGTAGGTCAGGCGGAATCCCTCCGGCGCATAGGGCAGCTCGGCCGACGCCGGCGCGGAGAGGAATGCCGACGCGGGCCGCGATCGGGCCTGGTGGGCGAATGCCTCGTAGGGGGAGCGGACCTGCATGACGCTCGCCAAGGATGAATTCATATGATAGTTTATCATTTGAATCGCATCATGAAAAGGTGCCCATGGCCGGTGTGAAAGCCCGACGCGCGCCCGCGAGGCAGGCCGAGGCCGCGCCGGCCGATGCGCTGCTGCCCGCCGAGAAGGCGCTGACCGGCCTCGAATGGTCGCTGTGGCGGCTGTCCGCGGCCTTCATCCGCTGGCAGGGCGCGTGCATGACGGCGGTGGCCGGCCGGCCGATCGGCGGGCAGGACACCGCGCTGCTCCACGTCGTCGCCTTCCGCGAGCGGGCGAAGGGGCTTTCCGAGATCGCCCGCCTGCTCGGGCGCACCGATACCGCCAACATCCAGTACGCGATCCGCAAGCTCGTCCGGCTCGGGCTGATCGCTCCGCTGGCCGGCCGCTCGCGGAAGGATACGCTCTACCGCGTGACGCCCGAGGGCGAGGTCCTGATCGCCGGCTACCGGGCGCTCCGCCGCGACCTCCTGGTGGTGCTCGCCGAGGCCGCGGAAGCCGACCTTCCCGGCCTCGACGCGCGGCTCCTCCGCCTCGCCGGCCTCTATGACGGCGCCGCCCGCGCCGCGGTGGAGCGGCAGATCGGGGCCGGTGCAGACGGCGATTGACGCCGCTCTCCTTATTGATCATTAAAGTGGAACGACCGATCGCGACCCGGGAGATGTCGATGACCGACGCGGCGAAGCCCGTCCGCACGCTGTTCTGCTTCGGCGTGCTGCCCCCCTTCTACGACCTCGACGATGCGGCGAGGAAGGCGGTGTTCGACAAGCTGGTCGAGGCCTATGACGACCTTGCCGGCCGCTTCGGCATGACCATCCTCGGCACGATCGACGACGACCGCGCGGTGGTCGGGCCGAGCCTCGGCTGGCCCTGGACCTGCTACATCCTCGCCGACGTGCCCGACCACGAGACGATCGCCCGCTTCTGCAACATCCTCCGCGAGTTCGAGGTCGGCGGCTACCGCATCTGGCGCTACATGAAGGTCGAGGCACGGCCCGGGCGCGAGCTGTTCTTCGGCACCCGGTAGACGGCGCCCGCCGCATGGCCGACGCCGCCGTCGCGGGGAAGCCGGTCCGCCGCACGCCGCGGAAGGGCGGCGGCGGCCGGGCGGAGGGCGTCGAGGCGCGGCCCGACCAGACGCGGGAGCGCATCGTCAAGGCCGCCATGGCGCTCTTCTACGAGCGCGGCTACCGCGGCACCAGCCTCGCCGCGATCGCCCAGGAACTGGGGATTTCCGCGCCCGCGCTCTATTGGCACTTCTCGTCCAAGCGGGACATCTGCTTCACCGCGGTCTACGAGGAGCTCGACCGCTTCGCCTATGCGCTCCAGCCGTCGCTGCAGGAGCCGACGCCCGACCGCCAGCTCGGCCAGTTCGTGCGTACCTACGTGCTCCTCAAGCTGCACCAGAACGAGTGGCTCCGCGAGCCGGGCGCGGTCGGCGCCTACCGCCAGCTCCGCCAGGCGATGACGCCGAAGCAGCGCGAGCGGCTGGACGCGCTCCAGCGGCAGGTCTACCAGATGCTCCGCGGCATCCTCGAGCGCGGCCGCGACGCAGGGTTGTTCCGCTTCGAGGATCTCACCGCCACCGCCTTCGCCGTGGTCACGCTCTGCGAATATGTCTTCTCCTGGGTGCAGCCGGGCGGCCGGCTCGCCCCGGACGCCGTCGCCGACCTCTATCGCGGCCTCGTGCTCGGCATGGTCGGGGCGGCCCCGCCCGCCACCGCCTGAGCCCCTTCGGGCCGCCCCCGCGGGCAGCGCCCGACGCACATCCGTGCCGCCGCCCTCCGGCCGCGCGTTGACCGCTCTCCTTAATGAATGATAAGGAGGAGGGGACTGGAGACGTTCCAAGGGATGGGGTCCGCATGGATGCTTCGCCGGTGAAGGAGGAGGGGGTCGTGCCGCTCGAGTTTCTCGGGCAGACGGCTTTCGTCACCGGCACGGCCCGCGGGCTCGGCGTCGCGCTCGCCCGCGGCTTCCTCGATCGCGGCGCCAACGTGGTGCTCGCCGACGTCGACGCCGCCGGCAATGCCGAGACGCTCCGCGCCCTCGGCGGCGACGAGACCCGCCTCCAGGCCGTCTCCCTCGACCTCGGCGATCCGGCGGCGATCGAGCGCGGCTTCGGCGAGGCCGTGGCCCGCTGGGGCGCCGTCGACGTCCTCGTCAACAACGCCGCCCAGGCCCGCGCCGTGTCGCTGTGGGACATCGACATCGCCGAGTGGCAGCGGATCCTTTCGGTCAACCTCACCGGCCTCTTCGTCCTCTCGCGGCTCGCGGCGGCGCCGATGCGCGCGCGCGGCCACGGCCGCATCGTCAACATCGCCTCGCTCGCCGGCCAGATGGCGCGGCCGAGCGGCGCGCACTATGCCGCCTCGAAGGGCGGCGTCATCGCGCTGACCCGCGTCTTCGCGGCCGAGCTCGCGGCCGCAGGCGTCACGGTCAACGCCGTCGCGCCGGCGATCGTCGACACGCCGATGTTCCAGGCGATCGGGCCGGAACGGGCGGACGCGCTCAAGGCCGCGATCCCGGTCCGGCGCGTCGGCGCGCCGGAGGAGGTCGCGGCGCTGGTCTGCTTCCTCGCCTCGCGGGCGGCCGGCTTCATCACCGGCGCGACCTATGACATCAATGGCGGAGTGCTGATGCGATGAGCGGAAGGAGCGCGAGGGGACGATGAACACGGCTGCTCCGCTGCGCTTCGGCGTCGACACCGGCGGCACCTTCACCGACCTCGTCATCGAGGGCCTGCCGGAAGGGCTCCGCTTCTTCAAGCGGCCGACGACGCCGGACGACCCGGTGCGCGGCCTGATCGACGTGATCGGCGCGGCGGCCGAGGCGCTCGGCACGGACCCGCGCGCGCTGCTCTCCCGCGGCTCGATGTTCGTCCACGGCACGACGCGGGCGACCAACGCCATCGTCGAGGGCGCGACCGCCAAGACCGCCTTCCTGACGACGAAGGGCCACCGCGACATCCTCCTCATCCGCGAGGGCGGCGGCCGGCGGACCCCGCTCGATTATACCCAGGCCTATCCCGACCCCTACATCCCGCGGGCGCTGACCTTCGAGGTGCCGGAGCGCATTCGCGCCGACGGCAGCGTCGGCCTCGCCCTCGACGAGGCGGCGGTCCGTGCGATCGCGGCGGAGCTGCGGGCGAAGGCGGTCGAGGCGGTGGCCGTGTGTCTCCTCTGGTCCGTGGTCAACCCGGCGCATGAGGAGCGCGTCGGCGACATCCTTGCCGAGATGCTTCCGGACGTGCCCGTGACGCTGTCGCACCGGCTCAACCCGACCGTGCGCGAATATCGCCGCGCGTCGTCCGCAGCGATCGACGCCTCGCTCAAGCCGCTGATGGGCAGCTACATCCGCCACCTCGACGCGCGGCTCCGCGACGCCGGCTTCGGCGGGCGTCTCCTGATCCTCACGGCGGGCGGCGGCGTCCTCGATTCGGCGCATGTCTGGGACACGCCGATCCACACCATCGGCTCGGGCCCGGCAGCGGCGCCGGTCGCGGGCCGGCACTTCGCCCGGCTCGACGCGGGCAGCGAGGACGCGATCGTCACCGACGCCGGCGGCACCACCTACGACGTGAGCCTGATCCGCCGCGGCGGCATCCCGTGGACCCGCGAGGCCGAGGTCGACCGCGCGGGCGAGCTGCACATGACCGGCTTCCCCTCGGTCGACGTCCGCTCGATCGGCGCCGGCGGCGGCAGCATCGGCTGGGTCGATCGCGGCGGCCTCCTCCATGTCGGGCCGCAGAGCGCCGGCGCCTCGCCGGGCCCGGTGTGCTGGGGCCGCGGCGGCACGCGGCCGACGGTCACCGACGCCTGCGCCGTGCTCGGCCACCTCGATCCTTCGTATTTCCTCGGCGGCACCATGCCGATCCACGTCGAGCCGGCGGCCGAAGCCATCATGCGCGACGTCGGCCGTCCGCTCGGCCTCGACCTCATGGCCGCCGCCCAGGCCATCTTCCAGCTCGCCTGCGAGCGCATGGTCACCGCCATCGAGGAGATCACGCTCAAGCAGGGGATCGACGCCCGCGCCGCCGTGCTGATCGGCGGCGGCGGCGGCGCCGGCCTCTATTCGGCGACCATCGCGCGCCGGCTCGGCGTCGACCGCGTCGTCATCCCCGCGGTGGCCGCGGCGCTGTCGGCCGCCGGTGCGCTGCTCTCCGACCTCACCGACGACTTCGCCGTCACCGCCTTCACCTCGACGCGCAGCTTCGATCTCGACCTCGCCGCCCGTACTCTCGCCGACCTCCGGCAGCGGGCGGAGGCCTTCATCGCCGGCCCCGGCGCCGGGGCGACGGATCACGAGATCCGCTGCTCGGTCGAGGCGCGCTACCCGAACCAGGTCTGGGAGATCGAGGTGCCGCTGCCCGAAGGCGGCATGTCGGACGCCGCGGCGGTGGCTGCCTTCCGTGACTCCTTCCACCGCTTCCACGACGACCTGTTCGCCGTCTCCGACCCCGCGTCCGAGGTCGAGATCGTCTCGTGGCGCGCCCATGTCCGCTGCGGCCTGCCGCGGACGGCGATGGACGCCCTCCGCCCGCCGGCCGACGACGAGCCGCCGACGAGCCGGAGCGTCTACTTCCCCGAGACCGGGGAGGTCGACACGGTGGTCCGGCGCTACGGCTCGCTCGCCGACGGCGAGCGCATCGAAGGGCCCGTGATCGTCGAGAGCAGCGTCACCACCGTGGTCGTCCCGCCAGGCGCCGCGGTCGCGATGCTGCCCTCGGGCTCGCTTCTCCTCGAGCCGTTCGGCGGCACCGCCGTCGTCGGCCGCGACCTGGAGCATGTGGCATGAGCGCGGACGGCACCATGGGCGGCGCGGGGCGCGGCGATCTCGACGGGCTCCAGCTCGCCCTCATGAACAACCGTCTCGAGGCGATCGTCGGCGCGATGATGAACACGCTGCAGCGGACGGCCCGCTCGGCGATCATGAACATGGCGCGGGATTTCTCCTGCGGCATCCTCACTGCCGACAACGAGATCCTCACCGTCGCCGAGAGCCTGCCCTGCCACACCTTCCGCGGTCCCGACCTCCAGGCCGCCCGCATGAAGGAATGGCACCCCGGCATGGTGCAGGGCGACGCGTTCCTCCACAACGATCCCTATACGGGCAATTCCCACGCCGCCGACTGGTGCATCCTGATGCCGGTCATCGACGACGACGGCACGCACCACTTCACCGTCTTCGCCAAGGCTCACGTCGCGGACTGCGGCAACTCGATCCCGACGACGTTCTACGCGACGGCGACCGACGTCTACCAGGAAGGCGCGCTCATCTTCCCCTGCACCAAGGTCCAGGCGCGCTACGAGATCAACGAGGATTTCGTCCGCCAGTGCAAGGTGCGGCTCCGCGCGCCGGAGATGTGGCACGGCGACTTCCTCGCCATCCTCGGCTCGGCCCGGATCGGCGAGCGGCGCCTCCTCGAGCTCGTCGGCGAGGTCGGTGGCGACCATCTCCGCCGCTACGCCTCGGCCTGGTTCGACTACAGCGAGCAGCGCATGATCGAGGCGATCGGCGAGCTGCCGGCCGGCTCGATCCGCGTCTCGCTCCGCCACGATCCGGTGCCCGGCGCGGAGGAGGGCCTGCCGGTCAACCTCGATCTCACCATCGATCCGGCCGCGGCGCGCATCCGCCTCGACATGACCGACAACCTCGACTGCCAGCCGATCGGCCTCAACCTCACCGAATCGACCGCCTCGTGCAACGCCATGGCCGGCGTCTTCTCGAGCCTCTCCCGCCAGGTGCCGCCCAATGCCGGCAGCTTCCGCCGGCTCGACGTGGTGCTCCGCGAGAACTGCCTGATCGGCATCCCCAAGCATCCCTATAGCTGCTCGGCGGCGACCACCAACCTCGCCGAGACCATCGGCAAGGCGGTGACCATCGGCATCGCCGAGCTCGCCGACGGCTACGGCATGGCCGAGATCGGCAAGTGCCTGCCGCCGGCGATGGCGGTCATTTCCGGCGTCGACCCGCGCGACGACCGCGGCACCTTCATCAACTTCCTCTGCCTGCTCGTCACCAACGGCGCCGGCGCGCCGCGCGCGGACGGCTGGCTGACGGTGATCGGCGTCGGCGTCGCCGGGCTTCAGCTCCACGACAGCGTCGAGATCGACGAGATGAAGTACCCGATCGAGGTCAAGGCCCAGCACATCATCGAGGACAGCGAGGGGGCCGGCCGCTTCCGCGGCGCGCCGGGCGCCTATGTCGAGTACGGGCCGGTCGCCGGGCCGATGGAGATCATCTACACCAGCGACGGCACCTTCAATGCGCCGCGCGGCGTGCGCGGCGGCCTCGACGGCGCCCGCGCGCAGCAGTTCCGGCGGACCGCCGACGGCGCGCTCGTGCCGCTCGACAATTTCGCCCGCCTCGTCCTCCAGCCCGGCGAGACCGTGGTCTCGATGTGCACCGGCGGCGGCGGCTACGGCCCGCCGGAGGAGCGCGACCCCCTCCGCGTCGCCAAGGACGTGGCCGAGGGCTGGGTGTCGCGGGCGCGGGCGGAGGCCGTCTATCGCGTGGCGCTGACCGACCAGTTCGGCGTCGACGATGCCGCCACGGCGCGCCTTCGGGCGGGAGGCTGACGGCATGGACGAGGCGACCCTGCCGCGGGACTTCATCGCCTCGGAGGCCGCGCTGCGCGAGCTCTATCCCGGTCCCGTCGACCTCGTGAAGCGGAAGCAGCTCGACCGCCTCGACGGGCACTGCCGGCATTTCATCGCCCATGCGCCGCTGGTGCTCCTCGCCACCGCGGGCGCCGACGGCCGCTGCGACGTGACCCCTCGCGGCGATGCCCCGGGCTTCGTCCGCGTTCTGGACGACCACCACGTCGCGATCCCCGACCGCACCGGGAACAACCGCGTCGATTCGATGCGGAACATCCTCGCCAATCCCCATGCCGGGCTGCTCTTCGTGGTCCCCGGCGTGGACGATTCGCTCCGCGTGAACGGGCGGGCGCGCATCGCGACCGATGGCCGGCTGCTCGTCGGGATGGCGGTCGAGGGGCGCACGCCGAAGGCGGCGATCGTGATCGCGATCGAGGAGGTGTTCCTCCATTGCGGCCGCGCCTTCAAGCGCTCGCGCGCCTGGGACCCGGCCCGCCACGTGGCGAAAGGCACCATCCCGCCGCTCGCGGTGATGCTCGCCGACCAGACGCGGCCCGACGCGGAGGAGACCGCGCTTCTCGGCCAGTCCGAAGCGGCGCCGTTGTACTGAGGAGCGCGGGGATGTCGACGACGGCGGAGACCAAACCCTCGATCCCGGCCCCCGCGCCCGCCGGCGGCGGCGTCCGCAGCCTCCTCGCGCGCTACGGCGTGATCCTCGCCATGGTCGCGACCTTCGCCGCCTTCAGCCTGCTCCGGCCCGACGCCTTCTTCACCACGTTCATGATGAAGGCGATCCTCCGCGACTGCGCGCCGCTCCTCATCGCCTCGCTCGGCATCACCTTCGTCCTGGTGATGAACGACTACGACCTCTCGATCGGCGGCCTGACGGCGCTCCTCGCCACGACCTGCGTGCTGCTCGTCTCGGAGAACTATGTCGGGCTCTCGACCCCGGTCGCGATCATCGCCACCATCGCGCTCGGCGGGGCGCTGGCGCTGACCAACGGCGTCCTCATCGCCTATGTCGGGCTGCCCTCGTTCATCCTCACCATCGCCATGGGCACGGTGTTCACCGGCGTCGGGCTGCAGCTCACCGGCAGCGGCAGCATCTACCAGGGCGTCCCCGAGAGCTACGTCGCGATCGCGAGCGGGCGCACCTTCGGCCTCTCCAACCAGGTCTACATCGCGCTGGTGGTCCTCATCGTGGCGCATGTCTTCCTCCGCCACACCGAGGCCGGGCGCTACATGTATGCGATCGGCGGCAATGCCGAGGCGGCGCGGCTCTCCGGCGTCCGCGTCCGGCTCCTCAAGGCGGTCGGCTTCGGCACCGTCGGCATCGCCGCGGCGATCACGGCGATCCTCCTCACCTCGCAGGCCGGCGCCGCCAACCCCAATACCGGCCTCGGGCTGCTGCTGCCCGCCTACGCCGCCGCCTTCCTCGGCTCGAGCATGTTCCGCCTCGGCAGCTTCACCGCGGTGGGCACGGCGATCGGCGCGCTCTACCTCCAGATCATCGGCTCGGGCCTGACCATCCTCAACCTCAGCGGCCCGCTGGTGCAGATCATCCAGGGCGCGATCCTCGCCGCCGCCATCTTCCTCTCGCGCTTCGCGCGGCGGTGAGGCTGGCGATGGCCGAGCCCCATGTCAGCGCCCGCGGCCTCACCAGACGATATCCCGGCGTGCTGGCGCTCGACGGCGCCAGCCTCGACATCTTCCCCGGCGAGGTCATCGGCCTCGTCGGCAAGAACGGCGCCGGCAAGTCGACGCTGATCCGCATCCTGGCCGGCGTCGAGCATCCCGACGCGGGGACCGTCGCGGTCCGCGGCGAGCCGCTCCCGGCGTCCTACGGGCCGCACGACGCGCATCGCTTCGGCCTCGCCTTCATGCACCAGGAGCTCGCCAACGTGCCGGCGATGAGCGTCGCCGAGAACGTGGCGCTCGGCTCGCGCTTTCCGCGCCGCCTCGGGCTGGTCGACTGGCGGGCGCTGTCGCGCCGGGTCAAGGCGGTGCTCGACCGGCTCGAGCTGCCGATCGACACCCGCGCCATGGTCGGCGACCTCACCGCCGTCCAGCAGCGGATGGTGATGATCGCCCGCGCGCTCTATCACGACGCCCGCGTTCTCGTGCTCGACGAGCCCAGCACGTCGCTGTCGGATACGGAGATCGACCACCTCCACCGGATCGTCCGGGCGCTCCGGGCGGAGGGGCGGTCGGTGGTCTACGTTTCCCATCGCCTCCGCGAGATCGTCGAGATCACCGACCGGATCGTGGTCATGCAGGACGGGCGGGTGACGCTGACCCGCGCCACGGCGGGAATCGGCGAGGCCGAGATCGTCGAGGCGATCGCCGGCGCCGGCGATGCGCCGTCGGCCGCGCCCGCCACGGCGGCGGCGCGGGTCGCCCGCGGCCCGGTGGTGCTCAGCGTCGCGGGGCTGGCGCGCGACGGCGTCGTCGGGCCGGTGAGCTTCGATCTCCATGCCGGCGAGATTCTCGGCATCGCCGGGCTGGTCGGCTCGCGGCGGAGCGAGCTGGTGCGGCTCATCTTCGGGGCCGACGCCGCCACCGCCGGAACCGTCTCGGTCGAGGGCAGGCCGGTCCGCCTCCGTACGCCGCGCGATGCGGTGCGGGCCGGCATCGTCCTCCTCCCCGAGGATCGCCGCCACCAGGGCCTCGTCCTCGGCATGAGCGTTCGCGAGAACGTGACGCTGCCCTCGCTCGCGAGCCACCGCACGGCGGGCCTTCCGGTGGTGCGGAAGGCGAGCGAGGCGCGGACCGCCGGCGGCCTCGTCGACGCCCTCCGCATCCGCACCCCCGGCATCGAGCAGGAGGTCCGGCGCCTCTCGGGCGGCAACCAGCAGAAGGTCGTCCTCGCCAAGTGGCTGACGCGCGACTCCAAGGTGCTGATCTTCGACGAGCCGACGCAAGGGGTCGACGTCCATGCCAAGGCGGAGATCTTCGCCCTCATCCGCGAGACGGTCGCGGCCGGCCGCGGGGCGATCGTCATCTCGTCGGACTTCGCCGAGCTGGTCGCGCTCGCCCACCGCGTCATCGTGCTCCGCGAGGGTGCCGTCGCCGGCCACCTCGCCGGCGACGAGGTCGGCGAGGCGGCGATCGTGCGGCTCACCTACGCGGCGTGACGATGAACGGGGCGGCCGGAAGAGCGGGGATCGGGATGGACGGACCGGAGGCCGGCGCGTTGTCCCGGCGGGCTCCGTCCCCGCGACCGCGGAGCTTGTCGCGGCAACGCACGATGCCCGGGGAGGCACGGCGTTGCCGGCGTTCGAGGAACTGCCAAGGCATCAGGACTCAACCAGCGGAGCGTCATCATGAACATGCCACTGACTGAGACTGCCCCCGGCCGCCGGGGGAGAATCGCGAGGTCCCTTCTCGCCGGCGCCTTCGTGCTCGGCACCGCGGGCGCCGCCATCGCGGACGACGACGAGGTCTGGGAATATCGCCTCAGCGACGAGCAGAGCGCCGAGGCGGCGAAGCTCGGCGCCGAGGACGGGGCCGGGCAGGGCGGTCCCTACGCCCTCCCCGCCGGCAAGAAGATCGGCGTGATCCTCCTTTCCGGCCAGTCGGCGTCGAGCAAGCGCATCCTTCGGCCGGTCGAGAAGCTCGCCGGGCTCCTCGGCTACGAGGTGGCGGTCTGCGACCCCAACTTCGACGCGCAGAAGGTGACCCAGTGCGCCACCTCGCTGGTCGCCCAGAACGCCGACGCGGTGTTCTCGATCTCGACCAGCCCCGGTCCGATGGGCTCCGCCCTCCAGGACGGCAAGGATCGCGGCATCCCGTTCTTCAACACCGTCAGCGGCGTCCAGCCCTCGCCGCTCCTCATCGACTACGGCAGCCCGGGGATCGCCACCGCGCAGCTCTCCGCCGCCTGGCTGTTCGAGGAGGCGAAGAAGCGCAAGGGCGACGACGCGGCGCTCAAGTTCACGCTCCTCACCGCGCCGACCGTCGGCTACGCCAACCTCGTCGAGGAGCAGGAGGTGCTGAAGGCCGCCGAGGCGACGCCGAACGTCGAGATCGCCATCAAGCATGACCTCGACCTCGCCAACATCGTCCAGGACACCATCACCATCTCGCGGCAGTCGGTGCAGCAGAATCCCGACCTCGCCGGCATCTGGACGGTGTGCGACCTCTGCATCCCGCTCATTTCCCAGGCGATCGACACCGAGGGCCTCACCGGGGCCGAGCGGCCGATCATCGCCGGCGACTACACGAGCGGGCAGGGCGTGGCGCTGGTCCGCGAGGGCAAGGTCGACGCGATCATGGACCTGCCGCTCGAGGCCTCGGTCTGGGTCGGCTTCGACCAGCTCCTCGGCTACTGGTCGCGGGAGAAGGCCATCGACACCTCGTTCGACGTGATGTCGAACGGCTATGGCCTGACCTTCATGGAGCCGTATCTGGTGACCCGGGAGAACGTCGGGGACGGCCCGATCCCGGTGATCGGCCCCGACCACGAGGCCTATTTCCTCGCCAAGTGGAAGGAGGAGTACGGGCTCGGTGGCTGAAGGCCACGATCCTCTACCCACCCCGGGCGCCGCGGCGCCCGGGGCATCCGGGCCGCTGGTCGGGCGATCCGTCCGGCGGACCGAGGATCGCCGTTTCCTGACCGGCGCCGCGCGGTATCTCGACGACCTCCACTTCGACGGCGAGACCCACGCCGTCATCCTCCGCTCGCCGCACGCCCATGCCCGGATCGTTTCGCTCGATGCGACGGCGGCGCGGGCGATGCCCGGCGTGGTCGCCGTGCTCACCGGCGCGGATGTCGTCGCCGACGGGCTCGCGCCGATCCCCTGCTATGTCCGCATCCCGCTCCGCGAGGGCACGACCCAGGCGTTTCCGGCGCGCCCGGCGCTCGCCGTCGGCACCGTCCGCTTCGTCGGCGACCCGGTCGCGATGGTCGTCGCCGAGAGTATGGACAGGGCGCGGGACGCCGCCGAGCGCATCGTGGTCGACTACGCGCCGCTGCCCGCGGTCACCGACCTCGCGGCAGCGGTCCGGCCGGGCGCGCCGCTGGTCCACCCGGAGGCTCCGGGCAATGTCGACTTCGTGTTCGAGGCCGGCGACGAGGCGGCGACCGATGCCGCCTTCGCCGGCGCGGCGAGGATCGTCACGATCGATCTCGTCAACAACCGCGTCGCGCCGACGCCGCTCGAGGCCCGGGGCGCGATCGGGCAATGGTCCGAGGGCGAGGGCCACACGCTCCACGTCTCCTGCCAGGGCCCGCACTGGATCAAGGACACGCTCCTCGGGCACGTCTTCACCGACGTGCCGCCGGAACGGCTCCGGGTCGTCGCGCCCGACGTCGGCGGCGGCTTCGGCACCAAGCTGTTCCTCACCCCCGAATACGTCCTCGTCCTCTGGGCGGCCCGGCGGACGGGCCGGCCCGTCCGCTGGATCTCGGGGCGGCGCGAGGGCTTCCTCGCCGATACCCACGGCCGGGACAACCGCACCCGCGCCGAGCTCGCGCTCGACGGGGCGGGTCGCTTCCTCGGGCTCCGCATGGAGAACCTCGCCAACATGGGGGCCTATCTCTCCGAGTTCGGCCCGGCCATCCCGACCTCCGACAAGATGCAGGAGGGCGCCTACGTCTTTCCGGCAGTCCATATCGTGGTGAAGGGCATCTTCACCCATACCGGCCCGGTCGATTCCTATCGCGGCGCCGGGCGCCCGGAGGCGACCTACATGATCGAGCGCCTCGTCGACCGGGCCGGACGCGAGACCGGCCTCGGCGCGGTCGAGATCCGCCGGCGGAACCTCGTCTCCCCGGCGGCGATGCCCTGTGCCTACCGCCTCGGCCATCGCCTCGACAGCGGCGATTTCCCGCGCCTCCTCGCCGAAGCCCTCGCCGCCGCCGACGCGCCCGGCTTCGCCGCGCGGCGGACGGACTCGGAGCGCGCCGGCCTCCTCCGCGGCCTCGGCCTCGGCTACTACGTCAATGTCTGTGCCGGGGAGCCCGGGATCCAGGCGATGGTGCGGATCGATCCGGGCGACGTCGTCACGGCGATCGTCGGCACCCATGCCACCGGGCAGGGGCACGAGACCGCCTACGCCCAGATGGTCGCCGATCGCCTCGGCGTGCCGTTCGAGCAGGTGGCGGTGAAGCAGGGCGACACGGCCTGGCTGCCGGCGGGCAGCGTCACCGCGGGGTCGCGGTCGATCCCGGTCGGCGGCGTCGCCACGGTGATCGCCGCGGACGCGATGGTGGCGGCCGGCCGCGACAT
>Ga0182738_1003029_pt1 | contig 19499 bp, 8 predicted proteins | sample eDN5th30CBELigMG_FD_128876 | JGI IMG/M metagenome (GOLD analysis project Ga0182738, IMG submission 128876) | Enriched Miracle-Growth compost microbial communities from Emeryville, California, USA - eDNA 5th pass 30_C BE-Lig MG (version 2)... ... | reverse complement strand
CTTTTGGGCGTATCAATATTGATACGTTCCGCAGTTGAGCATAAAAAAAATTCTCTTAAAATTTTTTTTTTGAATTTTCCGCAGTTGAAGGATAGAAAAATAAATTTGTGGGCGTATCAATATTGATACATTCCGCACTCAGGGGGTTAATACTTGCAAAGCTAATTCTCAACTCCATTATATGACTTATTCTCAACTTTGTAAAGTCATCCCCTCATCAAGCAAACCCACCGCATATCAAAACCAGAACTGCAAAAATGTCAAAGACTTTGCGAAACTTTTTGATAAAAAATCCTTTACATCACTCCACCCCGAGTTTATCAAAGAAGAATTGCCAAAAAAGAAAGCGAGTCATAATATCCCCAGTCAACAACGCCAGATTCTCATCGAAAAATATGTTTCCAAATCTGAAACTAAACAATCACATAAATTTGAAAAGTCTTTTGAGAATATATGGCATCAAACTCTCAGCAAAAATACCGATGTTGAAATCAAGTCTTTAAGGCACTCCAATGTGAACAGCCAAAAATCCTCTATGACTGATTTTGGTCGAGATATTCGATCTGCTGGCCTTCCGAACTCGGCAGCCATCAGAATCGAGGAAAACCTTTCCAAGATTTCAAGTCCACCAACAAGTGCATTCTTTTCCAAAAAAGAGCCAACCACAGCAACAGCGGAAAATGAGTCATATCAGCACATTACGAGGAAGATGGAGGCACTGGCAAACTCTCTCAAGGATTTTTATAAGGTTTTATTCAACACACAGCAATCTTACAAAAAAACTGATGCTGAACAAAAACAACTTTGGAAATTTACAACCACGTTCATTAAAGAGGTTGATGAGCTTGAAAAGATTCCAAAGGCTTTGAATGGTTCGAGACTCAAGACCTGTATTGTCAGTCTCGAAACAAAAATTGAAGAAATTGCTGCTGAAAAAGAACTCATCAGTGAACAATTGGATAAACTTTACGACCAGATTGGCAAAAAACCTTCCAATGAGAAATTCTCAATTCTTGGCCCCAGAGCAACCAAAACAAAAGGCTTCCTTTCCAACAACAGCTCCTTTTATGAAAGCTCTCATATTAGACGAAGCGTACCCACAGCCGGCGGCCTTGAGGTCCAAACAAGCAACTTGAATCAAGCAACAGAGGCTAATTTAGGCTGTATAAGCGAAGGAGTGTCATTTCTTCAAGTCGGAGATTTTCTTGAGCAGGTAAGTGCAAAAACCCACCACATCAAAACTGAAGTGCAAAATCTTCAAAATGAAAGGCTCCAATTCCAAATTCATCAAAGGAAGGGTCTCAAACGATCTCCTCACCCTCGCTCAAATAATGGGAGCCCCCTAAGGTCCTCAAAGGCTAATACTGTGGATGGTAACAGTCCAAAAAGTGGTAGAGGCACCGTTTTATCACAAAAGTTGCCAAGTGATTGTGAAAAACCAGAAGGCTTCACCACTCTTGTTCAGTTGAATGAATCGACTCCCAAAGAAAAGGATTACGTATTTGATTTCGAGGTCGATGATGGTCTCAATGACTACGTCGCAATCCACAAAGAAGAAGAGGATGAAAATATTCAAATTAAACAAATCATCCTTGGCTTACCTCCAAGGCGTCCAAGGGATAGAGCTGAAAGGCAGAATACACCATCTGCGCTTTACCAGCATTATGAACGAATTTTGAAAAATATTGAAGAAAAATTAAAAGCTCAACTTCAGCAGATGAAGCTGTTCCAGAAAGATGTTGATGAAGAATACCAACCTCAGTCTAATTCCCTCGATACTCAAATAAACTCATGTTTCCAATATTTAATTGACGAGTTTGCATATCTGAACAACGTCGATTATCAAGAAACAAAAACCACCTTCTTTGAGTATATAGCAGAAAATTACGAACGGTACCTTGATCTCCATAGCTCCAACTACCTCAAACTCACCTCGGTTCAAAGTCTACTCAATGCCAGCGTTGACAAAATTCTCAAACTCCAAGTACTCACCAATGAGTATACTCCCAATGAATTGACCGACAAAATGCTTAGACAGGAATACGAGCAAAGCTATAATTCCATCAAACACGATTTACAGAATGATCGAAAGACGCTCCTCTTTTTAACTGAGCAACTCGAACGCCCAATTGCTTCTTACAAAATTGATGCCATAAAGGATCCAAGTATTGATCAGGTCACAACTCTTGTCGAAAAATCCAAAATGCTTCTCAGGGTCCTCTACAACTTGGAAAAATTCCCTTCTCTTGAAGATGAGTTCAATGAGAAAAGCACTATGGCATATAACAAATGCAGAGCAAACACAGATCTTATTGCTTCTTTGAGAGAGGTCTGTAAAGCCCCTCAGGAAGCAATCCTATCCGCTGAGAACTACAAAGAAGCAGAAAATGCAATCAAGAGATTAGAGCACCTCAAAATCAAAATTACTTCTCTCCAAAATGAAATGAGCCTAGTTTCGAGACTCAGCGTCTTGGAAGAGATTATGGTGAAGCCAATGCTTGTAATTATCAAGCTGGTCAAAAAGATCACCTCTAGCCAAAATGAGCTCAAATCTCTTTTGTCTCAGCTCAAGGAAAATCTTGTCAATAAATACAATGCTATCATCAAAGCCTCTGAAGATACTGAAAAGCAATTGGAGTCCTATATCAAAAGGACACTAAATACAAATAATCACCTCAATTTTAACGCTTGGAGACAAAACTATGCCTTGCTTCAGAGTATTCTCAAAAGCATGCAGAACATCACAAATGAAATTAAATTATTTGACGATCAAAAATATCCTTCAAGTGTGACCTTATTCCCCAAGCCTTCTGATAAACTCCAAGTGATGTTCAACTTAGAGCAAAGGACCAATGGTGTGCTCAAAACAATCCAAATTGGCCAGATGTTTGAAGACTGGGATCTCCAGCAAACTTTTAAAAATTTACAAACCAGTAGTCTCCGAGAGAAACTTGATGCAGCCTATCAAAAAATAATCTTTGAATCGAACGAAAAAGAAAAAATCCTTGTTGAGTTGAGAGGAGAGTCTGAGGCTCTCAGGAAAGTAATTATCGATGTCTTGAAAGTGCTCAGCCAGCTCCGATTCATACTTGGCAAAACCTTTGATCTGGAAGACCAAATCCATGGTGAATATAAAGAGTTTGAAGATGCCAATCTTGGACAGGAAATTAACCTACTTGACCCCACCGTCAATTTTGAAAAGAATCGGGAAAGGTTTCCTCAACTGTTTAGCGCTCTTTCGATCGACCTATCCCCGGCTGTAAGAAAAGAATACCGCCCTCCTGCCAGTTTCCTCATGGATGGAGGGGACATGTCTCCTGCAAGCCCTCTTGGCAGAAAGTCCCTCAAGAGACAAGTCACACTGGGCCTTGTCAAAACTCTGCCAGCTCTCGAGAACACAGAGGAGCAGTACCCCGTCAAGCTGGTGGCATTTATTCAAAAAATCAAAAAAATCTTTGACGAATTTTTGGAAGAGGTTGTGATGCCTTACTCCGTACAACATGCTTTCTTCCATGAAATTTGCCATAAATTTAAGCAAATGTGTGATCGAGAAATCAATTTGCTTCAAGAAGGGCACAGTGCAGTTTATGATGTTCAGGTCAACCACATTTATTACATTCAAGAAATCAAACCGCTGACTCATGTTCATAAATATCTGCATGTTCTCAATAGTTGGAGAGATAAAATGGAGACCTTGGGGAAGATCAGAGAGAAAATGGGAAGCAATCTCGAGGCTGTCAAGAAAATGAGTGAAAAAATTCCACTCAGAGGCGGAATCAATCAGCAAGTCACTCAATATAAGCAAGTCCAGGAGATGGTTAGCAATTCAATCAATATCGTCATGGATCTCTTGCATCTAGGAACAAAACTGAACCAAAAAGATCTCACGGTTTATCTTGGTCATGCCATTCGAATCGAAGAAATGAGCTTAGAAGAATATATCAAGGTCTTTGAAAGAAGATTCTACGAACTCTATGATGGCTACAAAACCAACAATTACCTCATCGAAGAAGGAACGGAAAGTCTCCTCGAAGATCTTCAGGAATTCCTCGAAAAACTCATCGGAATCCTCACTCTCTCCCAGGTTAAATACAAAAACATCTTCAAAACCGCTTCTGATGGTCTAAAGCCATTCAATGGAAAACTTTTGCCTTACATTGAGAAGCTTTATATAGATATGAAAGAATTCGCAGACACTTATTGTGTGACTCTGAATGAAATCTCACAAATGATCTATAAGCCAACTTGGTTGATCAAGGCCCTCGACAACTTTTACAGAAAAGTTATCATCAAAGATCTTGGAATCTTCTCAAAACTTTATAAAGAGACCCAGGCTCTGACTCAGTTTACGGATGAAATCCAGCAAGGATTTATTCAGCAAGAAATAGTTCAAGAAGCAATCTACAAAAAAATTGATCTGAGCGATCCAACCTATTGCGACTCTCAAGTCGCAAAAGCAAGTGCCTTTTACAAATCTCTCAATGATTATTGCACTATCGAAGAGATCACATCAAGACCCGAACTCAAAAACATCATTACTGCTAAAATGAAGGAGTTGTTAGTCATCAAAAAGGTTTTATCCATGTTTGCTGTCATTTACAGCATGGGGAGAAAATTCAATGACTACATCACCATTCTCTTCCAGAAAAAAGTGATCTTTGAAATCTATGAGAATCTCTCCATCTTTGATCCCATGATTGACGATATGCTCCGTCATCTCATCAAAGCCTCAGAGGACGCCAAAACCCTTGACAAGGAGCATAGTACCCAAATCCTCGGCACTAACCTAGAGCCTATTGTCAAAGACCAAATCCTCAGATTTTATTCAGAGTGTAAAAGATGTTTTGAAAGCTTGAGAGAGTATCTGGTTGAAATCGTCACCTTTGAGCATGAACTCACCAGAAAATACAAAAGACAAGTCCTCCTTCTCAGGGATGATTGGACTGCCTTTTTAAAAGAAAATGTAGTTCGCAACTTTGTTAATTTAGACAAGAGAGTCTTTATGATTGAAGTCAACTACCCCGAATTTAAGGGCAAACTTCAAGCTTATTTCAAGGAAGTTCAAAATCAAATCAGAGAAAAGAAAACTGCATACCTAGAGACACTCAAGAGGGTCGAGTACTTGAACGAAAACTTCTTTAATGAGTGGTTTTTCAATTACACCCAAGAAGAAGCTGATTCAGGAGATCAACTCTATGCCCAGCTCAAAAAACTCATCCGAAACATCAGGCAACAAAAATACAAAGAGCAAGCCAAACTCTGCTCAAAAATTCACAAAATCTCTGCTATCGTTGCAAGAGCCCATAAAAATGTCTCTGATCTCGCCCATGGAGAATTCGTCGCTAAAGTTTTTGACGGAATCAAAGATTGGGCTGTTGTGGAAGATTATAATCTCAGAAACAATCTGAGTGGCTGGATCCCCGCCTTTGACTTCGCCCTCCAGCAACTACTTCATCAAGGTCCCACTTCCATCAGAGAACAAGCTCAAACCCTCGAAGAATTCCGAAATTATCTTCATACTCAAGGGACTTTAATCCTCACTGATATTCAAGAAGAATTCCTCGAAGCAGTTTACCTTACGGATTTCCCTAATGATGATAAATAATCTTTTTGGTTGTAATTAATTACTTGATTTCTTTTTTAAGAGTATCATCATGTTTTTTTTCTTTTTAAACTTATTTCTTCTCATTAAATCAAATCGAATTGGAAAAAATTATTTAAATGAAATGAAAATGAAGTGATAGAAATCAACAAACATAATTAATACACAAATTTCAATCAATCAATCTAAATCTATATATATTTTTTCGAGTCCAAATACAGTTACAAGAGAGTTTACGCAGTGAAAGCACAAAAGTTTTTGAGATCACTTTTGAGGTGATCTCCGTAATGAAATGTTGTCTTGGAGTTATTGTTCAAGTTCCAAATTTCGCAGTCACAGTCGGTGCCTCCTCCAATGAGATATATAATTCCGTGCTTTTCGAAAGCTTTATTATTCATTTGCCTTTTGGACATCATTTGGTCAAATTCATTTATTTTTCCTTGAATCAAGTTGAGCTCGAAAACAGACTTGACGCTTCTGTTTAGATTATCACTTCCACCAAAGATGATCATCTTTTCTTCATTCTCATTTTCATCTTCAAAAGTCAAGCATGAAAGCCCGCATAACTTTTGAGGAAGTCTGACTTGAAGCAAACTCCATTTATTCTCCAAAATAGAGTATCTTTCAATCGAGTCGGTACATCCGAATTTCTTGGATGCTGTCACTCCTCCGACAACGTAAATAACATTATTCTTTGTTAATGTGTAGCCAAACAAAGATCTCGCTTCGTTCAATGGTGCTATCGCCTCGAAATTTGTTCCGTGAGTGTTATCTTGAAGATTCAATAATCTTTCACATTCTCTCAATCTACTTCCTCCATCATAGCCACCAATAACATAAACGTATGGTCTAACGTAAACAACTCCATGCCAGCATCTTTTAAAGTTCATTTTTGGCAAGCAAGTTATATGAGCCTTTTTCTTTGATTTGAATTCAACCAGGAAGGCTTCATTTGAAGGGCCACCGCCAGTATATATCACTTTGTTTCTTTCAATCATTGTGCAGCTTGCAAAATTCTTGAAAACAATTGCTTTGCTGTCTTCGGGTCTTGCAAATTCAAACTCCAAACTAGCCAGCTCGCTTTCACCCTTTTCATTCATATACAAAGCCTTGTTATTTTGCCCTGTCAAACAAAGAGTTATTCCTGATGTTCTAAAATCAGCAAATGGATCCTCAACTCCAACTTCAGGTTCCTCAATCTTCATAGAATCCATAGTAATTAAACCTGGTTGCTCTGGGATATTTTCTTTATTTTGGCCAGCTTGTGGGTGGGAGTCAACTTCAACCAAACTTGGCAAAACAGGTTTTTGGAAATTCTTCTCATTCAACCAACTATGATCGTCAAAAGTAGAGCAAGCCCCTTTGTTCTCAAAAAGGAGAGTATTCTCAATCTGAAACTCGTTTTTCAAGCCAAAGTTAAAGGAAACGATTTGAGCATAGTTTTCCAAAAAGTCTTTCAACAAATCCTCCTTGAAAACAAAGAAAGGGGATTGGGAGAAATTTAGTTGAACTGATGCCAGAAAATCAAAAATCTGATTAAGGTCTCTCTCCTTCTCTCCTCCAAAATAGTTGAATTTCTCATTCAAATTTTCATAAATCTTATCCATCACTTCTTCTTCATTTAAAGGTTCAACAGATCTCAAGTCAAGTCCATTCAAGTTATCTAATTTCTTCTTTTTGTCCTTCTGTTGGAGGACACAGTGTTTGATGTTTTCTTGAACTTTGCCAAAGTATTGCACTTTATCCTTCAAATACTCATTTATGGAGCTAGTTGATTTCATAAAATTCTCAATCAGCTCCTCTCTTCGTTTGGCAACCAGGTTGAGAACCTCATTGAATCTCTGGTCCAGGTCGATCAAAGTGTCTTTGGTCAGCTTTTGGTATTCACCCAGGCTCTTTTCAAATTTCTCCTTATTATCAGAAATCATGCTATATTTCTCATCAAGTGCTTTGATTGAATTGACAATCTTTCTTCTATATACATTCACTTCGTCATCAACGTGCACGATATCGTGACCCAAGTGTTCTCCAGAAATCAAACATTTGCCACATAAATAAGATTTATCAGTTTTGCAGAAAAAATCCATCTGAGTCGTGGCATGGGCTGAGCAAGTGCGTGCCAACTGTTTTTGGCTCTTCTTTGACACAGTTTGCTCCTTCTCATTTAGCATGTTCAAAATGTAAAAGTTGGTTGGAGAAGTGGAAATCTCATTCTTGGAATATTCAACCTTGCAAAATGGGCATTTTATGTGACATGCAGAAGAAGCTTTGACATAGTTATTCAAGCAGGGCTGGCAGATCGTATGACCGCATTTATTCAAAATTTTCGGGATCGCTGTCGCCTTTGAAAATGACTCGTAGCAAACCGGACACTCCATTTTATCAAACTTTAGATATTATTTAAAGAATAATATTTTGTCTAATTTACAGTCTCATCTAATTTACTAACGACGCCAAAAAATTGAAAATCTCTTTTACTTTAATTCTTATCCGCCTCAAAAATTGAATTTTCTCAATTAATTAAAAACGCGAATTTTTTCTCCCAGAGATCTTTAATTTTTCACGAGGAAAAAATTCTTTCAAAAAAATTCCCACCTTTTTATGAAAATTCTCTCTCTCAATGATGAACCAAAAAAAAAATATTATGAATGTTCCAGTTCAGCAATTTTTTTTCGCTTCAGAATTCATTTCCAATGCAGCTCCCCTCTCGCACTCTCCCACCTATGGTATTTTTGATTGTAAGCAACCAAATAAGTACTTTTGACAAAACAAGATGACTCAAGAAGGTCCATAAATTGATATTGAAAACATTTTAAAAGACTGGACCCAAAATCTTGAGAAATATTTTTGTTTTTCGTGGAGATTTTGAGAATGAAAATGAGGCTAAAAACCATAAATGTGCTCGTTTTCAATGCCATGAGATCCTTGAATTTTTTTTAATAAATTTTTCGCTCTGTTTTCTTTCATCCGAAAAGGGAAGCAGCGATTTCGTTGGACACATTCTCTACAAAAAATAGTCCCTTTGACAATATTTGAATTTCCCCATTTTCTCAAAAGTTTTCGAGATGGAAGATACCATAAAGAAAAAGGGTCTCGGGAAGCTCTATATTTCTCATTCCATTTAAATTCTCTCAATTTTGTTGGGGGATGAAAATTAACAAAAATCGATTATATTGATTCCACTGAAGTGGAATATTTTATTTAAAAAATGATTTTTCGAAATTGAGAACAAGTGCTTATCTGTCTTTGTAAATTTTCAGAAAATAAAGAATTCCAACAAAAAAGTTTGGCCCAAAGATATTGATTCCCATAAAGGCAAAAAAAAAAATCTGTCAGAAATTCAAAAGATAGAAAGAATTTTAATAAAGATTTGAAGAATTCCAAGAGATCAAAAGGATGCACAAAAATAGCACAAAGTTTCTGTCTGGATGGACTGTCTAGAGTTTTCTTTTCGATTTTTGAAATTTCAGCATGATAAAAATGTCAAACCTGTACGATTGAAATGAAATCGAAAATATTTACTTCTTCTTGAAATTAAAATGATAAACCTCTTGACTCTTGATTTTCGACACTTTCAAAATAAAATTTCAGGCGTTTTCACATGAATCGGATTTTTGTTCTTTGATTTATTGAATTGCGACAGTTTGCACTGAATGTCATTGATTCTTACCTATTTTTCATCTCATTATTAATACAGATATTTATTTCTAAATGTGAGCATCCTAATTTTTTATTCAGAATTTTTAAATTATCAAAATATCTTTTCTCCTTCTGCTTCTCCACAAGAATGAAATCAAAATCAGAAGAATGCTTCTTTGACTTCTGTTTTATTTCCTAACAATTATGGTAAATTCTTTTTCACTATTCAAATAAAATTCTTAAAAGTTCACAAGTGAAAAAGATTTTTCAGAGTGAAATCACCTTCTAAAATCTCTATATTTCAGCCTATAATTGAAATAAATTAAATTTTATATTATTATTCTCACAATAACCAAAACACATGGAAGACTCTGATAATTTGATTCTCATCAGTCTTAAGCAAATTGGATGGTGAGTGCCTTTCACTTAAATGCATCATTTTAACGACATCTAGCAAATTCCAAAGCGATTCTATTAACAAGCTTGGCTCCGATGAAATTATCTCTATTGTTTTGCAATTATTAAAGTTCCTTGGAACAGACATTACTCCTTTCAAAATTATCGACCAGAGCCAAAAGTACCGTGTTGCAAATAAAATTCGTGATGAACTCAAGGTAAAAAAAAACTTGTCAACAAAATGCAAATTATTGTTATAGAAAGCCTTCAGCGTCCAAGTCGATTTCATGGTTTTCATCAACCCCAATCCCTCCGATGTCAGAAAGCTCCTAGTTTCATTGATCTCAAGAATGTCTGCAATGGAAAGCAATAAGCCTGAAGAGCAAACAATGACATATGAAGAAAAGCTCGAGACTGAGAGAAACAGAAAGAAAGCTGAACTTTTGAAGGACTGGAAAAATGATGAGTGGATTCTTCCTGAATTGCAAAATTTCACCTCCAAGAGAAGAAGATTCTTGGACCTCGATTTGAAGGATCAAAATCTCAGAAGCAACCTGCTCTTATCTTCAATTTCCAACCTCAACTTCTCATCTTTGGTGACCAGCTCCGTCTCACATCTTCACAACCTCGAGCGTGCCCAACTCGCCACCGAACAAGAGAGAGAAAATAGAGCAACAAGGAATAATGATACCAGAGCCAACACTGCAGCTAGATTAAAGGCCATTGCTCATAACAACAGGGATGCCTGGACAGTCAACTACAAGAAAACTGCCAATGCAGAAAACTTTGAATCAAAGCTTGACGAGTTGGTCAAAGAGGCTGAAGCCACCACAGAAGCCAAAGAAGGTACTAACTTATCAGGTTTTATTGTCTAATTTTGCTATAGAAGCTCCAGTTGACCAGGGACCCTCCTTGTACGGTCTCGAATTGCAATTCAAGCAAAAGGAGGACCAAAATGCCAAGAAAGAAGAAGAGACTCAAGAACAAGGAAAGGCCGAGCCAGAATTCGACATTGAAAAGATTAGAATGAAGCATAAAGCTGAATTAGATAAAATCTCTGAATTATTGAGTGAAAAGCAACAAATTGTCGTCAATATGGAAGAAAAGATCAATAAATTGGACGCCAAAAAGCAAAAGCTCGAAGACGAGCTCAAGGAAATCAAAGATCAAAATGTTGAAGTCGAAAAGAAGACAGGCGGTCTCCACGAATTGCTTCAACTTATCGAAAACCCAGACAAGAGTGAGAGAGAATTAAAGGCGGCCTGCCAACAACTCGAAAAAGACATTCAAGAAATGAATGAAGAATGGAATAAGCATAAAGTCAAGGTGGTCAGTAAGATTGAGAAATACAAAGTCACCATCGAAGAAAATAAGGTAATGTTCGGATTTTGTAGATCTAGCTCATTTTATTCCAGGAAAAATTAGAAGAAATTAAGAGTAAAATCAAGTTCTTGGAAACTGACTACGATGCCCTCATCCAAAAAATCAAAACCAATCAAGACATTAGAATCTACTTGCAAAATGAATACACCAATTTGCCTAAAGAAGTCTCTAGAAATGTCTTTGTTAAACGTATCAATGAAATCAATGCAAGTTACATGAAACAAAAGAACGATCTCAACAATGTTTGACCTTTTTCGATTTTTCCTAATTGTGCCTAGATCTTGAGTGAGGTCGAAGAAGTCGAAAAGAAAATGGATTACAACACATCTCTCATTGAAAGACATTGCACTGAAATTGAGAATACTCTGAGAGCCGTATTTTCTTTGACAATTTGCAAATATTTATTCCTCCTTATCTAGAATCCTAAACCAGATAATCTCACCAAAGCTATTTTGAAAATGTACCAAGACTATCAATCTGTAAAAAATTTTCTCTTTGCCTAAATTCTAATCAACATAGATTTTCCAAAATACAATCAAGAATTTAAAGGAACATGGATCTGGAAAGTTGGAAGCAAGAGACTTAGAAAGAAAGATCGAAAACTTCCAATCAAAAGGATATTCAAATCTTATTGTCAAGCTTCAATCCGATGTTGATACACTTAAATATGAAAATGAAAAGCTTATGGTTGATTATCAAAAGAAGGCTGCGAGAATACAAAACCATTAAATATTATTTTACTTATCTCTATTTATCCATGCCCATGTCTATGCATGCTTATGAGACATGAAGATATTCTCAATTTATCCTATAATAAATAATATGAACCAAAATTCTTTCTCTCGATAAATCAAATTTGAATACGAAACTAATTTTAATAAATTAATTTTTCCATTGTAATAAACTTTTAAAAAACAAGATAATAGTAAAAGCATCCTTCTCCCAATAAACCTTTCCATTTCAAAATAGCTCATTCCTTGGGTAACACAATCAGTGACTCAATTCAAAATGTAGAATTTCGGACCTTCGAGTGATTTGATGTTGAAAAGCTCAAGTTCAAAAGGCTTCATAGCTCAACTGAAGATATTTTTTGAATAAGCTGATGAACATCACAAGACTCATAAGATTTGAAATAATGTGTTTCGCAAAATCTTTTCAAACGAAAAAAAAATCCTTTTTTTAAGAAAAGAAATTTATTCTTTGCAAAAAAAATTAAAAACTTTAAAACAATTTTATTTTTATGAAAATGAAAAAAGTTAAAATTAAATTCTCATCAAAATTAATTAAGAAATAATTCAATAATTTAAACTGTAAATTCTGCTTTAAAAAAATCAGGTCTCAATTTTGAATTTTTTTCCAATAGACCATCCATGCAAATTGGCTTTTTCTTCAAACAAGAAAATTTGTCAAAAAGTCACTTTGGACGAACAAGAATTTGAGCAAAAATCTCTTGTTATTTTTAAACTTTTATTAGTCGACGGCAACAGCGTTTTTTGGGCCAAAATTTGGTTGACACACAAAATACTTCGGAGACTCTTGTGTCTTTTGTCAGAGATGGAAAAAATGACCCAGAAATCTGCGACCCCCCATCAATTCTGAATTCCAAAAAAAAAATCATTCTTCTTTAACCAACCTGTTTTGAAGACTCAGAAAAATTTTATTCGATATTTTTTTTTTTTTTTGGAAGAAGTCCCTGGAATAACCATTTTTTTCAAGATTTTTCACCCCTGTAATTTTTTCGGTTCAACTCAAGTTTTTTTCTCCGATCTCTTTATTTAGAATATAAAAATTATAATTCTAATAAATAAACAGGATAACAAATATTCAACAGATTTAATATAAATCAAATAATATAGAAGCCATCATAATCATTTACATAAAATTATTATTTGTGAGCAGAGAGATATAAAACTGATAACAATAAAAAGACTCTTTTTAATTCAGAACAAAATAGTATATCAAACATTACCATAATGAAATTAAACGTAGGTGTTACTTTGTCTCAAGTCGAAGGTGACTAGAGAATTCCAGATTGCTTTTAGTGCTTTTATGAGTTGGCTGGAGGATCTTGTAAACACCAACATCAGAGTTGCCTTTATAAACCACGCGTCTATTGAGAGGTCTTGGTTTGCTGAACTTGGAGAAAGCAAAGTTCAATGTTGAGGAGGGGTCGGATTTTTCAGGTTGCTTTGATTTTGCGCTTTGCTTCTCTTGAGGTTTCAGCGTTATTTCTAAGCTTGGCTTAGTGGAATGCTTTTGGGACTCTGGTCTTTGAGATCTGCTACTAACAGTAGTGCTTGAACCTGGGGAATTTGATGGCATCTTTTCTGCAATTGTCACGAGCTTGGAAGTGTCCTCTTCATTGATAAAGTCCATGTTCAAGTTTTTGAAAGCCTTATGCTTGGCTAAAGGATTTTTCTGTCGGGCTGTCAACTGGAGTTTTGATTCAGCTTGATTCACGTTGCTTGGACTTAAAGTGAGCATCATCATACCTGGCTGAGGAGTGTAGCAATTCTTAGCCTTCTTCAATCCAGGAATTTCTATGTTCTTCTTCACCGTTGTGCCTGGGGCTTGGAGTCTTAGATTTCTGCTGTTGGCAAGGGGGGATTTAGTTCTGGCCATTATAGCTGATTGCAAGACCTCACTTTCATTTCCATAAATGAAATTGAAGGACTCTTCAAACTCGTTCAAGAAAGGTGAATTGGTGATATCTTTCAAGACTCTTTTCGTTTTGCTTGCCAAGGCAGATTGTTGTTCCGGGTTCTGCTGATAAATGAGCCCATTAATCAGATAGCTTGGAAGATTTGGCGACTCAGCAATCTGATTTTGAGGAATTTGGCTACTTGTAACTTTGGCTCTCAAGGGATTGCGAGACTCAACGCACAGAGGCTTCATTGGAGTCTGTTTCTTGGTCCCCTTGTTTGCAAGGTTTGAAGAGTTTGGATACAAAGGAGTGAGAAGCTTTCTTGCCTTGTTGACTGTAAATTGAGGTTGGACGCCTTCAATTGATTTGGGAGTGGGGGTGATATTTTCTTTATTCGATAAATCTAAATATGAAGAGGGCGTTTTCATTCTTTGCTCTTTAGTTTTTGGTCTCAGAACCATGGTTTGCTTTGGAGATGGGCTCACGCAGGGCTTCTCTTTCTTCAAAAGACGCTTCACCCAAGCATGCTTGAAAATATCCTGTATTTGGATACGATCCCTGGGGTTAAACTGAAGAATTTTCAGAATCAAATCTTTGGCATCACTGGGCAAAGTTGCGCTGAATCTGATATACCTTTTTTCGAGCGAAGCAGTGATCTCAGGGAGGGAACGGCCTTTATAAGGAGCCTCCTTGTGGAACAGCTCATATAGAAGAACGCCCAGAGACCAAATATCTACAGTGTAGTTATAAGGCTTCTTTGCAAGGATTTCAGGAGCCATGTACTCATAAGTTCCACAGAATGTCGTCCTTTCTTCGTAGATGTGGAATGTGGACCATCCGAAATCGCAAAGCCTGATGTTGTAGTCTTTATCCAGAAGCAGATTTTCTGGCTTTATATCTCGATGTATGATATCGCATTTGTGAAGATACTCTATTGCGACGCATGTCTGGTAAAAGAATTTAAAGACTTCATTTTCTGGAAGGAGCTTGCATTTTTGCATGTGGTTATAGAGATTTCCGTGACTAGCAAGCTCTATAACCAGATAAACCTTGCTTTCTTCGCAGATATATCCTTTAAACTGAATGATATTTGGATGGTTGAGTTGCTTATGAATATGGATTTCGTTCTTCAGAGTGTAAAAGTCGATAATGGACGCTTTCTGTACATTCACATTAATCTAAAAAGAAGATAAGAAATGAGCAAAGGATAGAAAAGTTTACAATCTTGAGAGCAAAGACTTGTTGAGTTTTTTTCTCGCGAGCAAGCTTCACTTCGGCAAAAGAGCCAATACCAAGCTTTGAGCCCTTGCCATGTAAACTCTGGACAAACTCAAAATCAGAAAGTTGGTAATTTGCCTTTTGGCTAAAGTCCAGGATTTCCGACATTCCCTTTTGGTTTTGATATCGATTATATTGATTTTTAAAGGTATCGAGTCTATTTGATTTGAAAATTTGAACCTATTTATCTTATTAAAATCCTCTCGTTTTTAACAGTTTCCTGAATTATTTTCAAATTTTAATTCAAATTTTTGATTTATTTAAACTCTGATTTGATTGTACAACAGCGAAACGGGAGAAAACTGCAAACTTCAGTCCCCTTTTTGAGACGAAACTCTCTGGGGAAAGCAACGAATGACCTGAAATATCCAAATCTTTCTCAAAAGATTATTTTTTTGAAGACACACCATCATATGATTCTGGAATTGTTTGATATTTAACAAATTTAGTCTTGTAAGTTGTTCGTTGTTGATTTAAAGTGCCAAATTTAACCATCTCATTTAACTGAAATTCCACTCGTCGTTTGCTGAGCTGATTGATACTGTTGCAGATTCATGATGAGGCTGGTTTGACTCATCTTATTAACCCTTGTAACACATAAAATGAAAACAACACAACAGTTCCCTATGGTTTTTAAAAATATTTTGAAGTGATGACAGGCTGAGAGAAAATGATGATCAATTGAAAAATTCTGTAAATCTGACGAAAAACCCTTTCTTTTCTTGAGCAAAAATCAGACAAAGCAGCAGGAAATCTCGTAATTTTGAAACAAAATTAAATGTCAAAAACTTTGAGAATATCATGGGATTTGGAGACAATTAAATTATTTTAGACCTCATGAGTCCCGATTGTAATAATAAACATTCTGAGATTTTTATTTAGGGATTTGGAGATAAAAATATTAAAGTACCATTTTAAGAAGTTAAAGAGAGTGAGTCATGTTTTGAATATAATCTCAGCAATATGAATATTTTTCTGACTTTTTGGGGTCCTTGCTTAGATTACCTTCACAAAAACCTCTGCATAAAAACAAATTAGAAAAAAAAGCTTTTTCTGTAGCAGGACATCACATTTTTTTTTCACCCATTTTTGACCCCATCAAAACAGATTTCGAAAAAAATCATTGATAAGGTTTTTCTAGGGAACAAACTTTGCAAAATTCAAAGACAAAAGATTCCAATTTCGATATTTAATCAGTTTATACAGTAACTAGTTTTTGAAGCTCAAAATATTTAAACTCCAAGCTCGTATTTCTTGTCCTTGAGCAAGTGATTGAGAACAAAAGTTTTTATCAATTCAATCAATTTGATCCTAACTGCATTTTTCAGGCAAAATCAAAAGTTATCTGAAAACTTTCTGAAAAGAATGTTTTCTTATTTTGCAAGGCGAAAATCTACAAAAATCATCTGATTCGTTGATTTTCAAAGTTGAAAAATCCTATTTTATTTTGGCCATATTTTGCACATTTTCTTTTGGTTCAACAAAATTTTCTTGGAATGATTTTAGAACATTCTCTTAATCTTGAGAAAGGTCTAATCAATGAAAAGAATTTTTCCCTGAAAATAAACTTCTTTCCAAATTAATTCACAAGCCATCTCAAGCTTATTTTCTCACCCACCCACTCACCCAAAGAAATAATCCAGGACAAGATATTGAAATAAAATTTATCAAGATTGGTTCGCATATGTAAGCAAGAAAATTAATTATTATTATAAATTTAAATTGTGTGCTGCTGCCAAGTTGCAACAGATGAAAATGGTCAAGATTATTGGAGTGCTCCTACTTTTAATTCCCTTAATCAGCTGTCTCAATAATGACTATGTTGTTGATGAGCTGGTTCACTTTTATCGAAATGGTTCACAAGGTATTTACGCTTCAGTTCACTACCAAGGAAGTGAAGAATATTACCAGAAACCTACATCACCCATCGTCCAAAAACTCAACGTCACAATCACCTATGATTCGAACGAGGAACTCACCATCTCCATTGATGATGACTCTCAACCAAGATTTAGAGTTCCGGATCAGTTCCCCCATCCCTACACAAAACCAAGTCCCGTGAAAAATCCTGCTTACAATGTCATTGTCGAGAAAGACCCTTTCAACATTATCGTTCAAAGACTCTCAACAGGGGAGACTGTCTTCAACACCTCTCTCTTTGATTTTGTTTACAGTGATTTATATCTGAGCTTCGGAACCAGCTTGCCTTCCAAGTATCTCTATGGGCTCGGAGAAAGAAGAAGAAGTTTCATGTATGATAGCGGGCTTTATACTATTTGGAACAAGGATCAGTACGCTCAAATTGACTGGGGCCAAGGAAGCCAGCAAACCTACGGGTGCCACCCAATGTATATGGTCAAGGAAGGAGTTTCTGGTTTCTGGGACGTTGTTTACCTCAGAAATTCTAACGCTATGGATTTCAGAGTTGACTCTCAAAAACAAACACTCCAATACTTTTTGACTGGTAGCGTCATTGAGCTCAAGTTCTTCTTTGGGTACACTTTCCCAGATTACGCCTTGAAGCTCTACCATAACTATATTAACGGATGGTCTTTGATGCCTTTCTGGGCTCATGGTTATCACCAAAGCAAATATGGCGTCCTCTACTTTGACGACATGTTTAATGTTGTGAGCAACTTTTCCGCTTACAAGTTGCCTATTGACGTCATTTGGTCAGATATTGACTACATGTACTCCTTTACCGATTTTACCGTTGATGACGACAGATACAACGTTGAGAGAGTCAAAGAACTGGCTGAAAAGATCCATTGGGTTCCTATCCTCGATGCCGGTATCTCCCTTAACGAAACATCAGATGCCTACAATCTTGGCATGAAATACAACGTCTGGGTTAAATCCGCTCAAAATAATACAAACCCATTGGTCGGTGTCGTTTGGCCCGGTGTTGTTCATTGGGTTGATTGGCTCAATCCAAACGCCTCCAAGTACTGGAATGAGCTCTTCACAAAGTTCCATCAACAAGTCCCATTCTCTGGAATCTGGCTCGACATGAACGAAAACTCAAACTTCTGCTTTGGTGAATTCAACCACTCTTGCACTTTCCTTGCTGACTATTTACCCGATGGTGTTTACCCTGATGGAAATAGAAACATTCCTGATGGTGACCAAAATCCTAACCTCCCACCCTCCAACTGGTCATGGTTCAATTCCAGTGCCCTCCCTTATGTCCCTGGAGACGTTCCTCTTGAAGACAAGAGTATATCTATCAACGCTCTTCATAGTGATGGCACTTTAGAATTCAATCTTCACAATTTAGTCGGTCTTCTGGAAACTCACGAAACCTACAAAACCCTTCAGGGTTTGACGGGTAAAAGACCTTTCATCCTGAGTCGTAGTACCACCGTTGGTTCTGGACTGTTCGCTGCACACTGGTCAGGTGATAATTATGCAACTTGGGATTTCCTGAGACTCTCAATTCCTTGCGTGTTCAACTTCCAATTATTCGGAATACCAATGAGTGGAGATGACATTTGCGGGTTTGGCGGCAACACAACAGAGGAACTCTGTTCAAGATGGATGCAATTGGGAGCATTCTATCCTTTCATGAGAAACCACATGTCTGTTGGCACCATTGACCACTACCCATACTCTTTCGGCGAAACTTTGCTTCAAGCTTCAACGGCTTCTCTGAAATTTAGATACTCCATTTTAAAATTCTATTTCTCCTTGTTTGTTCAGAACCAAGGGCTGGGTACAGTCTTCAGACCAGTCTTCTTCGATTTCCCACAAGACACAAATCTTTTCAACTTGGAAAGTCAATTCCTCATTGGAAGCTCACTGATGGCAGCTGCTGTCGTGCAAGAAGGCCAAAAGCAGGTTAGCGTCTATTTCCCAGCGGGATCGAATTGGTATAACTTTGCTACTGGAGAATCTGTCTTTAGTTCTCAAACCACAAGTGCAACTCTCACCTTTGACGCTCCATTAAATGGCACTCTTCCAGTCTTCATCCGCGGAGGATTTATCGTCCCTGTTCAAAACGTTGAAAATGTCCTCAGTACAAAGGATCTCGACAGCACGCTTCACCTTGTTGTTGCCTTAAATGCAGCTGGTGACTATGATGTTGCTTTTGGTGAAATTATGGGAATTGCAAACTACTCCGATGATGCCTCAGTTGATAAATGTTTAGATGGAAAAGATTGTATGATTGGTATTTCAGTCACCAACCAAAGACAAAGCAACGGAACTGTCCTTATCAACGTCTTTATCAACCCAACCCAAGATTACTCAACTCTTGAGAGCGGAATTTATATTGGAAACATTACTCTCTACGGATTAAGAATGCAAGCTTGCGATGCTGAAGATAATGCTTGCCTCAATGATGTTGGCCCTGTTGTCTGTAACACTGATGGGCCTTTTGAACTCATCATGCCTGCTCTCGCCCTATTCACCTATGATGGTGTCAGTTGCAAAGATGCCAACTCTATCCTTGAGGAAGAAGCCAAGCAAACTATCATCGAAGAAATCATTATTATTCAAGAAAAATCTAAAATCAAACATAAACCTCATATGATTTCATATTAATGAGAATTATCATTT
>Ga0182738_1003027_pt1 | contig 19503 bp, 18 predicted proteins | sample eDN5th30CBELigMG_FD_128876 | JGI IMG/M metagenome (GOLD analysis project Ga0182738, IMG submission 128876) | Enriched Miracle-Growth compost microbial communities from Emeryville, California, USA - eDNA 5th pass 30_C BE-Lig MG (version 2)... ... | reverse complement strand
TCATACATGCCGGTTCAGAAGGGTTTTCCGCCCGCTTCCCGCACAGCTTTCTGCGCCGAGAGAATCAAATCGCTGATCATTTCACGGCCTTTGTCCTGCTGCCATTCCGCCCATGAAGCCGCGCCGGATTTACTATAATCCGCCTGATTGCGTTCATCGTTCATGCTGTCCACCGGGCCACGCCAAGTCCACAGCTCAATATCTTCGGAACTGAAATCCGGCTTCACGGCAGCCATCATCTGAGCAAAACGCTGAACCTCCTCTTGATAGTATTTGCCACGATAAGAGATGGATAACTTGTTACTCACTTTGCCATCGCCCAGCTGATCGTAAATTTCGGTTTCATTTTTGTGCCTGGTAAGTATTGGGCGCAGCGGTGAATCGATATTAGAGATAAAAAATCCCGCCTGGCGCGCTTTTTCCAACGCAGCCCATTCGGGAGCATTGCGATCTTTGGGCATCCACTTGCCAAAAACATTAAAGGTGTTCAATCCGATGGTGCGAAAATCATTCAGCTCAGTGGGCCAATGCGCCATGCTCGATGCGCCGGGCCACCATCCCATCGAAGCCATGATGTTTTTAAGACGCGGTGCAGTGGGAATATTCACCGTGCGCACCGGAATTTGCATCACCGGGCTTTGCCAGTTGCCACTGGAAATGCGATAACGCAAAGCGCCGCGCTGCCCATCTTTCCAGCCGTCTGCTTCAAGATAAAGCCGCCCAAAGACCTTATCGGAAGCGGCTTCTTTAGCATCAAAGAGATATTGGTAAAAACCGTCCGAAAGTACTTTTGGCTGCAATTGCGTGACATCGATTTTGCCGATAGAACCGGTCAACTTCCAGCCTTTGGGAATATCCAGCGTCACCGCCACATCCGCCTTGGCTTTATCCGGAACATTCAGGCCAATCGGCACCGGCAGAGAAACATTGTTAGCCAGTTCCAAATAGGGTTTATGAAAATACATTTCGGGATGTTTCACGGCAAAATCATCCAGCGTTCCCACCGGCGCGGCAGCAGCTCCTCCGGCTTTGCCGTAAACAGATATCTCATCGCTAATGGTCAATCCATTGCCATAAAAACGCAACCCCACCCAGCGGCCATGGGCTTTCAAATCGGAAAAACGCAACGTATCCACCCAGGAAGTGCCGCGATCCTGGCCAATCTTGTATTTTCGAAAATCGCCCGGATCCCATTGCGAAAACTCCGCAACTTTCACATAGTGTTCGCCATCATCGCTCACCAACGCTTCCACCCAGCCCGGAAAATTGCGCCCGCCATTGGCGGCGCTGCCATTTTGAAAGCGAATAGCAATTTCATTGATGGCGGATTGTTGGCCTAAATCAACGGCAAGATTCACGCGGCCGCTATAACTCCAGGCAACAGAGGAGGAATCGAACCAAATACGCTGATCCTCGCGCTGGCTCAGTTTCCCGTCGGTTAAATCAGTGTCATCCGTGCCGCCTTTCGCGGTCAATCCATAATTGGGCACAGGTGAAAAAAGTACTTTTTTGCCCAGTGCCAGATTAGTCTGCGGCGCCGCGTAGCTGATGCCGGTAATACCAAGTAATGCGGAAAGGAGAATGTATTTTTTCATGGGAATAAATCCGTTCTATGCTAAATAGATGCTGAAACGTATGTGCCTTGCAAAAAGTACTTTTGCTAATAAGCATTATACTCGGTATGCCTTCGCATTATGAAAGTACGAAGCATCAGAATAAGTTCGTCCCATGAGCAAAACGTAGGAGTATTCCAGCAATAACGACAGTTCAGTTCGGCTCCGTTCAGGGAACGGTCGCTAGCGGAGCCGAAGCGCTGGATTCCCGCATTCGCTGAATGACAGTTTTTTAGAAACGTCCTATTGCAATGTCCATGTACCAAAATACTGCGGCGCTTGAAACCCGGCCACTAATTGCGACCACGAAGAATACTCGTTCTTTTTTGCCGCGCGTTTTCTGGCGATGTTGGCATGCAAACGCAACCCTGCATGAACATCTGTGACGTCAATCGCGCTCCAGGGAATTGCCATTTCCGCTGTCCAGCTTTGCGATGTCGTGGAGACGCCGCTTTTCCAATCCGGATTATAGCCGAGATCAACATCGGTTCCCGTGTTGATGCCATCCCAGTGCGCATTGTTGGGGCTTAAAATGAGATGATAATAGGCGGCGTTCGCGTCATCCGTGGGCTGGCCGGATTTGATAATGCCGATATCGATATAATCTCCGCTTGGCAACACATCGTGTCCCGGCTTGCTGGAGACATCGAGCTTACCGATATCCGGCTCATCGCAGCGCACCGTGATATAGAGATTTTGCGCGTCATAGGCCAGCCACGCCTGCGTTTTGGCATCCAGCTTCACAGGATTTTTGAAGCTCAAATATCCCACAAATGGTTGCAGCCAGGGCAATTCTGCATACGCTTTTTCATCGAGCTTGCCATCGATACGCGGCGCCTGCGCGGATTTCAATGGCGGGATTTTGGCACTGCGTTGCAGCAATTTATCTTTGAGCAATTTGGTCTGCTTTGCCTGCGCCTGCGCGAAAGCATCATCCATGGTAAAGCCGAGACTTTCTCCTTTTGCCAGTTTCTCCCTTGCCGCGATCACGGCCGCTTTGATGGCGGGAGGCACGCCTTCGGTTTTGCTCGCATCAAGCACACCGGGCCTTTCGCCGTTTTGTGCCCACCAGTTCATCCTCTGGCCATAAAACCACACATATTCGTCACTGGTTTTTAAGGCATAATAGACATTTTGCTCCAGCCATTGCTGGCGCTGTTGGGGCGTCATATAGTTGGATAAAATGTTCTGGCCGGAACGCATCCCAAATAAATGATCGGGATAAATGGCATTGGCGGCGCGTTCGTGCTCGTCAAATTTCGCTTTCAGGGAATACGGCGTATTGATGCGCGCGCCCTGGCGCATCGTCCAGTAGGCTTTGTAAAAATCGTTGGGGCTTTGGTAATAATAGGAACTTTCGTTGCCATCGATCAATTGCGATCCGGTATTCGCGGCATCCAGCATGCCATTCCAAAACGGCATCAACAAACCGTAGTTTTGATTGGCATAACTTTCCATGCGCTTTTGATAATCGGGATCGCTGCTGTAGCCATAAAAAATGCTGTAACCGTGCAGCACGATCACTTTGACCTGCGGCATCTGGCTTTGCATGGCTTGCATGAACTGCCGCCCGCGCTGATACGCCTGTTCCGAATATTGATAAAAACTTTTGGAATCGGCATGCGCCTGGGTGGAATAGCGCCAGGGATTGGCGCCATAAGGCTCGGGGTCAAACATCAGTCCCACGCAATTGCCGGCCTTGGCCGCGCGCGCCACGAAACGCACATTGGAAAGGATCTTTTTCCAATCGGCGTCATTATACCAATCCATATCCGACGCCGCATACATCGCCAGAAAGTTATCCGTGAATGTTCCCCACTGAATGGAGGAAAGTACTTTTATCTGCCCTTGCAAGGCGCTTTCACTTTTGGTCCAGTTCTTGGGATCGAAGACCGCGCCGCCATCATGAGGAAGTTTCATAATCACTCCTTCAAACGGCTGCTTTTCCATGGAACGGATATGGTCTTTCACAAATTGAGGCGATGGCCGGTCCCATCCATATTCGATCAGTTTCTTGCCGGTGGCGGCAGCAAAATTATCGTCCTGCGATGCAGAAGCAAGAGATGTCAGGGTGAATGTAAAACACGTAACGATAAATAAAAGAACGAAAGAATAACGCTTCACGAAAAACTCCTTTGGGTAAAAGTACTTTTAACGGCGAATAAATTATTCCAGGCCTTTCCAGTATTTGTTCTGGTTCGCGGTGGTGTAAATACCAATTGGGTTATTTTTACTGAGCCATTTCACATGCCCATCGGCAAAGGCCATATTATATCCATCAAGATGCGGTGCACTATTCCTGGATTCCTTTAACGGGTTGAATGAATCCTGTTGAGGTTCTGCATAAGTATTATAGGCATTATTGCAATCCATCATCATTGCCGTGATGGAAACGTTATTTAATTGAGCCTGTGTAATGGGGATATAAGGGGCACGTTTTAGATTGTTAATAAACGAGTTGTAGCCATAACCACCATAATAATCAACCTTCTGTGATGGACACACAAAAACCTGCACACTCTTTGTATAAGGCTGTAAAAGATCCATCCAAGAGGCTGCATAAGCGTTGACGCCCCCACCGTGCCCGTCACTTACTCGAAATTTGCCGCAAGGCATGTTGTCGCAATATGGGCTACCCGTTATAGGATGAGTCTCTGTTCCATCCGGGTATTGGCTGCCCTTATCTCCTAAACCCACATCACCGACAATCGCAAGCGGATATCGCTCATCATAATCCTGAACATACATCATGGCCGCAAGCCCTATCTGCTTGAGATTACTCATACAACTGGCCCGCCGCGCACTCTCCCGCGCCCGCGCAAAAACGGGAAACAGAATGGCGGCCAAAATTGAAATAATGGCAATTACAACTAATAATTCTATTAATGTAAATCCCTTCACTGTATTACCACCCGATCGTTGCTGTATTCTCATGATGATCTCCTCTATTTTTTTTATTTTTACATCCCTATAGTTATTATTCCCCAAACACAACGTTCTTTAACATCACTATCCGGCATTAACCGCCATTATATCGCATTTTTTCCTGCTGCCGGAACAAACGCGGTGACTTTCCGGTGCGTTGATGGAACAAAATCCGTAAACGGCCCGGTTTCAATCCCACGAAATGGGCGATTTGTTCCACGCTCCAGTCGCTGGAACGCAACAAATGAGCTGCTTCCTTATAACGGCATTCGGTGAGATATTCCATGAATGACTGGCCGGTAGCCTTGCGAAACTGATGGCTGAAACTGCGCTCGGACATATAGATATGCCGCGCCACGCGGTTGAGCGTCAGCGATTCGCCCAGATGGCTGCGGATAAATTCTTTCGCCAGCGTGATGGGATTGGCATTGCCTTGCGAAAACTGCTGATCATATCCGCCAGCCAGTGCAGGCAATAATGAGGACGTCTGATGCAGTTCGCGAAACAGCAGATTGATCAACGCCATTAACAGCGCGTTGCAAAGTTGATGATGACGCATCTGGCGCGAAACAGCTTCTTCAGCCAGCGTCTCCAGATAAAACGCCAACTGCATATTGGGAATGCGGCAACTTTCATCCACCAGGCGATGGCTCCAATGCTCGCCGTCTTTAGTGTGGCTGATCCAGCATTCCATGCCGCCGTTATAGGGACGCAACATCAACATCTGACATGCGGTGTTATCAGGCAACGATTCGTCCAGCAACAAATGCGAACCGTCCGAATGCGCCACACCGGCAGGGATCAAAATGCCATAGCCGGGCGCGCAGGAAATGGCGTAATCCCCCAGCGGCAATGTGACCGCGCCTTTCAACACATATTGCAGCATGGCGGCGCGACTCGATTGCAAATGATCTTCTGGCCAGTAGGCATCGATCAATGCCGCATTGCCATATTGCCGCCGGCCTTTAATCGGAGTACGTTTGCCGCGCCGTGGACGATGCGCTATTGCTACACCTTCCGGCAAAGCCGACGCCGCCCGCATCGCGCGCCACGAAGGCTGTGCCAGAATAATATTCGCCATCCCCAATTGCTCCGTCCAGGGCACAATTTGATGCTGAATGATATGAAGCAACGGGGAAGACATGAGGGATAAAAGTACTTTTACAGCAAATGAACGTTGGCAAGTGTCTCTTTTTAAAACCTACTGTGCCCCATAAGTTACGATCTTGTCATTTCGACCGCAAAGATTTGTCTCAACAGATCTCGGAGCGGAAAAATCTTGCCGTTTTGCTACTCTCACAAGATTTCTCCACTCCGCTCGTTCCTCGCTCCAGTCGAAATGACACGCTCTCAGTTCATTGCTACGACTTGACAAGCTTGCTGACCTCGGTGCCTCGGAACGACACATAAAAGTACTTTTTACCAATGCAGCAAACGATTGGCTTAACTTTCGCTAATCGTCAACTTCTGAATGGTATCACCCTGACGAATGCTGTCAACAACATCCTGGCCGCTGGTAACCTGGCCGAAGACGGTGTGATGGCCATCCAGATGCGGTTGCGGGGCGTGGGTGATGAAGAATTGCGAGCCGTTGGTATTGGGGCCGGCATTGGCCATCGAAAGCGAGTCGGTGCCATGGCGATTGGGATTGCCGGCGAATTCATCGGCGAACTGATAGCCCGGGCCACCGCGGCCGGTGCCAGTGGGATCGCCACCCTGGATCATGAAGTCGGAAATAACACGATGAAAGACGGTGCCATCATAAAAACCTTCGCGCGCCAGAAAGACAAAATTGTTGACGGTCTGCGGTGCATCGTTGGCGAATAACTGGCATTCAATGGAGCCACGGCTGGTTTCAAAGGTGGCAGTGTAACTCTTGGACGGATCAATAGTCTGAGCCGGAGGCGCATTGTATTGTTGGGACATAATTCTCCTTAAATGTGTGAATGGTTATGAAGTATACAGAAGTCCCACCGCGCGGCAATTTATCGATCTGGCATAATCCATTACACTAAGGAATATGGAGTCCCCACACTGGCGGCGGCTTGTGCCGGCGCGCATTGGCAACATTATCATCGTGCTGGCTTTTGTGCTGGTGATTGCGGTGGTGCTGCTGGCGGCATTTCGTCCCAATCGCGGCGCGAACTTATTTGACCGGGCGCAACGTCTTGAAGCAGCCGGACAATGGGAACAGGCGCTGGGCCATTACCGGTTGCTGGTGGAAACCGAACCCGATTCCACGCTGGCGCCGCGCGCCCTGATGCAATAAGCGGCCATTCTCGAAGGCATAGCGCGACGTTCCGGCAAAGACCGCTTTTTTCAGAAAGCCATTGATACTTACCAACAGGTTCCCCGGCGTTATCCGGGAAATGCCTACGCGGGACAGGCCTTATTGAACGCGGCCGATCTGGCATTCACCGACCTCAATCATTACAGCGAAGCCGCCAACTTATATGAGCGGACGCTGCAAGACTTTCCGCGCAACGCCGATTATGCCTCGCAGGCCACGCTGGCGCTGGGACGCATTGCTCTTGCCCAGCATAATGCCGAACTGGCCCAAAAGTACTTTGGAAGAGTGCTCGATCGCTTCAAATCCTATCCCGAACGCTGCGCCGAAGCGCAATATCAAACCGGCGTGGTGGCCGAAACACTGACGCGCCGCGCCGAAGTTGCCAAAACCGCCTATCAATTGACTATCAAAAATTACCCTGCTACAGTATGGGCCACCAATGCCAAAGCGCGACTCGGCATGTTGTTTTATGGCGACATCGCCCCCGGCGGCCCGGCGCGGCGCGTCATGACAAAGCTCGCACCGTTGCCCGACACCGGTTTTTCAGAAAATTCCCCTTTCCTGCCACTGGCGCTGGTGCTATCCGCGCGCGGCATGGACATCGGCCCGGCCACTTTGAACGCGTGGGCCTTGCAGCCCTTTGTGGCGGGATTCGACAAATCCAAACCCGGACGCATCATCACGGCAGGAAAAGCCTTTGAAAATGCCGTCGCCAATGCGGGATTACATTTTAGCGTGCAGAACGGCGAGGATGCCACCAAGTCATTTACCGCTCTGCGCGAAGCGCTGGATCGAGGCCACACGCCCGTCGCCTATCTCGGCAAATGGGCCCTGGTGGTGGGTTATGACACAGTGGCGCAATCGGTTTCCGTCCAGTATGAAGGCGCGCAAGTCAAAACCATGCCGCTCGACGACTTTTTAGATCTGTGGGGCAAATCCAAACCGCGCTCCAATCTGGCGCCGCGCCAGGCATATACCTTTCTGAGTTTCCAGGCAGAAGGCGACAATCCGAAAGTCACCGAATCCACCGCGCCGCAGCAGCAAGCCCAAAGCCGCCTCTCCATCACGCCTTCCTTTGAATTAACGCTAACCCCGCTTTCACGCAAAAATGCTGACCGGCGCACCATCCGCCGCGCGGCACTGTTGCTGCAAAGGGCACATCTCGATGGCGCTTTACTGAACGTGGAAGCCCTCAATCAACTGGCCGACGATCTCGCTATTATCGGCACCCCGCCGCCTTCGCCGGTTCCCGTGCCCGAAGCGGAAGATGCCACGCCGCCCTCAGCAGAACCGGTGGATTGGCAACAACGCCTGAAACGCGCTGCTCAACTGGCGCCCTGGTTTAACGCGCCTTTGCAACAATGGATAGAAACCCGCCGCGATGCCGCCACCTATCTGGAAAGCGTGGCGCGCACGCTGGACAATCGGCGCTTGCACGAGGCCGCCAGCGAATTGCGCCATTCCATCATGGCCTTGCAAAACGCTTCCATCGATTTCCCGGACGCGCTCCAATCCGGCACCGCTGGCAACTGGACCATGGCCCTGGGACAGCAATTGCAGCGCACGGCGCAGGATTTGCGCGAAGCCAAAACCGCCGAAAGCAACGCTGCCCGGTTGCTGCGCGAGGCCTCCTAATTTGTAATAGTAATTCCCTATGCCCAAAAGTACTTTTGGTTCGTTCACTTTCGTCCTGCATTCCCACCTGCCCTACGTGCTCTCTCACGGCCGCTGGCCGCATGGCACGGAGTGGCTCTGCGAAGCCGCCACGGAAACCTACATTCCTCTGCTCGACGCTCTCCATCGCCTGGTGCAGAAAGGCATTTCTCCCCGCATCACCCTGGGACTGACGCCGGTTTTGTGCGAGATGTTAGCAGACGCCTCCTTTGCCGATGAACTGCGCCATTATCTCCACAGCAAAATCGAAGAAGCCAGGCAAAACACCCGCCATTTCACCGAATGCGGCGAAAGTGATTATGCCGCCACCGGCGCGTTTTGGATCGAATGGCATGAACAAATCGCTCACAGTTTCAGCGAAACCTATCACGGCGATTTGATAGCAGCCTTTCGCGAGTTACAGGACGCGGGGCATATCGAAATCATCACCTGCGCCGCCACTCACGGCTATTTGCCGCTGCTGGAAAGTGATGCCTGCGTGCGCGCGCAAATCGCCACCGGAATTCAAAATTACCGTCACCATTTTGGCCGCGCGCCGCGCGGATTCTGGTTGCCCGAATGCGCCTATCGTTCGGGTTACGAATGGCGCTCGCCTTTTGCCAGCAAAAACGATCCGCCACAACTGCGCCGTGGCATCGAAGAATTTCTGGCCGAAGCCGGCATCGAATATTTCATGGTCGATACCCATCTCTTTTCCGGCGGCTCCACGCTGGGCGTTTATGCCGAGCGGTTTCCGGTGTTGAAACAGCTATACGATCATTCGCGCGATCAGGAAATGCCTGCGCAAAATCCGCACGGCACGCCGCATAAGGCCTACTGGGTGGATTCAGCCAATCCCGCCGCGCAGGGCAAAGTGGCCACATTAGCGCGCCACGAACGCACCAGCATGCAGGTCTGGAGCGCCGATCACGGCTACCCGGGCAATGGCGCTTATCTGGATTTCCACAAGAAACATTTTCCCGGTGGATTGCGCTACTGGCGCGTCACTTCGCGGCAGGCCGATCTGGGCGAAAAGCAGCCCTATCAACGCGCGATGATCGATGCCATCATCGAAACGCAGGCCACGCATTTCGTGGATTTAATTTGCGAGGGTTTGCAGAGCTATCAAAATGTGAGCGGCGAAAAAGGCTTCATTTGCTGTCCCTACGACACCGAACTATTCGGCCACTGGTGGTTTGAAGGCGTGCAATGGCTGGAAACGGTTTTGGAAAAACTCGCCACAGATCCGCGCATCACGCTTTCCAGTGGCAGCGAGATCATCCAAAATCATCCTCCCACTGCCGCCATCACACTGCCCGAAGGCAGCTGGGGCGAGGGCGGTTTTCATCATGTATGGCTCAACGAAAACACCGCCTGGACATGGAAGGAAATCTATCAGCGCGAATCGCAAATGACGGCATTCGCACAAAAGTACTTTTCAACAGAGAACGCGCTATTGCGGCAAATTCTCGATCAATGCGCGCGCGAATTATTGTTGCTGGAATCATCCGACTGGCAATTCCTCATCTCCACCATCGCCGCCAAAGACTACGCCGAACTACGCGTCGCCAACCACATCGAAGCCTTTGACCACCTGGCCGCATTCATAGAAAAGGTAGCGGCGGGCGAAAGTTTAAATGAAGGCGAACAAAAGTACTTTTCGGAACTGCAGCAACGCGACAGAGCGTTTGCGGAAGTGGATTTTGGGGACTGGCGGTAATGCGAAAAAGTACTTTTACAAAACCACTTTTCGATCAATTCAAATCCGAACGATGCGCCACATATTTCGCAATAGTGTTTTCTATCTTCCGGCGTAAATTTTTATCAAACTTCTTACCGGAAGTGAGATTCAATTGTAAATATTTGTAACGCGGTTGCCACACGATATCTTCCTTTGCAAGATCTTTTAGAATTTGATCGTGATCAATATGCAGTCCTAACTTGATCATTTCTGGCTCAAATTCGAATACCAGATTCGCGATTAAAGCTTTTATCTTCGGGCTGTCTTTGGCACGTTTTTCTTTTTGTCCCAATAGACGCGCAACACCTACTGCAAACTCATAACGTGATACGGGAATCAGCGAAGGGCCACCTCTATACATCGATGATTCTGTAACACCTTCATTCATTAACTTTCCCCAAACCCGATAGGGCCAATCAAAAGGTGGTGCTAAAGAAACAACATTGTCATAATCCATTTTTTGAGGGGCAGAAAATTTTTGAACAGGAAGCTTTCCGATGTTATATCGTTTTTCCAACGTCGCAAGTGAATTATTTGAAACTTCATCCGGATTTTTGATTGGTCGAATATGTGTAGCGTCAGACTCCAATACAATTTTAAATTTGAATTCCCCAGAATCCGGATGCGGCTGCACTCTATAATCCAAGCAAGGTTGCGGGATTTTGGAAGAATCTTCATTCAACGCTGCATTGCAGGCAGAAATCGCATATGACGAAACGTCTATATGCGTATCCGTGTATTTCTTGCAAATAACTTTGCTTAATTTGCCCTTCAATTCCGATAACGAAAACAATTGCGTTTTTGTTTCATTAGATTTTGCAGCGTTCGCAACAAATGTAAATGACAAAATCCAAATACACGAAAACATACTGATAAGTTTTTTCATATAACTCCTATAATGTTTCGAACCAGCGACTTCCACGGTGTGAACGTGGCGCTCTCCTTCAAAAGTACTTTTACTTTGCCGTTATATTCTTCTGTTTCAATAAATTTGATTTGAACCAGGCCGCCGCATAATCTGAAACGGTGCATTTTATCACTTTGGTTAATTGAGGATCAACCCCCTTGCCGTAAACAAAACTGATTGTCAATACCCTATATCGTGGCGGCCATGCTTTGCCGTTCGCATATATCTTCTGATTGATAATGGGGAGATTCCAGTGTGTGAGTTCCGGAGCAAATTCCTGCTGTAAATCATTAAATGCTTTCTTTAATTTCGGGTCTCCGTCAATCTTTTTCTTGATCTCTTCTTTGTGTATGTATGCATCCGTTATTCGTGCAGTTACCACTGCGATTTGATGTCGCATAACAGGCAAGCACCCCAAGCATGTGCGGAATGTGTAGTCATCTACCAAGCCTGCATATACAAATAAGTCGGCATCCTGAAATATCCAATGATACTGTGGGACATCGGCTATCTCAGCATCATCAGGGATGTCCTCTGTCAGTATTTGAATCTTAAAAGCCTGATGGAATCGAGTCCCAAATGGCTCCGGCCGTTCCGAGCTGTGGAACCTTGTAATTTTATTCGTATAAGTGTCCTCATCACCAACGGCTAATCTCAACGTAAAGACTGAATAGTCTGACGGATAATCCTTCGATTTCGTCGATGAATAAGGCTCTTCCCGATCAATATGATACTTGTACTTTTCCGGATAAAAAGAGATAATGTCCCTATGTTTGCGATTGTCCACATGCGCTTCCGGGTACTTTTCTTGAATCAATTTATATAATCGCGCCTTTAGATCAGCGATTGAATAAACCGGTGTTTTAACTTCCTTCACTTGCGCTGCCTTCACAGACGGCGCGGCACATAAAATAGAAATCCCCCAAATCATCCAAATCAGTTTTCGCATCTTTGCTCCTTTTGTTGATTGCACCAGTGACCTCTTCCGTGTCAGGGAGGCACTCATCGGTTCCAAAAGTACTTTTATGGCATTGTTGGTTTAACACATTCGAGCAGCATTCCCATTCCACAGTTAAACTACTCCTGGCATGATTTTAATGATCGATAATTTCGATTCCTTTACCTACAACCTGGTGCAATATCTGGGGGAGATGGGGCAGGAGTTGCGAGTGGTGCGCAATGATGAGATTGGCGTGGATGAGATTGCTTCTCTGAAGCCGGAGAAAATCATCATTTCGCCGGGGCCGTGTTCGCCCGATGAGGCGGGCGTTTCGGTGGATGTGATTAAGGAATTCGCCGGCAAGCTGCCGCTGCTCGGTGTGTGTCTGGGACATCAATGTATTGGACAGGCCTTTGGCGGAAAGATCGTGCGCGCCGATCGTTTGATGCATGGCAAAACGTCGCCGATTTTCCATGATAACAAAGGCGTTTTCGCCGGTTTGCCCTCGCCCTTTGATGCCACGCGTTATCATTCGCTATTGATTGAGAAAAGTACTTTTCCCGATTGCCTGGAAATCACCGCCTGGACAGAAGAAGGCGAAATCATGGGTGTGCGCCACAAGGAGTTTGCACTGGAAGGCGTGCAGTTTCATCCCGAAAGCATTTTGACCGGAGAACACGGGAAAGTACTTTTGCGGAATTTTGTGGAAAAATTTTGAATGTTGAATTCTTAATTTTGAATGACACCAGTGCAATATTTCCACGATAACCCCATTCAAAATTCAACATTAAAAATTGAGAATTAATAATGAACCTACAAGACGCCTTACGAAAAGTCACTGCCGGAAAAGTACTTTCACGCGACGAAGCGCAGGCCACCATGGGCGCTATGATGGATGGCGGCGTTTCTGATTTGCAGATTGCGGCCTTGCTGGGCGCGTTGCGGATGCGCGGAGAAAGCATCGATGAAATCGTGGGGTTTGTAGCCGCCATGCGCGAACGGTGCATTCCCGTGGAAACGCAGGGCGCGCCGTTGGTAGACACCTGCGGCACTGGCGGCGACACCACCAAAGAACGTTGCAGCACCTTTAATGTTTCAACAGCGGCGGCATTCATCGCGGCCGGCGCAGGAGTGCGCATCGCCAAGCACGGCAATCGCGCCAGCAGCAGCCGTTGCGGCAGCGCCGATGTATTGGAAGAACTGGGCGTCAGGCTTGATCTGAGCCCTGCACAAGTGGCGCAATGTGTGGACGAAATCGGCATCGGTTTCATGTTTGCGCCAGCACATCATCCGGCAATGAAAAACGTGGCCCACATCCGCAAAGATTTGGGCATTCGCACCGTATTTAATTTATTGGGGCCGCTGGTGAATCCGGCAAATGCCAAACGCCAGGTGATGGGCGTTTCGGACGCACGCTGGATTTTACCGATTGCACAAGTGTTGCAAGCGCTTGGAACCGAGCATGCCATCGTGGCACATTCGCGCGATGGCATGGATGAATTTTCCACCTGCGCGCCGACGGAATATGCCGAAGTGAAAGATGGGCAGATCGTAGAAAAAGTACTTTTCCCTCACGAGCACGACTTTCAATGCGTGGATGAAACGCTTTTGGCCGGCGGTGACGCGGCGCAAAACGCCACGGTTATTTGGGACATATTGACGCACGGAACTGGCGCACCGGCAGACATCGCCTGCCTGAACGCAGCGGCAGCCATTGTGGTTTCGGGACTTGCCGAAGATTTCCCGCAGGGCATGAAACTGGCCAAAGAAAGTTTAAAAAGCGGCGCGGCGCATAAAAAATTAAAGAAGTTAGTAGATTTTGTGGAGTGTGTGAAATCTTGATTTTACAGAAGATCGTGGAAGCAACCCGGCTGCGCGTAGAAGCCGGCAAAGCGTTGCAATCCCTCAAAGAGTTGGAATTACAATTATCACAAAACAACGATGAGCCGCGCGCGTTTGCGGCGTCATTGAAACACGCGGATCGTTTGGGCCTGATCGCCGAGATCAAAAAACGTTCACCCAGCAAAGGTCTTATTTCGCCCGATTTCGACCACCAGCAAGTAGCGGAAATTTACCGTGATTCCAAAGCCGATTGCCTGAGCGTTTTGACCGAACCCGATTTTTTTGAAGGCGAATTGCACTACCTCACCGAAGCGCGAAAGATCAGTGGTAAGCCCTGTCTGCGCAAGGATTTTATCATTGACGAATGGCAAATCGCCGAAGCGCGTCTGGCCGGGGCCGATTGCATTTTGCTGATTGCCGCCATTTTGAGCGATTGGGAAATCCGTTGTTTCAAGGCCGCCGCCAAACGCTATGGCATGGGCGCCCTGGTGGAAGTGCACGACGCCGAAGAAGCGCGCCGCGCCGTGGCCAATGGCTGTGATTTTGTGGGAATTAATAATCGCAATTTGAATACGTTTGAAGTCGATTTAGCCACCACAGAAAAAGTGCGCCCGCTGCTGGGCGATGATGTGACGGTGGTGGGCGAAAGCGGCGTCTTCACCAACGCCGATGCACGGCGGTTACGGAATGCAGGCGTGGATGCATTGCTGGTGGGCGAGAGCTTGATGAAAAGCGAAAATCCGATTCAGGCGATTGAGGAATTGCTGGCGTAAAAGTACTTTTATATCATTCCGCTTGAAAACAATTTTTACATCGATACACAGGATGAAGAGGATAAAAACGTCTCTCTCTTCATTTCCTGTCTATCGCCATAATCCCTAAAAGTACTTTTGTTCATTGCTCATTGTTTATTGTTTATTGCCAATTGCTTAAATCGCGGCATCAGCGCCACGGCGCAAATCAAAACGCCGGTAATCACCGAAACCATCACAGCAGGAACGCCCGCCGTGCGTTCCATGGCGCCGCCGCCGGCGTCTAAAAATCCAAATAACATGGCCGCCGGAATCATGGCCAGCGGATTCAAATTTGCCAGTAGCGCCACGGCGATGGCGGTGTAGCCGTAACCGGGCGTGCCGGTGGAAAGCTGTTTGGTCGCGCCACAGATTTCCAACGCGCCCGCCAATCCTGCCAATGCTCCGCAAATTCCGACGGCTAAATAGGCTTGAACAGTAGTAGCAATTCCGGCAGTCCGGGCCGCGCGTTCGCCGCTTCCGGCGGCGCGCATCAGGAAGCCTCTTTCGGTTCGTGTGAATAACCACCAAATTCCAATCGCGCAAAGCAAAGCAAGAATTGCGCCGGCATGCAACGTGGTTCCTGATAAGAGCGCGGGAAGCTGCGCGGCGCGCGGCAGCACGTCGCTTTGCGGTTGTGATTGCGCCGTTTCCAAAAGCCAGCCATGCGCGCCGCCGGGCTTCGCCGGCAATTGCAACGAAAACGCCACGATCGCCACCGCCACATAATTGAGCATAATGGTGGTGATAATTTCAGGCGCGCCGCGGCGATATTTGAGCCAGCCAGCGATCAGTGCCCACAACGCGCCGCCGACAATTCCGCCTAATATCGCTGCGGGTAAAAGTACTTTTGGCGGCAACGAAGTTTTGGTGGCAATGCCGGTTGCCACCAATGCGCCAATCAGAAATTGCCCATCCGCGCCGATATTAAAAAACCCGGCACGAAACGCCACGGCCACGCTCAATCCGGTCAAAAGCAACGGAACCGTTTTCGCAAATGATTCCGCCAATCGCACGCGGCTGCCCAACGCGCCATCCCACAACGCCGCGCCGGCGGTGAGCGGATTTTGCCCGGTCATTAATAGTATCAATGCGCAAAGGAGAAACGCCGCGGCAATTGCAAGTAGCGGCGCAAAATAGGAAAGGAAAGGTTTAAAAGATTTGATGCCGTGCATATTTATTATAAATATCGAAAGCACCAGTGGGGGCAGGCCTCCGTGCCTGCTGATAAAATTGTCAGCTCTGCTGACTCCTTATTTTTTTAAAAACGGCAATAAGGAATAAATTCTATTTAACCAGGCACGGAGGCCTGCCCCCACTGGAATTCTGAGTATTCTGCCCTCCCATCAATTCACCGATTACCTGCCGATCCGCACCACGCGCCAGCAAATTTTTATTTGGCAATAATTCTCCTTCATACAAAACACCGATGCGATCCGATAGCGAAATAATTTCATCCAGATCTGTGGAGATCAATAAAATCGCCGTTCCCACAGCAGCCGCGGCGCGCAGTTGTTCATGCACAAACGCTGCGGCGGCCACATCAAGCCCGCGCGCCGGATCCATCGCCACCACCAGTTCCGCGCCAAACCGCAATGCCCGCGCCAATACCACTTTCTGCTGATTGCCGCCGGAAAGCTGGCCTGCCGGCGTGCGTTCTTTGCTTTGCGGCGTGCGCACATCAAAATCTTTCATAGCGCGCCGCGCTTCGTCCTGAATCAATTCCCAGTTGAACCAAAAAGTACTTTTAGCGCGCTCGCGCAACGTGCCATCCAACGCCAAATTTTCGCTGATATCAAAAGCGGGAATCAATCCTTCCGTGCCGCGATCCGGCGGAACGAAGGCGGGCGGATGATCCGAAAGTACTTTTATCTCACCGCCGCGCGGCGTGGCCAGTCCGGCCAGGGCTTCGAATAAGTCGCGTTGCCCGTTTCCGTCCACGCCCGCCAACCCTACGATTTCTCCGACATTTACCCGCAACGAAAAATTCTTTAATAGACCGGAATTCAAATTGTTAATTTCAAGAATGGAATTTGTAACCAACGTTCGCTGAGCGGAGTCGAAACGATCAGGAAATTCCCTTCGGCTCCGCTCAGGGAACGTGGTTTTTCCAGAAGTTGCTTCATCCATCAAATCGACATCACGCCCCACCATGAGCCGCGCCAATTCGCTGGCATCGGTTTGTGCGGTGTCGCGTTCGCCGGTGATTTTGCCATGTTGCAACACCACGGCACGGCTGCACAGCGAAAGCACTTCGCGCAATTTATGCGATACAAAAACAATGCCGCAACCGCGATCGCGCAGGCCGCGCAATACGTTAAATAATTCTTTACTTTCCTGCGGGGTGAGATTGGCGGTGGGTTCGTCAAGCAGCAGCAGTTTCGCCATTTTGCCATTTTCATCAGTGCTGCCGAACAGCGCTTTGAGAATTTCCACGCGCTGGCGTTCGCCCACGCTGAGGTCTTCCACCAGACGGCTGCCGTCAATTTTCCAGCCCAGTTTTGCGGCCCATTCGGCGATGCGGTTTTGCCAGACAGCGGCGTTGAAAATGCGCGCATTTTTATCGGTGTGCAACGCCACATTTTCGGCAACAGTGAAACCAGGAACCAACATAAAATGCTGATGCACTACGCCAATGCCCAGCGCCGTCGCCTGGCGTGGGGATGTCAATCGCAGCGCTTTGCCGTCTAAAAAAACCTGCCCGGATGATGGCTGCAATACACCGCCCACCAAATTCATCAACGTGCTTTTGCCGGCGCCATTTTCGCCAAGCAAACCGACAATCTCGCCGGAACGCACCGCGAAATGCACTTTATCCAGAGCGGTAAATTGACCGAATTGTCGTGTTACACCACGCAGTTCCAACATGCGGGTTTTAGTATGACAGATGAGGTGAAAGTACTTTTAGGTGGAAAAGTACTTTTGGGGGAAGTAAGAAAGAAGATTAAAGGCGTTTGTCGGAATTAACCAGCCACAATATCGCCTTCGATAGGATCGACGCGCAGACCTTGCTCTTGTAAATAAGCAATAACGCGATCAATTTCGGCATCATCGCCGGAAAATTCCAGATCCATGGAACCGGCATCGGCCTTGACATCAGCGCGGCGGATGGAGAAAGTCACGTCAAATTTTTTAGCCACGTTGCAAAGCACCGGCTCGGCGACACGCTCGCGGGGGAAAGTGAGATGAATGCGATCACGCATAAAAAGCCTCTTGGGAAGTTAGAAACCAGTGGGGGCAGGCCTCCGTGCCTGCTAATAAAATGTCAGCTCTGCTGACTCCTTATTTTCAAAACGGCAATAAGGAAGAAATTCTATTTAAGCAGGCACGGAGGCCTGCCCCCACTGGTCACGATTGGATTTCAAAAACTCAGCAGCCGCCCGCAATCGCCGGGACGATGGAAACTTCGTCGCCGTCTTTGAGCGGTGTGTCCAGCTTCTGCAAAAAGCGCACGTCTTCTTCGTTGACATACACGTTCACGAAACGGCGCAGCTCGCCGGCGTCATCCAGCAGGCGGGTTTTGAATTCACTATTCTGGCTGGCCAGCGTTTCCACGGCTTCGCGCAGGCTGCCGGCATTGACTTCGACTTCGGTTTTTCCATCCACCAATTTTTGCAAAGGGGTGGGAATACGAACTAAGATACTCATTCAAACGACTCCTTAAATTTTGCTACTCTATAATTTACCCTAATTTCCGCCCGATTGCATCTTCAAACGAAGCAAGATTGGGTTTGATGTGCAACGGCTGCGAGGTTTTGCCGAGCACGGCTTCCTGCGTTTTGAGGCCGATGCCGGTGATGTAGGCCACCACGGTTTCGTCTTTGCCGATTTGGCCGCTTTCGGCCAGTTTCTGCAACACGCCGATGGTGACGCCGCCGGCGGTTTCGGTGAAAATGCCTTCGGTTTCGGCCAGCAATTTGATGCCGTCCACCACTTCGTCATCGGTGACAGTGGCCGCCGTGCCGCCGGTTTTTTTGATGATGTCGATGGCGTAAATGCCGTCCGCCGGATTGCCGATGCCGAGGCTTTTAGCAATGGTGTTGGGTTTTACGGGCGACACAAAATCATCGCCGCGCAAATAGGCGCTCGCCACCGGGCTGCAACCTTCGGCCTGCGCCGCGCTGACGCGGGTGGTTTTTTCGTCGATCAATCCGAGCTTGGCCAATTCGCCAAAACCCTTGTGCACCTTGGTCAAAAGCGATCCTGACGCCACCGGCACCACTACATGATCGGGCGCCTGCCAATCCAATTGTTCGGCCACTTCGTAGGCCAGCGTTTTGGAACCTTCGCTGTAATAGGGCCGCACATTCACATTCACAAACGCCCAGTTGGTGCGGTCGGCCACTTCGGCGCAGAGGCGGTTGACTTCGTCATAATTGCCATCCACGGCCAGCAGATTGGGATTGTAAATCAGCGAATTCATCACCTTGCCCGCTTCGAGATCGGACGGGATGAAGACGTAACATTTCAATCCGGCATGCGCCGCATGAGCAGCCACGCTGTTGGCAAGATTGCCGGTGGAAGGCGAACCGAAAGTCAGCCTCGAAGCTGGATTCACGCCATTGGTGCGCGCGGATCGCCTGGCCAAAAAACTGGGTATTAAAGAGCTGTACATCAAAAACGATACTGCCAATCCCACCTGGAGTTTTAAGGATCGCGTGGTTTCCGTGGCGCTGTCGCGCGCTGTGGAACTGGGTTTCGACACCGCGGCCTGCGCCTCCACCGGCAATCTTGCCAACAGCGTGGCTGCTCATGCGGCGCATGCCGGATTGAAATGTTACGTCTTCATCCCGTCCGATCT
>Ga0182738_1003026_pt1 | contig 19504 bp, 10 predicted proteins | sample eDN5th30CBELigMG_FD_128876 | JGI IMG/M metagenome (GOLD analysis project Ga0182738, IMG submission 128876) | Enriched Miracle-Growth compost microbial communities from Emeryville, California, USA - eDNA 5th pass 30_C BE-Lig MG (version 2)... ... | reverse complement strand
GAGGTGCGACCACATTTTGGTCTTTTCGAGATACAGTGCCCAGGAGACTTCGAGGTTGATGGTCAGGCCGTTCTCAAAACGAATGAAGGCGGCAGCGAGATCTTCCACATCGAAAGTGCCCTCCGTTTTCTGTTCCACGCCCCAGCGGCCGATGCCTTTTTTGTGGGGGCCAAATTCGGCGTAGGTGACGCCGGTGACGCTCACCGGTTTTGGACTGCCAGCCAGCCACCACGTGAGATCAAGCAGATGCACGCCGAGATCGATGAGCGGGCCGCCGCCACTTTTGGATTTAGTGGTGAACCAGCCGCCATAACCGGGAATGCCGCTGCGGCGCAATACGCCGCAATGCGCATAATAAATATCGCCCAATTGATTTGACTCAAGCACTTGTTTGAGATATTGTGAATCGCGGCGGAAGCGATTCACCTGCGCCACCATGCATTTGCGGCCGGCGCGCTCGGCGGCATCGGCGATTTGCTGGGCCTGTTCGGAATTCATGGCCAGCGGCTTTTCGCAAATGACGTGTTTGCCCGCTTCCAACGCTTCAATGGTGATGGGCTGATGCAGGAAGTTCGGCAGACACACCGAAACGGCATCGATATCGGGGTTTTCCAGCAGGGCGCGATGATCGGTATAAATCTGCGCGTTGTCCAGGCCGAATTGCTCGACCGCGGCATGAGCGCGCGTTTCATCCAGATCGCAAATTGCTGCGACTTCCGCCTCGGCCACATTGCTGTAACCTTTCAAATGAGATCTGCCAATGCCGACCCCAATGACCCCTACACGAACTTTTGTTGAATTACTTGTCATGAGATTACCTTATACGTGAGTTGAATTGTAGCACGAATAACGCGTAATTGGCAATAGAACAGCCGTGGCTTAAAAGTACTTTTGGCGATGGCGTTTGATGTTTTGCGACTAAGTGGAAAGTAAAGGTACTTTTAAGCGTTACCTGATGTAAAATGAAAACCCAGTAAATACGTTTGTATTGTAATTAAGGGGTAATCATGAACTACCGTCAATTAGGAACAAGTGATATCAAAGTCTCCGAAATCAGTTTCGGATGCTGGACGCTGGGCGGGCTGAACTGGGTAAACGGCATTCCCAACGGTTGGGCCAATGTGGATGAGGACGAGGTGACCAAAGCCATCAAGCTGGCGCTGGACGCGGGCGTTAATCATTTTGACAACGCCGATGTTTATGGCAACGGCCGCGCCGAACAGATGCTGGCGCGCGTGCTGGATCGTCTGGGCGTTAAAAACACCGAAGTCATCATTGCCACCAAAATCGGCCATTTCCCCGGCACCGCCGCGCACGCTTATGAACCGGCGCACATTCGCCATCAATGCGAGCAATCGCTGATTAACCTGAAACGTGATTATATCGATGTATATTATTTTCATCACGGAGATTTCGGGAAAAACGGCGAGTACTTGCAAGAGGCCGCCGCGGTGATGGATCAATTGGTGCAAGAAGGCAAAGTGCGCATCAAGGGCCAATCTGCGTATTCCGCCGATGATTTTGAGCGCATTGTGCCGGTGGTGAATCCGCAAGTGTTGCAATCGTGGGCGCATGCGCTGGATGATCAATTTGTGCGGCCCGGATCGCGCGTGAGCAATTTATTGCAGGAGCGCGGCATGAGTTTTGTGGCGTTCAGCCCGTTGGCGCAAGGAAGACTGCTGGATAAATATGATCCGAAAAATCCGCCGCAATTTGAACCGGGCGATAACCGCCGTGACAAGGAGTCCTTTAGTGGCGAGACGTTGGCGGCGCTGCAACCCAAACTGCAAAAACTGAAAGCGCGCTTCGGCGAGACCACCGAAGACCTGGCGGCGGTGGCATTGAATTATATTCTGGCGCAGCCGGATGTGGCTTGCGTCATTCCTGGTTTCCGCAATGAACGCCAGGCGCGTTGCAATGTTGCAGCAGCGGGACGCGCGTTGAGCGCGGATGATGTGGCTTTTGTGCGGGAAACATTTGAATAATGTGGAAATAAGATTCCTATTTATTTACAGTGGGGGCAGGCCTCCGCGCCTGCTTAAACAGAATTTATTCCTTATTGCCGTTTTTAAAAATAAGAAGTCAGCAAAGCTGACATTTTAAAGCAGGCACGGAGGCCTGTCCCCACTGACTTTCTTAATCCCGAAATATCACTGTCTGATAAAATGTAGTATATAATGGACTCCAACAGTACTTTGCAGCAACTTTTCGCGGAACGCATTCTGGTTTTAGACGGTGCCATGGGCACCATGATCCAGCGCCACAAATTGGACGAAGCGGCCTTTCGCGGTGAACAATATAAAGACCACGCCAGCGATTTGCGCGGCAATAACGATCTTTTATCGATTACGCAACCGCACATCATCCGCGACATTCACGAAAGTTATTTGAAAGCCGGCGCGGATATTATTGAGACCAATACCTTCAATTCCACCGCCATTTCGCAGGCGGATTATCATCTGGAAAGCGCCGTTTATGATATCAACGTGGCGGCGGCCAAAGTGGCGCGCGAGGCGGCGCAAAAGTACTTTTCGGACGACAAGCCGCGTTTCGTGGCCGGCGCTATTGGCCCGATGAGTAAGACGCTTTCGATGTCGCGCGATGTCAATGATCCCGGCGCGCGCGAAGTCACCTGGGCGCAAGTCGTTGATGCCTATTACGAACAAATACGCGGATTGATGGACGGCGGCGTGGATATTTTGATGCCGGAAACGACGTTCGACACGTTGAATCTAAAAGCCTCATTATTCGCCATTCAAAAGTACTTTTTAGATACCGGCAAAAACGTTCCGGTGATCGCGTCGGGGACAATCACTGATGCCTCCGGCCGCACGCTTTCGGGGCAGACGTTGGAAGCATTTTTGATTTCCATCATGCACGCGCCGCTGCTGTGCGTGGGATTAAATTGCGCGCTGGGGCCGGAGGAATTGCGGCCTTACGTGGAAGAACTCTCGCGCCTCGCGCCGATTTATACGCACGCTTATCCCAACGCCGGTTTGCCGAATGCCTTTGGAGAATTTGATTTCACGCCCGAAAAACTCGGCGCGCATCTGGGCGAATGGGCGCGCAACGGCTGGCTCAATCTGGCCGGCGGATGTTGCGGCAGCACGCCGGAACATATCGCGGCCATCGCGGATGCGGTAAAAGGCGTCGCGCCGCGCGTTCCGCCGAAGGCTTCCACTTACGCCATGTATAGCGGCCTGGAGCCTTTGGTGATGCGGCCCGAAATCAATTTCGTGATGGTGGGCGAGCGCACCAATGTCACCGGTTCGCCGAAATTCAAGAAGCTGGTGAAGGAGGGCGACATCAATGCCGCGCTGGAAATTGCGCGGCAGCAGGTGGAAAACGGCGCGAATATCATCGACATCAATTTCGACGAAGGCCTGCTTGATAGCCAGGGCTTGATGGTGCAATTCCTGAATCTCATCGCGGCGGAGCCGGATATTTCGCGCGTGCCGATCATGCTCGATTCCTCGAAATGGGATATTTTGGAAGCCGGCCTGCAATGCGCGCAGGGCAAGTGCATCGTCAATTCCATCAGCCTCAAAGAAGGCGAAGCGAAATTTATCGAACAGGCAAAACTGGTGCGGCGCTACGGCGCGGCGGCGGTGGTGATGGCGTTTGATGAAAACGGCCAGGCGGATAATTTGCAGCGCAAAATTGATGTCTGCCAAAAGTCGTATAACATCCTCACGCAGCAATGCGGTTTTCTGCCGCAGGATATTATTTTCGATGTCAATGTGCTGACCGTGGCGACCGGTCTTGAAGAACATAATAATTACGCGGTCGATTTTATCGAAGCGGTGCGTTGGATCAAAACCAATTTGCCCGGCGCGCTGACCAGCGGCGGCGTCAGCAATATCTCGTTCAGTTTTCGCGGCAACAATCCCGTGCGCGAAGCTATGCATTCGGCGTTTTTGAAACACGCCATCGAAGCCGGATTAGATATGGGAATTGTCAATGCGGGAATGCTTGAGGTATATGAAGAAATACCAAAAGTACTTTTGGAACATGTCGAAGATGTATTGTTGAATCGCCGCGACGACGCCACCGACCGCTTATTGGAATATGCCGAAAAAGTCAAGCCTGACAAGGAAAAAACCACTGTTAAGGACGAAGCGTGGCGGCAGTTGCCGGTGCAGGAACGCATCTCGCACGCGCTGGTGAAAGGCATTGATGCCTATATCGAAGCGGACGTGGAAGAGGCGCGCCATCTTTATGACAAGCCACTGCACGTCATCGAAGGGCCGTTGATGGATGGCATGAATATCGTGGGCGATTTGTTTGGCGCGGGCAAAATGTTTTTGCCGCAGGTGGTGAAATCGGCGCGTGTCATGAAGAAAGGCGTGGCGATTTTGCTGCCGTATATGGAAGCGGAAAAGGAATCGACCGAAGCCGCCAACGCCGGAAAAGTACTTTTGGCGACGGTGAAAGGCGACGTGCACGATATCGGCAAAAACATCGTGGGCGTGGTGCTGGCCTGCAATAATTATGAAGTTATCGATCTGGGCGTGATGGTGCCCAGCGATCAGATTCTCAAAGTCGCAAAAGAAAAAGAAGTGAATATGATCGGGCTGTCGGGATTGATCACGCCGAGCCTGGATGAAATGGCGCACGTGGCCAGCGAGATGGAGCGCAATCATTTTGACATTCCGTTGCTCATCGGCGGCGCCACCACCAGCCGTATGCACACGGCGGTGAAAATCGCGCCGAAATATAGCAACGCCGTGGTGCATGTGCAGGACGCATCGCGCGCGGTCGGCGTGGTGGGGAATTTGATTTCGCCGGAAAACCGCGATGCCTTTATCGCCGAAACGCAGCAGCATCAAGTGACAGATCGAGAAAAGTACTTTTCTCGCGGCGACCGCAAATTGTTGCCGCTGGCGGAAGCGCGGGCGCGTAAAATTCCTATCGAATGGAAACAGGAAGATATTGCAAAACCGGATTTCACCGGTTTAAAAATGTTGCACCGCGTGCCGCTGGAAGAGATCGCATCGTTCATCGACTGGACGCCGTTTTTTCACGCCTGGGAATTGAAAGGGATTTATCCCAAGATTTTCGAGCATAAAGAATATGGCGATTTGGCGCGCGAATTATTTGACGAATCGCAGAAGATGCTGGAGCGCATCATCACGCGGCGCGAATATGAGGCGCGCGGTGTTTACGGATTTTGGCCCGCTAATAGCGAGGGCGACGACATCGTATTTTATAGCGATGAAAACCGCGCGCGCGAAGTGGCGCGGTTCCCCATGTTGCGCCAGCAGGTGGATCGCGGCAAGGAACCGGATTTGTGCCTGGCGGATTTTGTGGCGCCGATTGAAAGTGGACTATTAGATTATTCCGGCGCGTTCGCCGTTTCCATCCACGGCGCGCATAAAATGGTGACGGATTTCAAAGCCGCCAATGACGACCACAGCGCGATTATGGCAGAAGTACTTTCGGATCGTTTGGTGGAAGCCTTTGCGGAATACACGCACAAATTAGTGCGTGATCATTGCGGATTTGGCAAAACGGAAAACCTCACTATGGAAGATTTGGCGCATGAAAAATACCGCGGACGACGTCCTGCGCTGGGCTATCCGTCGTGCCCCGATCATCTGCCCAAAAAAGTACTTTTCGAGATCTTGCGCGCCGAAGAATACGCCGGAATGCAACTCACCGAAGGCTATTCCATGATGCCGCCGTCGTCGGTGAGCGGTTTGTATATCAACCATCCGCAGACGGATTATTTCGCGGTGGATAAAATCATGCGCGACCAGGTGGAAGATTACGCGGCGCGGATGAACTTGAAACCGGAAGAAGTGGAGCATTGGATTTCAGCGAATCTGGGATATATGCCGGAGCAGGTCAAAACAGGGGCGGCAAGTTAGCAACGAATAAAAGTACTTTTATTCGTATCGTAAGACACTGGATTCCCGCCTTCGCAGGAATGACGGTTACTTTACATTCGCCGGATTACCCCTCATTTGATAAATTATAACGTTAGATATGTCAACATTTCCTTTTGTTAAAATGCATGGTCTGGGTAATGATTTCGTGATGGTTGATTGCCTCAATGGCCTGCCGGTGCCCGAAGAACAATTGAGTGATTTAAGTCAGTCGGTCTGCACGCAGCATTTCGGCGTGGGCGGCGATGGGTTGATTTTGATTTTGCCCGATGACGAAGCCGATTATCGCATGCGCATGTTTAACCCCGATGGCAGCGAAGCCGAAATGTGCGGCAATGGCATTCGGTGTTTCGCCAAGTATTTGTATGATGCTGGCCTGGTCAAAACTGATAGTATTTCGGTGGCCACGCAAGTGGGGTTGCAGCACATCGAAATTCCCGATCAGGAAAAAGGCGCTACGTTGAAAGTGCGCGTGGATATGGGTAAACCGCGTCTGGCGAGAGAGGAAATTCCCATGCGCGATTCGCGGGATGCTTCCGCCGATGGCCGCGTTATCAACGAAGTGTTGAAAGTGGATGATCAAACTTATGGCATCACGGCGGTTTCGATGGGCAATCCGCATTGCGTGATTTTCGTGGACGATGTGGAATCGGTGCCGCTCAAGGAATGGGGACTGAAAATCGAACATCACGACATGTTCCCCGAGCGCACCAACGTGCATTTCGTGCAAGTGCTTGGCCCGAGCAAATTGTGGATGCGTACCTGGGAACGCGGCGCAGGCGATACGCTGGCCTGCGGTTCCGGCGCCTGTTCGGTGGCCGTGGCGGCGGCGCTCAATGGCTATTTGCCCAAAGATCAACGCAGCGCATTGGTGCAATTGCCCGGTGGCGATCTGGAAATCGAATGGGCGGAAAACGATCACGTCTACATGACCGGCCCCGCCGCGACAGTTTTCACCGGCGAATTGCCGGTTGATTTTCATCTGGAAAATTGACCTAAAAAATCGAGTGGGGGCAGGCCTCCGTGCCTGCTCATAAAATATCAGCTTTGCTGATTCCATATTTTTAAAAACGGCAATAAGGAATAAATGCTGTTTTAGCAGGCACGGAGGCCTGCCCCCACTCTTCGGTTCCTTTTTATTGTTTACCTCCAAATCAAAAGTACTTTTATGACCAACATTAACCATCATTATCTGAAACTCAAAGCCGGTTACCTGTTCCCCGAAATCGCCCGTCGCGTGCGCGTGTTTTGCGAAGAAAATCCTGATGCTCCTGTCATCAAATGCGGCATTGGCGATGTCACCGAACCGTTGCCGCAGGCTTCCATCGAAGCGATGAAAAAGGCTGTGGATGAAATGGCCTCACGCGAAACATTCCGCGGTTATGGCCCCGAACAAGGTTACGATTTTCTGCGCGAAGCTGTGGCGAAACATGAATATCAAGATCATGGCATTCATATCGATGCGGACGAAATTTTCATTTCCGATGGATCGAAATGCGACACCGCGAATATTCTCGACATCTTCGGCGATGACAACAAAATCGCTATCACCAATCCTGTTTATCCTGTTTACGTGGACACCAACGTCATGGCCGGGCACACCGGCGAGGCGGATAAAAACGGTGCTTTTGAGGGAATTGTGTATTTGCCGTGTACTGCCGAAAACGATTTTGTCGCCAGCCCGCCGTCGGAAAAGGTGGATTTGATTTATCTCTGTTTCCCCAATAACCCCACCGGCGCAGTGGCCACAAAAGCGCAATTGCAGGAATGGGTGGATTATGCCAACGCCAATGACGCCATCATTTTATACGACGCCGCCTATGGCGATTATATTGCCGACCCCGAAATTCCGCGTTCCATTTATGAAATCGAAGGTGCCAGGAATTGTGCTATTGAATTCCGCTCCTTCTCCAAAAGCGGCGGTTTCACCGGCATTCGCTGCGGACTGGTTGTGGTTCCCAAAGAATTAACTGGCAGCGCGCCGGACGGATCACAAGTAGCCATTCATCCGTTATGGTCGCGCCGTTCTTCCACCAAATTCAACGGCGTTTCCTATCCGGTGCAACGCGCCGCCGAAGCATTGTATTCTCCAGAAGGCCGCCAGCAAGTGCGCGCTTTGGTGGATCATTACATGGGCAACGCCAAAATCCTCCGCGACGCTGTAACCAAAAGTGGCTTAAAAGTGTGGGGTGGCGAAAATGCGCCTTATATCTGGGTGCAAGCCCCGGCGGGCGTTTCCAGTTGGGATGCCTTTGACAAGATATTGGATGAGGCAAATGTGGTTGTCACGCCTGGCGCGGGTTTTGGTTCGGAAGGCGAAGGGTATTTTCGTATATCGGCGTTTAATTCGCGGGAGAATGCAGAAGAAGTGGCGCGGCGCTGGGCGGAATTGGTGTGGTAAAAGTACTTTTGATTGCAAGCAATTGTATCGTTTAAAAGTTACACATGCTACACTTTCATAAAGTTACAAGGCGGTGCAAACTATGTCCTTAACCATTACAAGTATTGAATCCGCAGCGCTAAAACTGCCCCGTAGTGAACGCGCTGCGGTAGCTCTTCATCTTTTGGATAGCCTTCAAGAGGAACAAGCAGAGTTCTCGCCAGAAGCTATCGAAAAGGCTTGGATTGACGAATCCACCAGACGGCTTGAGGCGTATCATCGCGGCGAAATGAACGCTTATTTTGCGAATGAAGTTATCAAGTGGCTGGAAACACATCATTAATGCCATTACCTTGCATTTTGCAACACAAAAGTACTTTTACACCTCATTTCCCATGCAAATAAATATCCTCCTATTCAATGGCTTTGACGAGATGGATGCTATTGCTCCATTTGAAGTGTTGCAGAATGCGGTGGCGGCGGGGGCGGATTTTGATGTGCGGTTGGTGGTTTTGGATGATGCCGAGTTGGTGACGGCTTCGCATGGATTACAGGTTAAGCCGCAGGGGCGGATTGGCGCTGATTCCAGTATGGATATCTTGATTGTGCCCGGGGGAAATTGGAATAATCCCACGGCGCGCGGCGTGCGCACGGAAGTGGAGCAGGGCGATATCCCGCGCCTTATTGCGCATTTGCATCAGGCCGGTATTGTCATCGCCGGAGTTTGCACGGGCGCGATGTTGATGGCGGAAGCGAATATTTTGCAAGGGCGAAATGCCGTTACACATCATCTGGCAAATCCGGCGTTACAGGAAAAAGGAACGGAGATTGTGCCAGCGCGCGTGGTGGATGATGGCGATATTATTACATCGGGCGGAGTGACGTCAGGGTTGGATCTGGCGCTGTGGCTGGTGGAGAAATTTACCGGCCCGCAAATCGCGCATGACGTGGAACAGCGTATGGAATATGAGCGCCGCGGAACTGTGTGGCGGCGTTCCGCGACTTCGTAAAAGTACTTTTACGGGCTTACAGAAAGAAGATTTCATTCCCTTTGATCGCAATTAAATCATTTCCGATTTGGTATGACGCTGTCTCCGACGTTGAATGAATATCACTTTCTAAAAGTACTTTTTCTTCCCATTGATCGCCGTTCCATTGCCAGTAGTTTGCGGCATTATCGGTATAGATGAGTTGGTCTTCCTCAACGCGTGCTGTGCCTTGCGCGGGTTTTGCGGGCAATGGCGATAATTGCTGAAAAGCATTTTCTGATGGCGCATATTTCCATAAATGCTGCGCGCCCAATGCAAAAAGTGTGTCCTGAAAATGCACCAGGCCCAGCACCGGTTCGGCCAGTTGATAGTTTTGGCCGGGAAGCGTTTGAGGATCTTTGATGCGGATAAAACGCGCCAGATCATTTTGGGAAACTCGCACGATGGTGTTTTCCCAACTGCGCCACACATCATCCTCAGCCAATGCGACACCGCTTAAAAGTGGGCCGATATGCAAGGTGCCCAACACGCTGCGCGTGGATAATTCTACTTCCCACAAGAAGCCGTCATCCGTGCCGATCAGCAAGCGGTCGTTTGAGAGTGTTTGCACGCAACCCGGCAAGGCGGCGCTGCTGATAGTAAAAGAGGAATTTTGTACGCGTCCCCTGGCGAGAATTTGCCGTTTCTGTTCCATCAACTCCGTCAATGAACCTGCGAAACGCCATTGTGATTTGCCAATAATTTGGCGCGAGATATGATCGAGCGTGGAAACGGTGACGCCCTCTGGCATTATATCCAATACACGCGAGGCGCGTGTTTCGTCGCGGGTTTGCAGGCCGTGAATTTGGGTTTGAAAAAAATGGGTGCCATCGATATGGGTGGCCGAATCGGGGTTATCGTGTCCCAGGTGATAATGCGCGGAGAACCACATCAACGGTTCAGGGTGCTCGCAATAAAACTTTTCCCAACGATAGACATCGTGGTTTTGATCGAGATAGGCGTTGGTGCAACGCACGTGCACGGTGGGCACGGTGCGCAGGCAGCAGCCAATGGGCGGCGCGTGGGTGAAAGCGATAACCGGCACGCCCGGACGCTTTTTAAAAGTGGCCATCAATTGCTCAAATTGTTCCGATGCCACATAACATTCTTGCACCGTCCAGCACGAATCAGCGGGTTGCGGATCGGTGCTGGCGAACATCAGGCGGAAATCATCGAACTCCATAAAACCGCCGCCGGCCTCCACGCCGCTGATTTGATGCAAGGCTTGTAACATCGAATAAGGCTCACGTTTGCCGGCCGATTCTTCCTGCAGATCATGATTGCCCAGAATAGGCCGTAGCGGCGCGTCCAGTTTTCGCAGGTGCGTCCAGGATTCTTCCAGTCCTTGTGGCTTGCCAATTTTACCGCCGCTGCCGAAATCGCCCAGCGGAATAACCAGATCGGGCCGGGCGCGGTTAATATCGTCTATCGCGTCATCGGCAATTTGCGGTTGATCCGGCGTGAGGTGAAAATCTCCGAGAATAATAATTCGCATTGTTTAGTTCGTATTTGAAAGTACTTTTCGTACAGTTTCTTCGAAAGTCCCTGCATCCAGATGTTGCAATAAGGTCAATTCATCATAGTGGGCAAAAACCCACCAAATGGCGCCGCATTGTTGTTCGGGCGAGCATAGTTTTTGCACGAGATTTTGTAGGTGGATTTTGATTTCCTGATAGCCGCTTCGCGTCGCTGTATACCAACTCACTTCGCCCATGTTCATCATCCAGCTTTCGATTTGAAAATGCAGGCGCGGCGGGACGCGGGCTAATTCCGGTTTGTCAATTAATTCGGCGGCGTTTTCTAAAAAGCGCGTGATGCCTTCGGGGTTGCGCCACCAGCCGCTATGAACGCCGGCCAGTAATTGCAAAACATCTAATGGCACACCGCGTAAATAGCCTTCCGCCAGTGCCGCCACGTGATGGCCGGATGCGCCCTGATCCGTGTCCAAAACCCCGTTGTCCCATAATAACAACTGCGGTTTCACACTATCGTGCAAGACCATGGCGGCCAGCATGGCATCGGCATTGAACGGCGTATCACGAATTTCCTGCGCGGTGCGCATCAATGAATTTAAAGCATGTAAATTGGTCGCATTGTGCATTAGCCAGCCGCCGGGATAGCAATGATGACTGTGGCTCTCCGCTGCCGGCGCGCCCCAGCGAATCTCATAATCCACCCGAACAGCCAGCCGCGCGCATAGGGCGGGATCGTTTTTTTGCGCTGATTGATGGTGTGTTAAGAGCCACGGACAATCGCTGTTGTGCAGCGGCGCCAGCATTTCATGGCATAAGGTTTGGAGTGCTTTATCTTGAATTTGTTCAAGGCTTTGCAAAAAGTACTTTTGTGCCTTTTGCGCGCGCGGCGAACGGCGCGCGAACTCGTCAGGGCGTGACACATCGGGCCACGGAACGTTCTTGTCTACCATGATTTTCTTTATCCGGCATTATTGCAATTTATGTATATAAAAATACTATCACATTCGCACGGCCTTTCCCGAAAAGTACTTTTACCCTGAAAAGTCACTTCGTTTAAAACAACAAAATCCCTCCTCATCGAGATGAGAAGGGATTTTGTATTGCCTGATCTTTTGTTATCGCCGTCCGCCGGACAGAATGCTGAGCAAGGCCAGGAACATGTTAAAGAAATCGAGGAACAGCGCGAGCGCGGCCGAGCAATAACTTTTTTCATCGTAGCGGTGAATGATGCGCGAGGTGTCATACAACACGTAACCGCTGAAGATGAGCAACGTTGCCCATGACATCCAGTAGCTGATGGCGCTGCTTTTGAAAAGGAAGATGTTCAGCAAACCGCCGCCAATCAGCGCGATGAGGCCCACGAACAACATTCCACCCAAAAAGGAAAAATCTTTTTTGGTCACAAAGGCATAGGTGGTGAGTGAGCCGAAAACCAGCAATGTCAATACCAGAGCCTGCGTTAAAATGCCGGGGAACGTCTGTTCCATGATGGCAAAAAACGGCGTGAATAAAAATCCCATTAAGGCCGTAAAACCAAACAGGCCAACGTAATTTAATCCTTCCATGCGCGAAACCGCAGTGGCGCCGATGACGGCGGCAATGAGGACGCCAAACATCAGGAGCGGAATTCGCAGTAATGCTACCGATGCGTTGAAGAGTGGTTGCACGCTGGCTGTGACGGCGCAGCCGATGATGCAGGTGACAATGCCGGCCATGAAAAGCGCGTAAGTTTTACGGATAAAATCCATACGCGTTTGCGCGCTGGCCATTGAAACCGGCTGCAAAGTTTGCCCGCTGGCAAAAGTGTTGGGCGAGTTGTCCGATGAATTCCACGGCATGATTTTTTCCTGAAAGTAGAAGTTCTTAATGACAGTTTAAGTATACCTGTAAATGAAACGCGATTCGTCAATAGAAAAAGTACTTTTATTCACAATCCAGAGCGGCGATTCCGGGCAGGTGTTTTCCTTCTAGGAATTCCAGCGAAGCGCCGCCGCCGGTGGAGACGTGGGACATTTGATCTTTAAGGCCCATTTGTTTGACGGCTGCTGCGGAATCGCCGCCGCCGATGACGGTGGTGGCGCTGCGCGCGGTGGCGGCTGCCACATCTTCGGCAACGGCGCGGGTGCCGCCGGCGAAGGTCTCTACTTCAAATCGTCCCATCGGTCCGTTCCACAACACGGTTTGCGCGCCCGCGATGACGCTGCTATATTCGGCGATGGTTTTGGGACCAATATCCATGCCCATCATATCCGCGGGAATGGAATCCGCGTCCACGTATAATGTTTTGGCATCGAGGGCATCGCGATCAGCCACCAGAAAATCCTGCGGCAGGCGCAAATCCTTGCCTTCATCGCGGGCCTTTTGTAGCAATTCCGCCGCGATGGGCGCGTCGTCTTCCTTGAAATAGGAAGTGCCCACTTCATAATTTTGCGCTTTGACGAAGGCATAACTCATGGCGCCGCCAATGAGCAAGGTGTCGACTTTTTCGAGCAGATTATGGATGACGCCGATTTTATCGCTGACTTTGACGCCGCCCAGGATCGCCACGAAAGGCCGTTTGGGATTATCGAGCAATGGCGCCAGATATTCTAATTCGCGCGCCATCAAAAGCCCTGCCACACATTTGCCACCGCGCGCGCGAATGGCATGCGCCACGCCTTCCGTGGAAGCGTGAGCGCGGTGCGCCGCACCGAAAGCGTCGTTCACGTAAACTTCCGCGTGCTGCGCCAATTGCTCGGCAAAGGCCGAATCATTGGCTTCTTCCTCGGCGTGAAAACGCAGATTCTCCAGTAAAAGTACTTTTCCCGGAGCCAGCGTTTGAGACGCTGTCAGCGCATCTTCCGCAACGCAGCTGGTCGCATATTGCACTGGTTGATGCAGCAATTCGCTCAGATGATCCGCTATCACTTTGAGGCGTAATTCTTCCACGACTTTGCCTTTAGGCCGTCCCAAATGCGCCATCAAAATGACGGCGGCGTTGTGATCCAAAAGGTATTGCAGTGTGGGCAGTGTTTCCACGATGCGCGCGTCATCGGTGATGGCGCCGCTCTCGTTTTGCGGAACATTGTAATCCACGCGCACTAAGACGCGCTTTTGGTTGACATCGATATCTTTGATAGTTTTGATTTTCATGATTGAAGTGGCAATTATCTGATAAGTTTTATGTGAAGGATGAAACGATAAAATGCTGCGAGATAATTCCCCCTTTAAAAAGGGGGAATGATGTTCTGGAATTCGCTATCTCATCGCTTCCATCATAAATAAGCGGGTAAAAGTACTTTTCAAAAGTACTTTTACCCGCGTCGTTTTACACCAGGTTTTCCTGTTCTTTGGGCAGGCAGCATTTCTTGTATTTTTTGCCGCTGCCGCAGGGACAGGGATCATTGCGGCCCACTTTTCCGTTGTTGGAACGCAACGCGGTAGTGACCGGGCCAGCGGCCAGCGCCCCGGCTTCGATGGAAGCGCCACGCGCCGGTGCGGGTGCAGCTACTTGCACGTTTCCGCCATCGCCATCGGCGTCTTTATAGAGGTCGACGCCGTCGTCGAAGCCATCATCATCGGCGGGCAATGCTGCTGGAATGCGCGCTTCCTGCAATCCCTGCATTTCCACTGTGCCAGAGGGCGCGGTGGATACGTTATGCAGCGGCAGATTGAAGATCTCCGACGTGACTTCGGCGCGGATCTCGACCAGCATTTTCTGGAACAACCCGAAACCTTCCTGGCGATAAACGCCCACCGGTTGTTTCTGGGCATAACCTTCATGCCAGATCGAATCGCGCAGATAATCCATTTCGGCCAGATGTTCCATCCAGTAAGCATCGATGGAACGCATCAATTGCCAGCGTTCGATGGTGCGCATGTAATCCGGCGTCATCTGCTGTTCGCGATCATCGAAGCAAGCTTCGGTGACTTCTTGCAGCAACGTATCTAAGGCGTCACGATCATGGATGGTAGCCAGTTGATCTGTTTTCAGGTGGCGTGCCAGCAGCGAGGAACCCAGCAAACGTCCCAGCGCCAGTTGCAGGCGATGAGTGTCCCATTCCTCGTAGCGCACATCGGCCGGGCAATGTTTATCGGCCTCGGCCTGCACCGCCTGCTGCACCATGTCGAGCATGGTGTCACGCAGGTCTTCACCCATCAGGGCGCGGCGGCGTTCGCGATAGATGACTTCGCGCTGCACGTTCATCACGTCGTCATATTGCAACACCTGTTTGCGGCTTTCAAAGTGGTTGAGTTCCACTTTTTTCTGCGCGTTTTCGATGGATTTGGAGATGATCTTGGCTTCCACCGGTTCATCTTCGTCCCATTTGTTGAGCAGCCATTGCCCACGTGCGCCGAAGAGACGCCACAGTTCGTCTTCCAGCGAAAGGTAGAAGCGTGAATAACCCGGATCGCCCTGGCGGCCGGCGCGGCCGCGGAGCTGGTTGTCGATGCGGCGGCTTTCATGGCGCTCGGTGCCGATGATGTGCAATCCGCCCAGCTCCAATACTTGTTCCTGCTCGCTGGTGTGGGCGATGTCTTCGGGACGCGGTTCGCCTTCCAGCACGATGTCGGCAGATTGGCCCGAAACGCCGGTTTCGATGACGGCAGTGGCGCCGCCGGCCAGCACGATCTCGCCGTTATCGAGTTGCTTGAGACGCTCTTCCAACCAATCGTCGTCGATTAATTCCAGCGCCCAGGCGTCGTTGTGTTCCAGATACTTGCGCACATCGGCGGGCGCGGAACCAGCCTTTGTCATGGCTTCGCGCAGCGTGGCATCCAGCGCTGAAAGTACTTTTGGCAAGGTGACGCGATAAACCACCACGCTAATTGGCACATCCTTGACGCGGCCTTGTTCATCCTGTGCCTGCCCGGACATCTGCGCTTCGAAGAAGTCATCTTCGCTCTTGATGAGACCGACGGATTCAAACTGGGCGTGCAGCCAGCGCGGATCCATGAACGGCCCTTCATTGCTTCCCACGATGGCCGCCATATCGTTGGCCAGCACCAGATTGGGGACTTCCACCTGCGTCATTTCGCGGCGGCGCTGAAGATCATTTTGCCAGGCATCCCACAGCTCTTTGGCGCGAGCGCGATTGAGGCGATAATGCACCAGCGCGGAATCGGCGACGATTTGCTGTTGTTCTGGTGTGGCGTCATAAGCGCGGCCTTCCTTGGTTAATTTCCAGCCATTCAGCCGTTCGCGAATCCATTGGGTGCCGATGTTGGAATCACCCAGCAAATTGGCCAGTTGCAGTTCGTTGATTTCGGTTTCGGCGTCGCCCATATTTTCCAGCTTGTGCCGTGCGGATGGCGCGTCATGCACGGCCAGCGTTTTGAGGCGCGAAGCAACCCAGTCAACGGTGACATCGCCCACTTTCTCGGCGATTTGCTGCGCATTGAAATCAGCGCTGCGTGTGGCGTTGCTATCGGCCGCCGCCTGCAATAGCGAGCGGTCAAGGTCGGGCATGGTAGCCAGATGTTCCAGCAGCTTCGCCGTGGATTCGCGCGCCGCCAGCAAAGGCCGCGTCAGCGCGTGCAGGAGCAGCGTTTCGCCCAGATCGCGTCCGCTGGCGCGATAGCTGATGCCGCTTTGCAGGGCAGGGCGGATTTGATCCACGCTAAAAGTACTTTTGGTATAGAGTTCCAGAGCCCGTGCCAGTGCTTCGACCGGGGCATTGTCTTTCAGCGGATCGTTATCCAGCGGCAACTGATCTTCAATGCCAATGCGGCGGGCACGGCTGCGTACTTTGGACACCAGGTCTTTGGCGGTTAATTCCGCGCCCAGCGCGTCGCGCATTTCCTTGATGCCCTGACCTTTGAGCACGCCGGATTTCTCCAGTTCGCTCACTTTGTCGCTGACCGCACTCACCCAGGCCAGTTGTTGTAACGTGGCGGGATCGAGCCGGCTCAGCAGGATGTCGGTGGCTTGCTGGTTGCGGGCACGCACCGCCAGCGATTGACCCTGCAACTGTTTGGCCAGCAATTGCAAGGTGGTAATGCGCCAGCGCGATTCAACGTCCAGGCTGCCGCCAAGCACGATGTCCACGCCGCGGCCCGCCATGTTGGTGGCGATGGTGACCGCGCCAAGTCGCGCTGCTTCGGCCACAATGCGGGCTTCGTTGCGGTGGTTTTTGGCGTTCAATACGCTGTGTGGCAATCCCATGCGCAGGGCGGTCTCGAGCCGTTCGCGGCTGGGATTTTTGCTTTCAAAATGCTTGATCAGCAGATCGATATTTTCTTCATTCAGCGGATCGGGATTAACACCGGCCTGCTTGGCGAGTGATTTCACGCTGGCCAGGGGCAATTGCAGAATGGGGCTGCGCGCCGTTTCCATAATGCGGTTTTTATCCGCTTCGGGCATGGACTTATCGTTCCACAATTTATATTTGATTAACTGCACCAGCATCAATGCCTGCAACGGCCCGGATTTGAGCCGTTCCGAAGTACTTTCGGACATTTCCACCGAACGTGTTCCCACCAGCACCGGCTGTCCGGCGCAGTGCCGTTCGAGAATTTCCAGGGTGAGCGCGCGGAATTTGCCTTCCATGGTTTTATACACCACGTCCGGCGCGTCGACGCGTTTGATGGGTTTGTTGGTGGGAATGCTGACCACTTCGATGCCATATGTTTTGGCGAATTCCTCTTCCTCGGTTTTGGCTGTTCCGGTCATACCGGAGAGCTTGTTGTAGAGGCGGAAATAGTTCTGGATGGTAATGGTGGCCACGGTTTGCGATTCCAACTGAACCTCCAGACCGTGTTTGGCTTCCAGCGCTTCGTGCAATCCTTCGGAATAACGGCGGCCCGGCATTTTGCGTCCGGTGAATTCGTCTACGATGACAATTTCGCGGCGGCCTTCCTCGTTCAAGTCAATCACGTAATTGACTTCGCGATGGAATAGCGCGTGCGCCTTGATGCCCTGGTCGAGAATGGGTTGAATTTCCTGCAACTTGGCTTCGCTGATGCGGCGGCGACGCTCGGCCGGCAGACGGAGTACTTTATCGACGAGAGAAGTAATGGTGGCATCCGCGCCATTGGGTAATTCGGCCTGAGCGCGGCGCACTAACATGGCTTCTTCATCAGTCAAAATGTCATTGCCCAGCAGCGATTCCAGGAAGTTTTCCGGTTCGCCGAAAGCGGGCGCGCCGGCTTCGCGCTCGGCGATCAAGGTTCCCATATCAGTGAGCGATGAGGCGCGGCGGCGTTCGTCTTTTTCCGAAAGCCAGATCAGGTTTTTGAGCAATCCCTTATAGTCATCCACCGGCATTACTTCGAGGCTGCGTTGCACCAGTTTCCACAGCGAGCGTTGCAGCTGCAAGGCAGTGCGGCCTTCAAATTCCGTTGGCTTCAGTTTGTTCTGCACTTCCTTGGCCATGGGAATGCGGCGTTTGGCTTCCTCACAGAAGGCCACGGCATTTTCACTGCTGAGGCGCGCTTCCAGATGGCGGCTGGCGGCATCTGCTGCCAACGCGTCAAAGATGGCTGCGTCCAATGCTTTCTCGGGCGGCGTCGATAACAGTTGCGCCAGGTTTTCCTGCGCGTCAGCGGAGAGCGGCACGGCATTGCCGAGTGATTTCAGAGTTGCTTCGTTCTGCTCTTCCTGATGGCTCTTCCAGCGTGCGCTGAAATCGTCAATGGCCTGCGTCAATGGCGCTACCTGTGGCGTCAGCAAAAGCTGTTCGTTGACCAGTTGATCCAGATTTTCTGGCGGCAATCCCGTTTCCACGCTTTCGCGAATGACGGCAGCGCCGGATTCTGCAAGCTGAACGGTGGTGGTCAATTGATCTGTCAAAGCGGCGCCGTTTTCCAGACGCCAATGTTGCAGCTGGCGCAGCGTTTCGCCTACCAGCGCCGAGAGTTCGCTGTTTTCGCCCGGATAATCACGCACCGCCAGCATTAGCCGCTCGCGTAATTCCTGCTGCGTGCCGCCTTCGTCCAGCACTGCGGTAAGAGTTTTCTTGGCGTCGCGCGGCACTTCCACCCATTGCGCCATTTCTTCGGCCAGTTGTCCGGCCAGTTGGCCGTGCCCGTGATGGCGGTCTTTGTGGAATTGACGCACCAGTTTGGCGGCATCCGCCATCGGGCCTTTTTTCGATAACTCATTTTGCAGCGCCTGGCGCAACGCGAAATCGTCTTCGCCCTTGCGCGCTTTTTGCACCACCACATCGTGATCGCCCAGGGCTGATTTGAGCGCGTCGCTTTGTTCGGTCAAAAACGCTTGACGCGATTCACTGAATTTCTCGGCGATTTCACGAATTTGCTGCGCCGCGGCCGCGCCGTGTTGCTGCAACGTTCCTGAAATTTCCCGCCGTAATGCCGATGCATCCTGAGAGAGTTTCACGCTTTGCCATAGTTCTTCCAACACATCGAACGGCAACAGGCCTTTGCGGCCAATCTCTTCCAGCGCGTTGATGACAGTGCGCACTTCGTCCGCGGAAAGTACTTTTGTGTCATCCTCGGGAACGGAATCTACCAGTAATGTTTCGGCGTCCTGCAAGGCGCCGCCGCTGTCGAGAATGGCATCGACGAGCACGGCGCGGGTGGCGGTCAGATCGCCGGTTTGTTCCTTCAATATGCCGGCGATGTGATCCATTTCCTCCGGCACGATGTAGGCGCGCTGCATCAATTCTTCGGCGATGACGGCGGCTGTCTGCGCCGGCATATCGTCGCCGGCCAGCAATTCGGGCAGATCCGCCGCCGCTTCTTCGGGCAGCGCCAGAATATTTTCCAGCAATTCATCGATGGCGGGACGCG
>Ga0182738_1003025_pt1 | contig 19507 bp, 21 predicted proteins | sample eDN5th30CBELigMG_FD_128876 | JGI IMG/M metagenome (GOLD analysis project Ga0182738, IMG submission 128876) | Enriched Miracle-Growth compost microbial communities from Emeryville, California, USA - eDNA 5th pass 30_C BE-Lig MG (version 2)... ... | reverse complement strand
TGTCGACGATCTTGCCCTTCTCCTTCTCCCCCTCGGCCTTCCGGAAGTCGCGGAAGAGTTTCTTGATCTCCTTGTGGTCTTCCTTCAGCAACACGATCGCGTCTGTGGACACGGTTCCTCCTGCGGCGTGAGCACTGCCGCCCCCAGCGGGCGTGGCACAGGAATACCCATCCGCGACACCGTCACACGCGCACACGATCCGCATTCGCGAGGATGGCCGCCCGCAGTGCCGCCTCCGGACCGCTGAGCACGGAACGACGCGCCATGAGCACGAACTCGATCTCCCCCGCATCGGGAAGCAGTCGCTGGGGATCGCGCACCGGGACGAGACCGGGCGGAGGGAGCCGTTCGGCATGCAACACCACGCCCAGTCCGGCGAGCGCCGCGGCGCGCAGACCGTTGAGACTGTCGGTCGTGCACGCGACGCGCACACCGCGCCCGCTGCGCTGGAGGACCTCGAGCGCGATGTCGCGGGTCAGGGCCGGCGACGGGTAGGACACCAACGGTGTCGGCTCGCCCGGGTCGAGGACGTAGTCGGGGGCGGCGAGGAAGACGAGGCGCTCGCGGAAGATCAACTCGCCGTGGCGGCTGCCCGGTCGGCGCTTGCCGAAGACCAGATCGAGTTCGTTGTCGTCGAGCCGACGCTGCAGATCCTCGCTCAGATCCACGGTGAGTTCGAGATCGATGCGGGGATGACTGCGCCGGAACTCGGCGAGGATCGACGGCAGTTCGTAGAGCACGAGGTCCTCGGAGACCCCGAACCGCAGCCGGCCGCTGAGGGGCGACTCCGAGAAGTGTCTGCGGGCAGCGTCGTGGCGATCGAGGATCTCGCGGGCGAAGGCCGCCATGTCGGCGCCGTCCGCGGTGAGCTCGACGTTGTGGGTGTCGCGCACGAACAGGCGGCGCCCGATCTCCTTCTCGAGTCGCGCGACGTGCTGACTGACCGTCGACTGACGCAGGCCGAGTCGCTGGGCGGCCGCGGTGAAGCCGCGCTCCCGCTCGACGGCGAGGAAGCTCTGTAGGTGCACCGGATCGAACACGATCCCATTTCATCACGAATTGCGATTACAGAAAACGTGGTGACCGTCTTCTGTAATGACCTCCTGCTGCCGTACCGTCGATTCGTGCTCTCCAAGATCCCCGTGCTCGGACGACTCGACCCGTTCCTGCTCGCCATCCTCGCCACCGTCGCCGTCGCTGCCCTGCTGCCCGCCGACGGGGTCGTACTCGACGGCGTGAACTGGGCCGCCAAGATCGCCATCGGGCTGCTGTTCTTCCTGTACGGCGCGCGCCTGTCCACGCAGGAGGCCATCGAGGGTCTCAAGCACTGGCGTCTGCACCTGACGATCCTCGCCACGACCTTCGTCGTCTTCCCGCTGCTCGGCCTGGCCGCGAAGGTGCTCGTGCCGTCGATCCTGACCGACCCGCTCTATCTCGGCGTCCTCTATCTGTGCCTGTTGCCGTCCACGGTGCAGTCCGCCATCGCGCTCGTCTCGGTGGCGCGCGGCAACATCCCCGGCTCGATCGTCTCGGCCAGTGCCTCGAGTCTCATCGGAATCTTTGCGACGCCACTGCTCGTCGCGCTGACGATGTCCACCCAGGGCGTCACCTTCAGCGGGTCGGCCGTGCTCGACATCGTGCTGATGCTGCTCGTGCCGTTCGTCGCCGGTCAGCTCCTGCGGCGCTGGATCGGCGGCTGGGTGAAGGCCCACGGAAAGCCGCTCAAGCTCGTCGACCGCGGATCGATCATGCTGGTCGTGTACGTGGCGTTCAGCCGCGGCATGAACGAAGGAATCTGGTCGATGATCTCGGTGGGCCGCCTGCTCGCCCTCGTCGGTGTGTGCGCGGTGCTGCTCGTGATCGTGCTCGCACTGACCTGGTACTCGTCGCGCGGACTCGGTTTCGAATACCAGGACCGTGTCGCGATCCTCTTCTGCGGCTCCACGAAGTCCCTCGCCACCGGTCTGCCCATGGCGATCGTGCTCTTCCCCGGCCAGCCCATCGGCCTGATCGTGCTGCCGCTCATGCTGTTCCACCAGATGCAGCTCCTGGTGTGCGCGGCCCTCGCCGGCCGGTTGGCGAAGAAGGCACCGGATGGGCTCGTAGCCGTATAGGAGAGCGAAGCCGAAGCTCCTGTTAGACGAAATCGAGGGTGAAATCCGCTGATTCCGGTAGCGGTGACGTCGTCGTGCCGTCACCGTGCAGGGAGAACCCCGATTCGCGAACCTCGGCTCGAAGGAGCACCGGCATGGGTCTGCTCTTCCACGATCATCTGCACGACGAGTTCGGAACCTGGCCACTGGCCTACATCCCCTACGGCGGCGCCGACTTCGGCGAGATCGCCGCAGTGGCCCGGCAGGTGGGGGAGGGTGACGACGCGGACTTCTACCGGGCGTGGGTCGAGGCCGGGGACCGTCTCGTCACCGAAGCGGAGACCTGCGCGGCCGCCGGACACGACGATTCGGCACGCGAGTTGTTCCTGCGGGCGAGCGCCTACTACGCGACCGCCTATCACCCGCTGTACGGATCTCCCGTCGACCCGCGTCTGATCGCCGCCTTCGACAAGCAGGTCGCGGCATTCGATGCCGGGCTGGCGATCGGGAACACACCCGTGAAGGCTGCCAGGATTCCGTTCGAGGGCACCACGCTTCCGGGATACCTGATTCCCGCACCCGGCCACGAGAACAGCGTGCGTCCGCTCATCGTCTTCACCAACGGATACGACGCCACGATCACCGACATGTTCTTCGCGTCGGCTGTAGCAGCGCTGCGGCGCGGCTACCACTGTCTCCTGTTCGATGGACCGGGCCAGGGCGAGATGCTCTACAAGCAGAACATGCCGATGCGCCCGGACTGGGAAACGGTCGTGCGCGCGGTGATCGACCATGTGATCGCCTCACCGATCGTCGACCCCGAGCGCATCGTGTTGAGCGGATGGAGTCTCGGTGGGTATCTCGCGCCGCGTGCGGCATCCGGTGAGCATCGTCTGGCAGCGGTGGTCGCCGATCCCGGTCAGTGGAGCGTCGCGGCCGGCACCCGGGCCCTCGGGGCAGCATTCGGGCTGTCCCCCGAGGTCCTCGACGATCCTCTCTCGATGAGCGCGCAGGACGCCGACTCGATCATGGCTGCGGTGCAGTCGGATCCGTCACTACGCTGGAAGATCACCGCCCGCGGATTCTGGGTCAACGGCGCCTCGGACATCCGGGAACTGTTCGCGGAGATGAACGAGTACACACTCGACGAGGTAGGCGAGCGTATCTCGTGCCCTGTCGTGGTGACGGCGGCCGAGAGCGATGCCCTCGCACACGGTGCGGGAACATTCGTGGATCGGCTCGGCGACACGGTGACTCTCATCCCGTTCACCGACGCCGAGGGTGCGGGTGGGCATTGCGAGATGGGCAACCGCACCCTCCTCAACAGGCGGGTTCTCGATCGGCTCGACGAACTCCTGGCCCGCACGCCCTGACGATCAGCGGTCGGGCCAGCCCGTGTACGCCTCCGCGAGATACTGCTGCCCGTACCGGGACCCGACGACCGCGGCGAGTTCGCCCAGCGCCCGCTTGTTCTCGAACAACGTTGCGTCCTCACGGGTGTGGAGCATCGAGGTCATCCAGTACGAGAAGTTCTGTGCCTTCCACACGCGCTCCAGCGCCGTGTCGCTGTAGGCGTCGAGCAGGTCGGACGAGCCGGTGGAGAAGAACGAGTCGAGTGCGCGGAAGAGCACCCGGACGTCGGCCAGGGCGAGGTTGAGTCCCTTGGCGCCGGTCGGCGGAACGGTGTGGCCGGCATCGCCTGCCAGGAAGAGGTTTCCGTGCCGCATCGGTTCGCACACGTACGAGCGGAACGGCAGGACCATCTGTTCGAAGATGGGGCCGCGCTTCAGTTCGAAACCGTCAGGGCCGTCGACACGCTTCTGCAGCTCGTCCCAGATCCGCTCCTCGCTCCACGTCGACGCGTCCTCGGACGGATCGCACTGGAAGTACATCCGCTGCACCGACTCGTTGCGTTGACTGATGAGGGCGAATCCATGATCCGAACGCGCATAGATCAATTCGGGTGCGCTCGGCGGAGCCTCTGTGAGGATCCCGAACCATGCGAAGGGGTACTCGATGAAGTGGTCGGTGCGGACGTCGCCCGGAATCGCCTTGCGGCAGATGCTCTGTGATCCGTCGGCTCCGACGAGGATGCGGCACCGGATCTCGACCGGCGTGCCGTCGGATTCGGTGAACCGGATCTTCGGTGTGTCGGTGGTGATGTCGAGAACCTCTGTGTCGCAAGCGCTGTAGCGCACATCACCACCGTCGCGTTCGCGCGAGGCGGCCAGGTCGACGAAGACCTCGTTCTGCGGATACAACCACACCGACTCACCCACGAGGTCCCGGAAATCGATACGGTGACTCTCGCCTCCGAAGCGCAGATCGATGCCGTCGTGGCGGTGCCCTTCGTTCAGGACACGGGTGTCGACTCCACTCTCGGTGAGCAGCGACACCGAGCCGTGCTCGAGGATGCCCGCACGGTGGGTGGTCCGGATGGTCTCGTGATCACGCTTCTCGACGACGATGTTGTCGATCCCCGCCTTCGCGAGGAGGTGGGAGAGCATGAGACCTGCCGGGCCGCCGCCGACGATGCCGACTTCGGTGGTGACGACCGTGCGGGTTGCGTTCATGTGTTCGTCCTTCGCTGCGCGTATCCGATTCGCGTCGCATCGAGTGTCGTGCGCCTCTCCCACCGCACACGTCGACTTCTCGTTCAATGAGAAAACGACCTGGTCAGTCCGGGGGACGCTCGCCCACTCCGCGCGCGATGCCGCGGGCAGCGGCCATGAGGACAGGCACGACGGCCTGCTGCCGGGACGCGCCGGTGGGCACCACCACGCCGAGCGCCGCCAGTGCATGACCCGACCGTGCGAGGACGGGCACCGCGATGCCCGTGGTGCCCTCGTCGAGCACACCGTCGAAGCGCGCATAACCCCGTCGGCGGACCTCCGCGAGCGCGCGACGGAAATCTCTCGTCGTCGCAGCGAAACGCTTCTCCACCTCGGGATGTCGTCGCCGATAGGCTTCCTGCACCTCCGCAGGTGAGAACGCGAGCATCGACATGCCCAGCGACGTGTCGTGGACGGGGAGCCGACGCGCGACCGAGGCCTGGTTGACCACCGAATCGGACGCCGACAGCCGTTCGAGGACGAGGACCTCGTCGTCCTGCAGGACCGCGAGCTGGGTGTGCTGGTGCACCACCGACTGCACGTCCTGCAGGAAGGGCAGCGCCGCCTCCCGCAGATCGCGCGCGGGTGCACTACGCGCGACGAGCTCCCACAGGCGCAGACCGAGCCGTACCCGGCCGTCGTCGTCCCGGGTGAGCAGACCGTGTTGCACCAGCTCGCCGACGAGCCGGTAGGTCGTGGCCTGCGGGATGCCGGACCTGCGGGCAAGACTCCCGACCGTCAGGCGGGGTTGGGTGTCGTCGAACGACTCGAGGATGCGGACGACGCGGTCGAGCATCGAGTCACCGGACGGCGAGTTGGCCATGCCGCCATTGTTCCGTGTCCGATCCGGGCAGCTTCACCATCCGGATCCGTCCGTAGATTCGACATCTGTCAATATAGACGTGTGTCGAATCAAGGTTTCGCGGGTGACGACGCCTGCTGCTCTCCGCTCGTACGCCAACCCCTGACGGGCGATCGCGCCGTCGACCTCGCCCGGATGTTCAAGGCCCTCGGCGATCCGGTGCGTCTGCGGTTGCTGTCGCTCGTCGCGAGCCATGCCGGCGGTGAGGCGTGCGTGTGCGACATCTCGGGATCGTTCGATCTGTCCCAACCGACGATCTCGCACCACCTCAGAGTTCTGCGCGAGGCAGGCCTGCTCGAGTGCGAGCGTCGCGGCACCTGGGTGTACTACTGGGTGGTTCCGGCTGCACTACGGCAACTCTCCGATGTACTCGGGATCGAGTCGATCGAGGTACCCGCATGAGTGAGCGAACTGCGGTGGACACTCCCGTGATGGGCAGGATGTCGACACTCGACCGCTTCCTTCCCGTGTGGATCGGCACCGCCATCGTCGTCGGCCTGCTGCTCGGCCGCATGATTCCCGGACTCGGAGAAGCCCTGGGTTTCATCGAGATCGACGGGATCTCGCTGCCGATCGCCCTCGGCTTGCTGATCATGATGTACCCGGTGCTGGCGAAGGTGCGCTACGACCGTCTCGACACGGTCACCGGCGACCGCACCCTGTTGATCTCGTCGCTGATCCTCAACTGGATCGTCGGTCCCGCACTGATGTTCGCGCTCGCGTGGCTGATGTTGCCGGATCTGCCCGAATACCGCACCGGTCTGATCATCGTCGGCCTCGCGCGCTGCATCGCGATGGTGATCATCTGGAACGACCTCGCGTGCGGCGACCGGGAAGCCGCAGCCGTGCTGGTCGCGATCAACTCGGTCTTCCAGGTGATCATGTTCGCCGCTCTCGGCTGGTTCTACCTGTCGGTGCTGCCCGGATGGCTCGGCCTCGAGCAGACCGGTCTCGACGTCTCCCCGTGGGAGATCGCGAAATCCGTGCTGATCTTCCTCGGGATCCCGCTCGTCGCCGGTTTCCTCACTCGTCGATTCGGCGAGAAGGCCAAGGGCCGCAGCTGGTACGAGCAGACCTTCCTGCCGCGCATCGGACCGTGGGCGCTGTACGGACTGCTGTTCACCATCGTGGTCCTGTTCGCGCTGCAGGGTGAACAGATCACCTCGCGACCACTCGACGTCGTACGCATCGCGCTGCCCCTGCTGGCGTACTTCGCGATCATGTGGGGGAGCGGGTATCTGTTCGGCGCTGCAGTAGGACTCGGCTACGAACGCACCACCACACTCGCCTTCACCGCCGCGGGCAACAACTTCGAGCTCGCCATCGCCGTCGCGATCGGCACGTTCGGGGTCGCGTCCGGGCAGGCACTGGCGGGAGTCGTCGGCCCCCTCATCGAAGTGCCCGTCCTCGTCGCACTCGTGTACGTGGCTCTGGCTCTGCGCACACGTTTCGCCGCACGCGCCGGAGGTGCGTCGTGACCACGGTCCCGTCGGTGTTGTTCGTGTGTGTGCACAATGCCGGTCGGTCCCAGATGGCCGCCGGGTTCCTGAGCCGTCTCGCGGGGGACCGCATCACAGTCCGTTCCGCCGGGTCCGCACCCGCCGAGGAGGTGAACCCTGCTGCGGTCGCGGCGATGGCCGAGGTCGGAATCGACATCTCCGGCGAGAACCCGAAGATCCTCACCGCCGACGCCGTGCAGGCCTCCGACGTCGTGATCACGATGGGATGCGGCGACACCTGCCCGGTATTCCCCGGTACGTCCTACCGGGACTGGGTGCTCGACGACCCGGCCGGACGAGGAATCGACGCCGTGCGTCCGATCCGTGACGAGATCCGGGCGAAGGTCGAGGCGTTGATCGCCGAACTGACGTCGCCGGCATGATCGAGTTCGGCAACCACATCCACCGGGTATCCCCAGATCTGTCACGCCGGGCGCCCGCACAGGTCACTCGGTGTGGAGGCAGGTCGTCCCCGACATGCTCCGGACATCGCGTTACACGTCGTCGCAGGTCCGGTAGCGTTCCGAGACGACTCGCAATCGCGTGTCGGTCGATCGGCTCGGCGCAGCCGAACTGTGGGAGGTTCCCGTGGCTGGTGGTCTCGTCGCCCTTCTGGACGACGTCGCGGTGCTTGCGAAGGCAGCCGCGGCATCCATAGACGACATCGGCGCCGCAGCCGGCCGGGCGAGCGTCAAGGCAGCGGGCGTGGTCGTCGACGACACGGCCGTCACCCCTCGCTACGTGCACGGGTTCACCCCCGATCGCGAGCTGCCGATCATCCGCAAGATCGCGATCGGGTCGATCCGCAACAAGCTCCTGATCATCCTGCCGGTCGCGATGATCCTGAGTCAGTTCCTCCCGCAGGCCCTGCCCTATCTGCTCATCGCCGGTGGCCTGTTCCTCTGCTACGAGGGCGCCGAGAAGGTCTACGAAGCGCTCACCGGCGGCCACCACGAAGAAGAGGCCACCGCAGCGGAGAAGGGTCCCGAGTTCGAGAAGGCCATGATCGGCGGTGCGATCCGTACCGACCTGATCCTGTCCGCGGAGATCATGGTGATCTCGCTGTCGTCCGTGGAGGACGAACCCTTCCTCACCCGGCTGATCGTCCTCATCGTCGTCGCCGTCCTCATCACCATCCTGGTGTACGGCGTGGTCGCGCTGATCGTGAAGATGGACGATGTCGGCCTGGCGCTCGCGAAGCGGAAGTCCACCTTCGCTCAGCGCATCGGTCGCGGTCTCGTGAGGGCGATGCCGAAGCTGATGACCGTTCTCACCGTGGTGGGGATCGCGGCCATGCTGTGGGTCGGTGGGCACATCCTGCTCGTCAACGTCGGTGAGGCCGGATTCCATTGGCCTGCCGATCGTCTGCACGATCTCGAGCACTGGTTCGGCGAGCTCGTGCACGGTGGATTCGGTGGCGTGCTGTCGTGGACCGCGGGGACCGTGGCATCCGCTCTGGTGGGCCTGGTCGTCGGTGCGATCGTCGTGCTGATCATGCACCTGATCCCGCGGCGGAAGAAGGCCGACGCCGCGCACTGACGCCGCCGGATCCCCCGGACGGGTCACTCCGAGGCGTTTCTCCGGACCGCCTGCGCGAACGCCCGCATGAGACCCGGATCCTTGACGCCGCGCTCGGCCTCGATGCCGCTGGAGACGTCGACACCCCACGCCCCGGACGTGGAAAGTGCCCTCTCGACGTTGTCGGGGTTCAGCCCGCCCGCAAGGACCCACCGGCCGGACGGCAGGGCACTGCGGTCCTGCCAGTCCCATGTCTTCCCGGCACCGGCGACTGCGCCGTCGACGAGCAACAGGTCGGCGCCGAAGTCCTCCGACAGCGCCTCGGCTCCTCCGGTGTTGATCGCGCGGATCACCGTGAATCCCGCGTCGTGCAGCACGCGCACGTCGTCGGGCGATCGCAGGTCGTGCACCTGGACGTGATCGAGATTCGCAGCCCGGGCCGTCGCAATGATCTCGTCGAGGGACGCATTCACATAGACGCCGACGGCGAGTGTTCCCGCCGGCACGCGGGTGCGGAGCGTCGCGGCCCGGTCGGGAGAGATGCGACGAGGGCTCTTCACGAGGACGAAACCGACCGCGTCGACGCCCAGTTCGACGGCGAGATCGACCGTCGCCTCGTCCTGCAGTCCGCACATCTTGATGAACGTCATCACTACCTTCCTCGCCGCTTCTCCATCTCGAGGATATGTCTGCGACCGTCAGCGGCAGCAGTTCGGATCCAGGACGACCCTGAGCGCCTCGAGGGACTCGGAGCGGGCACGGTGATAGACGTTCATCCCGCGTCGTTCGGATTCGACCATGCCCGCCTTGCGCAGTTGCCCGAGGTGATGGCTCACCGTGGATTCCGCCAGATCCACACCGGCGGCGAGATCGCACGTGCACACCGCACCTTCGTCGGCGGTGAGCAGGATCGACATGAGCTTGATGCGCACCGGGTCGGCCAGGGCCTTCAGCCGCAACGCGACCTCGAGGGCGGCGTCGTCGCTCATCGGCGCGGCCGATACCGGCTCGCAGCAGATCGGAGCGCGGACATCGATCACGGGTAGAGCTTTCGGCATGATTCGAGCCTAACTACCTTCTTGACATATGTCGAAATGCAGGAGCATCCTGTGAGAGGTAATTCGATATATGTCACACAGGTGGAGGCAGTCATGTCACGCATCCAGTTCGCCCTCAACGTCGAGGACCTGTCCGAAGCGGTCGCCTTCTATACGGCACTGTTCGGCACCGAGCCGGCCAAGCTCGAACCGGGCTACGCCAACTTCGCGATCGCCGATCCACCGTTGAAGCTGGTGCTGTTCGAGAACCCGGGCAAGGGCGGCACGATCAACCACCTCGGGGTCGAGGTCGACTCGTCCGAGAAGGTGCACACCGAGATCGCCCGCTTGACCGAGGCGGGCCTGTTCGCCGACGAGGAGATCGGCACGACCTGTTGCTACGCCACTCAGGACAAGGCGTGGGTCACCGGGCCGGCAGGGGAGAAGTGGGAGGTGTACACCGTCCTCGCAGATTCGGAGACCTTCGGGTCGAGCCCGCAGCATCTCGACAGCCCGCGAGAGACCGGCGACGTGGCGTGCTGCACCGCGGGCACGGCAGACGAGCGCCAGAACGAACCTTCGACGACAGGAGCCGCACCTACCTGCTGCTGAACGTCTTTCGCCGAAGGTTCCACGTCCTCGGGACACGATCTGTCGCCCCGCCGCCGGGCGGGGCGACGACTCGTATCAGCCGCGCGCCATGTCCACGAACCGCGACAGGTGCAGCTGGTGGGCAACGGTGATGGTCGCGGTCGGGCCGTTACGGTGCTTGCCGACGATGAGGTCGGCCTCGCCACCACGCGGGTCGTCGCGCTCGAAGGCGTCGGGGCGGTGCAGCAGGATGACCATGTCGGCGTCCTGCTCGAGGCTGTTGTGCACCGCGATGCCGTCGGCGACGAAATTGTGTGTGCCGGGCACCGTTCCGTCGTAGACGTCCTGCTCGCCGAGGCTCGTGACGGAGACGATCTCGTCCCAGAACACGTTGTTGGTGGCGACCATGTCGATGTCGGCCGTGTCGAGGACATCGGCGACCCGGGCGAGCCGCGAGCGTGCACCCTCGGTGGTGCGCGGGGTGGCGGACGCGACCGGCCCGATCGGAGCGAGCTGCTCGACGGCGAGCAATTCGCCGAGCTCGGCTTCGATCTCGGGGGTGACGGTGTCGGGACTGTGCTTGACGAGCTTCGGTCCGAGCTGCGCCAGGACCCACTGCGCCGCGGTTCCGTGCTTGCCCACGTCGTGGAGGAAGACCGCCTGGTTCTCCGCCCCGGTGACCGTGAGGTCCCAGCCCTCGCCGGCATCGGTGATCCGCGCGAACACGCCGATGCGCAGGAGCAGGCGCGCGAGGTCGTCGGTGAGACGACGATCCGCCGACCGGTAGCGGACGACGGCGCGGGCAGCGCCTGCGTCCCAAGAGACCTCACCGCTGTCTTCCCAGATGTGGCAGACGAGCTCGGCGACCTGCTCCTTGGGGAGCGAGAACGCGCGGGTGGGGATCAGTCGGCCGGCCACGGCGGTGTCCGCGAGAGCGGCCACCTCGTCGTCGGATGCGGGTATCACGTCGAGGGGTGCGGGCACCGCACGCGGCACTGCGACACGCTCACCGGCGACCAACTCGCCCAACGGCATCCAGCCGTCGATGGTGAGGAAGGGATGGTTCGCGGTGGCTTCGACACGACGCCCCGAGGCAAGCTCCAACCGGAAGACTTCCTTACGGCCGCTGGGGAAGACCTTCACCATAGGCCGGACGACCATCCGCATGCGTTCGTCGAGCGACCACACGAGGGGCTGTTCGCCCGACTCGAGCAGCTCGCCGAGCGTGACCTCGGCACCGGTGTCGGCGCGCATGATGCGCGTGGACGCCGGCAGGCAGCCCGACTCACGGAGGTCGGAGACCTGCGGCCGCTTGTCGGTGCGCTGCTCGGGACCACGGTTGAGCTGACACACCGCGACGACCGGAACCTCGAGTTCCTTCGCGAGAAGCTTGAGGCTACGCGAGAATTCGGAGACCTCCTGCTGACGCGACTCGACCTTCTTGCCGGACGACATGAGCTGCAGGTAGTCGATGACGATGAGACGGATGTCGTGTTTCTGCTTGAGCCGCCGCGCTTTTGCGCGGATCTCCATCATCGTGAGGTTCGGCGAGTCGTCGATGAACAACGGCGCTTCGCTGATCTCGCTCATGCGACGGGCGAGACGCGTCCAGTCGTCGTCGGTCATCCGTCCGGATCGCATGTCGCCGAGCTTGATCTTCGCCTCCGCGGACAGCAGACGCATGACGATCTCGGTCTTGCCCATCTCGAGCGAGAAGATGACCGACGCCATGCCGTGCTTGATGGAACACGACCGCATGAAATCCATGCTCAGCGTGGAGTTGTGCGTGGGCACCATCGCGCGACCCGCGAGGTACATGTGGTCGCCGTCGACCTCGACGCACCGCACCGGGACCGAGGGGACCGGGCGGACGGCGACGATGCGGCGTTCGCGCGGCACGGTGGCGCGGCATTCCTTGTGCCGCACGGCCTTACTGGGCAGGACGAAGACGTCGTCGTCGGTAGTGAAGGCGACCTCGGTGCCGTCGAGCACCGGTGCGTAACCGAGGCCCGACAGGAGTTCGGCGACGCCCTGCGCCAGTCGCTCGGACGAGCCGACGAACCGGATGGTGCCGTCGTCGTCGATCTCTCCACCGGCGTCGAGCAGACCCGCGAGAAGTTCGCGACGCTGCGGTTCGGATGCCCGCTGGTATTCGGCGGGGATGTGGGCGCCGAGCGCGACGAGGGCACTGGTGAAGCCACCTTCGCCGTCGATACGCATGTGCAGTTCGGGATCGGACGACGGGCCGCCGAGCCACGCACCGAGCGTGAAGGGGGAGACGGGCAGCTCGGTTGCCGGGAACGACAGTGCCTCGGTGTTCGCGACGGTGTGCCCGGCGTCGGCGGTGGCGGCGAGTTCGCCCGTGGTGCGGATCGCGCCGTCGCCGGTGCGCCACTGGTGCTGCTCGTCGGCGACGATCACGGTGCCGTCGGAGAACACGACGTCGAAGCACGGACGGCCGTGCATGACCTCGGTGGCGGCGAGGACGCGGGTGGGGCGGCCGTCGGCGCCGAGGAGTTCGTCGCCCACCCCGACCTCGCCCATCGTGGTCCAGCCGGTGGGGGTGGGCAGGGGAGTGTCGAGCGCGAGGGCCTTACCCACACCGGGACGCGCGGCGACGATGATCATCTGGCCGGCGTGCAGCCCGTTGGTGAGCTCGTCGAGTTCGGCGAAGCCGGTGGGCACGCCGAGGGAGATACCGCCGCGGCTGGCGATGGAGTCGATCTCGTCCATCGTGGGCTGCAGGAGTTCTTCGAGCGGCACGAAGTCTTCGGTGGTGCGTCGTTCGGCGACCTCGAAGACCTCCGCCTGCGCGCGGTCGACGATCTCGGCGACGTCCTGGCCGTCGGCGCCGGCGTAGCCGTACTGGACGATGCGGGTGCCCGCCTCGACGAGACGACGCAGGACGGCCTTCTCAGCGACGATCTCGGCGTAGTAGCCGGCGTTGGCCGCGGTGGGGACGGTCTGGGTGAGCGTGACGAGGTAGGCGGCTCCGCCGAGACGCTTGAGTTCGCCGCGCCGGTCGAGTTCGGCCGACACGGTGACCGGGTCGGCGGGTTCGCCTCGGCTGTAGAGATCGAGGATCGCGTCGTACACGGCCTGGTGGGCCGGACGGTAGAAGTCGCCGGGCCTCAGCACTTCGAGGACGTCGGCGATGGCGTCCTTGCTCAGCAGCATGCCGCCGAGCACGGACTGCTCGGCCACGAGATCCTGAGGGGGCTGCCGACCGAAGTCTCCACTCGGTTCCTCGGGAGGTCCCGAATATTCGGGATTTCCACGATCGTCAACGACGGCCACTGCAGTGCCTGCCTTCCTCCACATGTCCCCGTCCGGCGCGCTGTGCTCCGGCGGATACCTGCACGCACTCCCGGTGTCGGTACCCGGGGTTTCGTGTCCGGTTCTACTCGCCCCTACCGACATCCTGTGTGTGGAGTCGTGCGCCCGACGTTAGGGATCCGGATGACCCGCCACAACTCGGGTTGTGCACACAGTTGGGGATGAATTGTGGAAAGAGGAGGACAGCCTTGTGCACCGGATGTGCACAACCTGGGGACAACACATCTCACATCTCCCATAACTGCAGGTAGGAACGGAAAAATGCCTGTTCACACCTGTGGAGAAAAAGAATTTCGGCGTGTCGGAAGGCCGGGTGTGTTCACCCATTCGTTCCCCGAACGACATTCCGAGGAGTCACAACGGTGTGGTTTACCCCCCGGTTTATCCACAGGCTGTGCACAGACGACGAGGAGCCCCACGCCGACCAGGCGCGGGGCTCCTCGAGGGGCCGGAATCAGGCAGCCACGACGTTCAGCGTGAACTTCGCGGTGACATCCGGGTGCAGCTTCACGACGATCTGGTGCTTGCCGGTCGCCTTGATGTGAGCCTTGGGCAGCTCGACGATGCGCTTGTCGACAACCGGGCCACCGGCAGCCTTGAGAGCACCGGCGACATCGGCAGCGGTGACCGAGCCGAACAGCTTGCCCGAGTCGCTCGAGGTCTTGACGCTCAGCGAAACGTCCTCGAGGCCCTCGATGGCGGCCTTGAGCTCCTGGGCGTGCTCGAGGCCACGCACGGCGCGAGCCTCCTGAGCACGGCGGATGCCCTCGACCTGCTTCTGGGCACCACGGGTGGCGACGATCGCCAGGCCGCGGGGCAGCAGGTAGTTGCGGCCGTAGCCGTCCTTGACCTCAACGGTGTCGCCAGGCGCACCGAGGTTGTCCACGTCAGCAGTAAGGATGAGCTTCATCGTGTCCCTCCCTTTCCTCAGCGAGTCGTCGAGACGTAAGGGAGCAGAGCCACCTCACGAGAGTTCTTGACAGCAACAGCGACGTCGCGCTGGTGCTGCACGCAGTTGCCGGTGACGCGGCGAGCGCGGATCTTGCCGCGATCGCTGACGTACTTGCGCAGCAGCGTCGTGTCCTTGTAATCGATCTGCACGTTCTTTTCCTTGCAGAAGGTGCAGACCTTCTTCTTCAAAACCTTCTCGCGCGCGGGCGACTTAGGCATGGTCGTTCTCCGTAATTTTGGATGTTCCGATCGAGGTCGGATCAGAACGGAGGCTCGTCGTCCCCGGAACCGCCGAAGGAGCCCGACTGCGGGGCGTCGCCCCACGGGTCGTCTCCACCGACGTTCGTGTTCTGAGCGGGACGGCCACCGCCCGATCCACCGGAGGAACCACCGAAACCTCCGCCACCGCCACCGCGACCGGCCTTGGTGACCTTGGCCGTGGCGTAACGGAGCGAGGGGCCGATCTCGTCGACCTCGAGCTCCACGACAGTGCGCTTCTCGCCTTCACGCGTCTCGTAGCTGCGCTGCTTGAGCCGGCCCTGCACGATCACACGCGAGCCGCGAGTCAAGCTCTCGGCCACGTTCTCCGCTGCCTCACGCCAGATGTTGCAGCGCAGGAACAGAGCCTCGCCGTCCTTCCATTCATTGGACTGACGGTCGAACACGCGGGGCGTGGATGCGACGGTGAAGTTCGCAACCGCAGCACCCGCGGGGGTGAAACGCAGTTCGGGGTCGGCGGTCAGATTGCCGACCACGGTGATGACGGTGTCGCCTGCCATGTGGTTCCTCCTGCAGTGTGGGGAGTCCTGATGCGCCAGAGCCTACGGCCCGGCGCCGACAGGCTCACTTGCCGTGGCGCAGAACCTTGGTGCGGAGCACCGACTCGTTCAGGCCGAGCTGGCGATCCAGCTCTGCAACGGCAGCAGGCGTCGCGCTGATGTCGATCACCGCGTAGATGCCTTCGCTGTTCTTGGCGATCTCGTAGGCGAGACGGCGCTTACCCCACACGTCGACCTTGTCGACCTTGCCGCCTTCCTGGCGAATGACGTTGAGGAACGTCTCCAGCGAGGGAGCGACGGTGCGCTCGTCCAGGCTGGGGTCCAGGATGATCATCAATTCGTAATGACGCATAAGACCTCATCACCTCCTATGGACTGTGAACGGTCACGGACGTTCCGTGACAGGAGGGTCGTTGCGTCAGCAACCCATGAAGGGTACACGACGGCCCGGCGACCAGCGAAATCGCCGACCGTCGCGGGCAGGGGTTTTGTCCTAGGGTGAGGACATGCGCACGAGCTCCGGGACCGTCTCGCTCGTCGCCGTCCTGACGTGCGCGGTGATGATGTGGTTCGGCTACCTGAACAAGGCCCGGTGCGCCGGCCCCACCTTCGACGCCGAGGGCCGCACGCTGCGGTTCGAGGACATCAAGGACGCGGACGTCTGCTATTCCGACATCCAGCAGTTGTGGATCGGCCGCGGCATCAACCTCCATGTCTTCCCCTTCGTCGACGGGGGCATCACCTCGTCGGGAGCTCTGACCGGGGGCACCGTCGAATATCCCGTGCTCAGCGGGGTGCTCATGTGGATCGGAGCGATCGGTGCCCACACGGACGCGGAGTTCCTCCTGCAGTCCGCCCTGTTGCTCGCCCCCTTCGGGCTGATCACCGCCTGGTTGCTCGCCCGGATGGCGGGATGGGCGGCGCTGATGTGGTCGCTCACGCCGCCGATCGTGCTCTACGCATTCCTCAACTGGGACCTGCCGGTCGTGGCGGTCACCGTCGCCGCCGTCGCGGTGCTGACGATCGAACGCTGGTCGCTGCGGACTCGAGGAGTGGTCGCGGCGGTGCTGCTGGGCGTGGGCTTCTGTCTCAAGCTCTATCCGGGCATCTTCGTGCTGCCGCTCATCGCCTACGTCCTCACCGGCGGGAGCTCGCCCGATCGGAAACGGGACGTCCCCGGCGCCCTCGCCGTCGCGGGCGCGGCGGCAGCGACGGTCGCCGCGATCAACCTGCCCTTCGCGGTCCTCGGTTACGAGGGCTGGCGGGCGTCGTTCGCCTTCCAGCAGAACCGGGAAGCGGACGGGACCAGCAACTCCATCTGGTACTGGGGTCTGCGGCCGCTGATGGGCGGCTACCAGGAATACGAGAACACTCCGCAGTACAACGACCTGGTGGCCCAGTTGTCGCCGGCGCTGGTCGCGCTGTCGTTCGCACTCGCCCTGTGGCTCGGATGGCGCCGATATCTCCGCGACGGCATCTACCCGTGGCTCGGCGCCGGGGCCGCGATGCTGTGCGGTTTCATGCTCTTCCACAAGGTGCACTCACCGCAGTACACGCTCTGGCTGCTGCCGATGCTGATCCTGCTGCGCGTGCCGTGGGGTCTCGTCGCCGCCTATCTCCTCGCCGACCTCGCCATCGGCATCGGCATCTTCCGGTGGTTCGCCGCGACCGCCGGCGAAACAGACATGGCCCTGCCGCTCACGCTCGTCCACATCGGCGTGTGGGGACGTGCGGTTTTGCTGGTCGTGCTGTTCTTCGTCTTCCTGCGCGTCCCGCCCAGAACTCCGTGGCAGCCGGCCGAACGAACGGGCTACGCTCGCCGTCCGACGACGACCGGGAGAGCGCGATGAACGACGACTGGACGGACCATCCCGTCCTCGAGGGTCCCCGTATCCGACTCGAGCCCCTCGCCGACGCGCATGCCGAAGGGTTACTGAAGGCCGCCGACGATCCCGGCGCGATCTTCGCCTGGTCGCACCTCGTGATCCGCGACCTCGACGACGCGCGGACGTTCGTGCGCGAGGCCGTGGCCGATCCGTCCCGGCTGCCCTACGCGATCGTCGACAGGGCGACCGGCGAGGTACTGGGATCGACGTCCTACTACCTGATCGAACCGGCTTACCGCACGCTGGTGATCGGTTACACCTGGTTGTCGACACGAGTGCAGCGGACCCACGTGAACAGCGAGTCGAAACTGCTTCTGCTGCAGCGCGCATTCGACGACCTCGGAGCCGTGCGCGTGACCTGGCACGCCGACGAACGCAACACCCGCTCGCGCGATGCCCTGCGCCGGCTCGGCGCCACCGAGGAAGGCCTGCTCCGCAAGCACCGCAGACGCCGCGACGGCAGCTGGCGCACCACCGCGCTGTTCTCCCTCACGGACGACGAATGGCCCGGGGTACGCGCCCGGCTCGAGGAACGCCGGGTGCGATGAGGACGAGGCGCGCGCTCGCAGCCCCCATGGCGGTCGCCGTGGGCGCGGTCGCGTTGTGTGCGGCGGTGGCGTGGGCCGACCCGACCACGCCGGGCGGGATCATTCCGCCGTGCCCCACCTATTCGCTGTTCGGAATCCTGTGTCCCGGTTGCGGTTCGTCACGGATGCTGTACTCGCTCGTCCATCTCGACGTGCCGGCAGCGTTGCATTACAACGCCCTCGGTCTCGTCGCGCTGGTCGTGCTGACCGTGGTCTTCGGTCTGTGGACGTGGAGCCGGGTGCGGGGCACACCGATGCCGCGGTGGACGCGATACCGGTGGACCCCGCACCTCGTGCTGGCCCTGACGGCGGTGTGGTTCGTCGTACGCAACATCCCGGTCGCGCCGTTCACCGCCCTACGGATCTGACCGTCAGAGGATCGGGCAGTTGACCGTGTACTCCCACGCCGTCCCGGGCTCACCGGTCACTCGGACGAGAACCGAGGACGCACTCCCGGCCGGCACGTTCACCACAGCCGATCCGGTGCCTTCGTTGATGCTGTCACCGATACGACCGGTGTCGTGGATCTGGGAACCACCGTAGAACACCTGGATTCGGTCGGGAACGTCGAAGGTCTCCCAGTCCAGCAGGAACGACGTGGGACCACTGCGACCCAGCTCGTGGTAGGTGCTGGTGACACCTTCCCCTCCCGACTGCCGCGACTGATTGCACTGCTGGGTCGACGGCAAGGACGATCCGTTGCCCAGGATCGCGCTACCCAGATCGATCGCTCGTCCACCCAGATCCACCACGCTGCCGGGCAGTTCGGACACGCTGCCGGGCAGATCGGCGACACTGCCCGGCAGATCGTTGCTGCCGGCGCTGCCCGTGGGAGCGGCCGAAGCGGCAACGGGCGCACCGAATGCGACCACCGCCACCGTAACGGCCGTCAGAACCGCGCGTAGACCCGACCTACGATTACGAGACATGCTTCCTCCGATGATCGATGCGTTGAACCCCCGTCAGGACGTTCTCACGCCGTGCGACGCGTGCGTATCCTGCAATCGGATGAATCCGGCTCGGTCGGAACATCTTCCGTGCCGCCCGATTCACGCCGTGCCGCCGCACGGCGGCCGGTAGGGCACACCGGGCAGGTGCCGTTCCCATTCGTCCTCGGTCACCGGAGTGCCGACGGTGGAACACAGTGTCGCCGAGACGGCCTCGGGATCGAGTTGCCACAGCCGCACGGAACGGTCCGGGCCGCCTCCGACGAGCACTGTTCCGTCGTGCGCGAAGGTGGCGTCGTAGACCCGGCTTCCGTAGGCGGTGAGCACCGCGTGGGTGGTGGGGGAGTCCGGTCGGGTGACATCCCAGATCCATGCCGCGCCGTCGCCGACGCCGGCCGCGAGACGGTCTCCGTCGGGGGAGAAGTGCAGCGAGTACACCGCGTCCGCCGGCCCGGTGATCCGCGCCAGTTCGCGTGGAGCAGCGGGGTTCGCGACGTTCCACAGGCGCACACTGCGGTCGGCGCTCGCCGCGGCCAGGATCTCTCCGTCACCACCGAACGCGACCGTCTGCGCCTGACTCTCGAATCCGGACAGCTCGGAGATCCGCGTCGGATCGGTGGGATCCGAGAGATCCCACAGTTCGACGAGACCACCGGCGCTCGCCACGGCCACGATGTCGGCAGAGGGATGCCACGACAGCATGTACGGATAGTCGTCGGCCTCGAAGGTTCCGACGACGCGCGGAGCCGTCGGATCGGAGACGTCGACGAGCGCGACCTTCTCGTCCTCCGTCGCCGCTACTGCCACGA
>Ga0182738_1003023_pt1 | contig 19512 bp, 11 predicted proteins | sample eDN5th30CBELigMG_FD_128876 | JGI IMG/M metagenome (GOLD analysis project Ga0182738, IMG submission 128876) | Enriched Miracle-Growth compost microbial communities from Emeryville, California, USA - eDNA 5th pass 30_C BE-Lig MG (version 2)... ... | reverse complement strand
TTTTAATGTTAAAAACTTGAACAACAATAAAAACTTTGAATTTAACTCTTGAAAAGGCCTCTGCTAACAGAATCAAGAGATTTTGCTTTGAAAAGAGGATTTCCATTTATAGGTAGAGAGATTAAGGGTTGGATTGATGGGAAAAGGTGCTCTGAGTCTTCAAGAGTAGTCAGGTAATTTCAATAGTGAGAAAAGACAATTTTATAAAGATGAAATTATCCGTATTAATTTCAACACCAGTGAAAAAAAACTTTTTGCATCAAGGGCTAAATTTATCGCAATTTATTCATCCAAATTAATTTTTTCTTTCAAACTCTATGATAGCTTTGCTATCTCGATAGAAACTTCATTGTATTCGTTGAGTTTTACCATAGAGCCGTCATAAATGAAGGAGTTAGGTTGAGACTAAGAGGTAAAGTTTCATTTTTTCCAATGCTAACTTTACATAACTGCAAGGCTTTTTAACTAACTCGAGGCATAATTTCTATGAATTGGAGGGCTAAAAGCAATTTCAACTGATAATCAAATCTTTTTCCCCCACAAATCTTTTGATTCGAAATTTTTTCCTTTCAAAATCAAAAAGTTTCTCAATCAAATCAATGAGTATTTTTATTAGAATCGTCGAAATTTAATCTTTAATTCATCTTTCCAAGCTACTATAATGAGAAATCTCACTCAGTCCCTGCTTGCAAGTGGAAAAATGAGCCAAAGAGAGCCCAAATGAGCAAAAAATTTATCAATAGAAGTTTCTGCTTCAAATTTTGTCGCTAAATTATCTTTGGTTAATTTTATTCGACTTAAGATCAAGACACAATAAAATCAAGCTGAAATTAATACTCGATAAATTTTATGTGATTTCGCTTTTGACTTATATCCTGAGCCTCAGATCTCAAATATAATTACTTTTTCAATCTTTAAAATGAATCTCTCAATCCAGAAATTCGATAACCAAGACTCCCTCGAGCAATTCCTCAACCAAATGAAACTCCAAATCTTCAATAAAGAGTTCGCAGAACTCTGTAAAGTTTCCCAAGAAGCTATTGCAGAGGCTTTAAACAAAGACAGCCAAGGTGTTCAAAAGGTAAAATTTATTGTAAAACTGAGCTTTTCCCTAACTGTTTTTGTCTAGGAATCAGCGGGAAAGTCGCCTAAAATTGAAGAAAAACTGAAGCAAAGAAACAGGCCTAAACCTTTACTAGACAAAAGGAGCAGTTCAGATACTAAAATTGAGGAAGAAATTTTGCCTCAATCAAATTTTAAACTCATAAAACAAGATCAAAACCAGTTAATTCAAACAAAAGAAGAAACTGAAAAGGAAAATTCTACCAGTATAAATCAAACCGTTAAAAATGAACCCGAAGGAAAGCCTAATGCTAATGAAATCTTCCCTTCAGGTGAACAAAATGATAAATCTCCCTCTGTGAATATACAAAACCTAGTGCAAAATGTTTCTGTATATGGAAGGCCAAAAATTATACAGCCAATTTATATTTTTCATTCAAATCAGCAAATAGGCTATGTTGAAGTGGATGTAATGGATGAGAATGCCATGGAACATATTTCAGAACTTCTCCAAAGGCATGCTACATGAAATAATTTTGAATGTTTTTATCGAATTGTACGTTTATTATAAGCTGAGATTCTGTTGAGTCTTTGTTTTATACATAATCTCTTTTATGTTTTTGAAAAGTTTTTCTTGAGAATTTTTCTCCAACGAAAAAAATCTTTGTCCAATAAATCCCTCTCACATCTCTAAAATTTGTTAGGACTGATTAAGAAACTGACAAATCTTTTATTTAATTTTTTATTTAAGAATTTTCTAACTGGGTTAAATTCCTATGATAAAGTCAAAAACAAGTTTCTTTCTTTAAAGCGAATCTCAAACTTAAAGGGGTTTTTACTTCAATATTGATTTTTTTTTTGTTTGAGATTTTTATATAATGACTCGAAAAATTTCTTCTGGTTTTTCAGGGTTTTCAAACCAAAATTGAAACAAAAATTCTCGAACAAAATTTAATTTTCATTCAGTAGCTATCAGGAGGTGAAAATTTCCACTTGATTCGAGATTTCTTTCTTGAAACTATTTGTCAGAAGGAGAAGTCTCTCTTCTCTTCAAACTTTCAATGAAAGCAAGTCTCTATGATAAACACGTACACGTGGGGTTTTTTTTTCCGAAAAGGATCTAAAGTTTAGTTTTCTAGCAAGTTCTGAGTAACGTTTTATTAAAGAAAAACTACATTATAGGAAATAATTGCAGAAATTATATAATAAACATAGACTTCCTACAAATATCAAAATTTTCTTACAAATTTTTGCTAAAGTGTTTCTCAAAGAAATTCAACTCTCCCCAGATCAGATCAACTTCACTGCAAGATGACATCCAAAGAAGGTGAATTGAGGACGATTTAATGGATTTAAAGGCTTGGAGGTTGGGGGTTGAGGATTTAGGGGAAGTTTGGATGGGTTGGGGCGTTGGTCTGAGATTGCGATTGATAACCTTTAACAAAAATTGTAGGAAACTTTGAGAATCGTAGGAATCCTATGTTTAGTCTGGGGTTTCTACAATTATTTCCTCTTTGTATTTTGACCCTTTCTTAGCATCTCATCAAAATTCTCAATTTGGCTTGAGGCCTTAATAATAATCTTTCAGATGTTAAAATACATGAAAGAAAAAATAAATCCTCATTACAAGAGTATTTGCACGCACTATTTTCTCTTTCGCCCCCTGGTGCAAAATGTAGCAATATTGCTTCGTCTGTAAGCTTACTGTTCTCCCCTCAATTGCAGAAAATTAAATCCTTGAATCCTTCACAAAATTTTCCTCACACTCCTCCATTTTTTAGAAGGTTTCAAATGTTTATTTTTTATGCCTTTTTCGAAATAAATTTCAGCTCAAAATTTGCCTATCTTTCAGAGAAGAAAATTGCGGGTCCTGTCAAATATTTGTTGAATAAACAGACAGTTTGTCGATTGAAACTATTCGAAATCTAATTAACTAAAACTATGTAGATTTTGTTTGAAAAGTGTTCTAAATTCTTATTTTTCTAAGAATATTTATGAACATCTTCATTAGATCTTCTCTTTGGCTTCAGGGTTCCTCAATCTTGATACATTCTGCAGTTGAGCAGAAAATTTGATTTTCTGCACTCAGGAAGTGAAAAGAAAGCAATGCTTGTGTCTTCATCATGGAAAAAAAAATCCTCCCATCATGTTTCTAATTAAGACCCCACCCCTGAAAAAATCTTCTGAAATCTTTAAGGCTCAGGATTAGAACAGTCCAAAAATAAGGGAGGGCCTCAATTTGAACAGTTCAAGCAAAAGACTTTTCGAAGTGAGATTTTGAGGGTCCTTAATTACAACAAGGGTCTTAATTGAAGCAATGATCTTAATTAGAAACATTACGGTACTAGAATATTCTTTTAAAAGGCCTGGCTTTCCAATAATTTTTTACAGGAAAGTTTTACAATACCGTGATATTTTTTGTTTGCCATTTGAGAAACCTTGGGTCACCTGACTGAGGCCCTTTTAAAGAAGCAAGTCCCATATGTTCTTTTCCTCCAAAAGATTTTTTTGATCGAAAACTTGTTGACAAAAGAATCCTCCCTCTTTTGAATTATGGCCAGAAAACAATTTTTTCTCATTCAGAAGTTTTCTGGGAAAAATTAAAACAACGAATCAAAACTCCAGCTTTCTAAAGTTGGCATGAATTTATTGATCTGGTAAAAATGTGACCCTTATACTGACCATAGCAATTCAGACTCAGTTGTGCAATGATCCGGCAGTCTCGAAAAAATGCTGGGTATTCTCACGAGACTTTTTTCTCGGGTGAAAATTTCGAGTTATTTGCTCAAACTTTTAGTTCTCATTAAATCTAAGAATACAGTGATTTTAAACAGAACTTAATCAGGAAAATTTTCAAAGTAAAAATTTTTTAGTTTATTTAAAGAGTGTTTTTCAGAGTTTTTCAATTTTTAGTCATGAGAGTCCAAACCTTAGTTTTTCTGACTAGAATTTTGTTCGGCAGGGGATCCCTGCAGCTCTGGCATTTATGGTGTTTTTTCTGTGTTACGAATCTTATAGAAAAATAGCTTTCAAAAAAATTCAGAGAGTCAATTCCAGAAAGATATTTTAACAAGTTTTAAAAAGCAATCAGGAGATCAGGAGGCGGAGTCGATCTCTTACTTAATAAATAATTCTTTGATTATTCAAATCTATTTGAACAGTCACGATTCTTTACTCGAAAAGATCAATTGTCCTGCTTATCTATTTAAAAATGGCAGAACAAGATCTAACAAGAACCATGGAGAAATTCATTTTCCAAAGGGTACTCTGGCTCAATATCAGCTTAAACCTATTAAAGTTAATTTGTGATGTGACGTGTTTAATTTAAAAGAAGGATTTTTCTTAAAAATCTGATCTTTCAAGGTTTATAATAAATTTAATCACGTGATATTTTTGTTGAAAATTTTCTGTCAAGCTTTAATTCACTCATCTTCACCATTCACTCTTCTTGATTTCAATGGCCCTAAAAAATCTCAGCAGCATCAATTGAGCAAAAATTGGCCTTTTTGACTGATTTATGCCAGTCTTATCCCCTTAATCCCCTTGATCTAAGGTTAAAATAATAATTTCTTGAACTGATCCCTTTCTGGTCAGGTTTCCCATAATAGTAAATTTGGCTCCCACACAAAAAGTGTCACCCCATTTTCTATTTTTCTATTGAAAAATATCACCAGAAACTACCAGAAACAGTCAACCTTCTTCAATACATCTAAGCAGAATCTTCCTTTTAAAAGATTTTTCTGATATTGTAACTTTTTAAATATCTCTTTTGCTTTTTCCTTTCATTTTTTCCTCTTGACCTCTCCAAAAGCCCTAAAACCTTTCATCATTAATCTCTCTTTTCAACTCCTCACTTCAATAAAAAACTCCCAAGTCAAAACCCTCACTTCCCCTTTCATTTCTGACAAATCTCTAATGATCAGAACCCCTTACATTATAAATAATCCTCACATTAATCCCAATTAATAATTATTTAATCTCACTCTTTAATCTTAAATCCCCTTTCCCAATCCATGATTTCTGCTGAACAACAACAAGCACCCAACATCCTCTTCCTCCACCCGGAAGAACCTACCAAATCCTTCTTATTCCCTTTCAACAAAGAGCTTTCCAATACTCAAACCCTTAAAGACTTTTTCACCACAGTCAGTGACGAAAAGAAGTTTTACTTCAAATTCAATGACGTCTTCTCCAGACCCGTTCCTGAACACAAAACCGTTGAAGACTTCAGAGCTCTCCAGCCATTCTACATCACTCAAATGATCCCAAAAATCACCAAAATCCTCATTTCCCTTCCCAAAGGAGACACTCTCCCTTTTGAAATGGATATTGGAGATAAGCCAACAAAAATCATGGAGTTTCTCGAAAAGGAGCTTAACTACCCTCAAGAGCAGCAAAAGCTCTATTTTGCTGACCGCCTTGTCTTTCCTAACTCCACTCTTATGAGCCAAGGGTTCAATACTTCCACAATTGAGCTGACATTGGCCTTGAAAACGAAGGTTAATGTTGAATGCGTTGAAGGAAATTTCGTGATTTATGCTGAGGCCAATGAACTTATGAGCCGTCTTAAAGAGCTGATTCAGGTGAAAATTCAAGTGCCTCAAGAACAACAAATTCTTGTTTCTATTGAAGATGGAAAGGAGATCAGAAATACTGAAGATCTTCTGGGCATTGGAATCTACAATGAAGGAACAATTAAGCTTGAGCTCAAGACAAAAACAATTTTCCTTTTGCCAAATGAAAAGACCCTCATGGAGTTTTTAACTCCCACTACAAAAGTCAGTGAACTCAAGGCAAAATTCAAAGGAATGATCACACCTCTCAATCTTGCTTTACAACCTGAGCAATACGATTTCGAAATTATCCACGAAAACAATAATGTTTTGCTCCAAGATGAAGAAAAGACCTTCAAGGACTACAAAATCGGCAAGGAAGTCCAATTAAAAACCAAACTTCGACCTGGAATTATCTGCGTGTATCTTGTTCAAAACGCCAAATCCTACTATGTTTGTGCTGATAGGTCACAAACCATCGCCGACGTCAAGAAGATCGTCTCTGAAACCTGGAGATTAGATGAGAACAAGATCAAACTCCTCCTTAACGGAGCCGAGCTGCCCGTCGAAACTCTCCTCAACACCCTAGAAATTCAGCCAGATAACACTACTAAAGTCGATTTCGAGTCCAACACTGTGTACAATCTTTTTGTGGTGACTCTCACAGGAAAGAAATTAGAGGTCACTTTTGACGTGACAAACTCTGTAGAGGCCTTCAAAAAAGAAATTGAGAAGCAAGAAGGGATTCCTCCTGACCAACAAAGACTGATATATGCCGGCAAACAAATGGAAGATAACAAGTCTATTCTCGACTACAACGTCCCTAATGGCGAAACTATCCACTTAGTTCTTCGTCTTAGAGGCGGCGGTGGCGGTCCTCCAGGCTTCCCTTTTGCTGATATTACTCAAGCAGGATTGGCTCAGGACATTGATTGGGCTGATGAAGAAGATTTAGTTCCTGAATGGAGATATGTAAGAGCTTCTGGATTGTGTCTTGAAGGAAGGTGCACAAATTTTGCTGGTTGTGAAGCTTTTGGAAATTACGTGATTGTAAGCAAGGGAATTGGAACGTATGATGTGTTATTAGATGAGCATACGAATAAATGCCCGATGTGCAATCAATATGTTCAGGCAAAGAAAGTTGCTTTTAATAATTGCACGTATTCGTATACTGGGATTATGTTGGGAGAAGATGGAGAGCCACCAAAGAAAGTGACTTGTCAAAAGGAAATGACAGTGGGAGATCATTATAAATTGTTTGATCCAAGAAAAGTTGGAACAAAGAAATGGCAAAGTTTGAAGATTGTGACAAAAAGTAGAATGAACCCTTACGATTATTTTGATGGGTTGAATGGAATCGTAGCTCAGAAACAAGAGATTAATGAAGGAGATTCTTGTGGAATTTGTAAAAAGAAGGTTGAAGGAGAACCATGTGTGTTGGAGTGCGCACATATCTATCATAAAGAATGTGTGGAACAAATCAAAGAGTTGGGTGTCAAGTGTGCTTTCTGCCATCTTTAAATAAGAATTATTTGTTATTATTTGGAGATATATTGAATATTTGAAGTAATGGGATCTAAATAATATTTGCCCATAGATTTTATAAATTATGGAAAAAATGTAAGAGCCTTTAATTTGAGTTTTCTTTATAAAATGAGTTTGATTTCTCAAAAGAAAGCCAAAGAAATTGTGGAAGAGAATTTTATCAAAAGTCTCAACCTCAAAAATTTTCTTTCAATATTTTAGCAAAAGACAATTTTTTGAATTTCAATGTTGACATCTTTGTTGTAAGAACTCAAGCAAATACAGAAATAAATATTCTTATTCAAAAGGGGTTGGCTTGATTTCTTGAAAAATCTTACTCTTTTTCTTTTCACTTGTTCAATTTATCTAAAAAAAACAATTTCTCATTGGGCTCAATTCAATCAGGTCACCAAAATCTTCATTCTGAAACCCTTTTGAAAGAGTAAGAAGAATAAATTTTGAAACCCTAAGGTTCAAGACTGATATCAAGACAATCACAGCATCAAACTTACTTGTTAAAAATACTATATAACTATTCTTACTCAATAATAAACAATAAGGCGACTGTTACCCCTTTCAAGATAACAAAAAGACAAATAAAAACCAGAATTTTATGTAAAAATCCTTTTTCGAAATTCAAACCCTCGAGAATCAATCATCAAATCTCAAGATAATTGCTATCATTTCCCCCTAATTTATTGAAAAGAGAACATCATATCAGCAAAATCTGTTGCCTTCCCTTCAAACCCAACCTGCGCAGAAGATTTTGGGCTTTCAAAACAAGTTGAAGGTGTCGAACTAAGAACATTATAGGCCCTGATTTGCACAATCTTTCTCTGTGTATTCCTTTGAGTTCGCCCCAAAACTTCTTTCTCTTTTCCTATCTTCACGTCTTGTTTCTTCACATAAAGTCCTTTAAGATAAATATGAAATCTATTTTTCACTTGAGCTTCTGTTCTTCCCTGCAACTCTTCAGCGATTTGTCGCCACTTGGATCCACATTTCTCATACAGAGACATAATCAAGGCATCTTCCTGTTCGGTCCAACCAGATTTCTTTATGTTTGGCATCAATACATTCAGGTAGCGGTCTCTGATTTGTTTCCCATTTCGATTGCTCATCATCTTGGAGATAATGTTCCATTTTTGACCATACTTTTCAACTAATTCTAGCACTATCAGATCTTCTTCTGGCTTCCATATCTGTCTCTTCTTCTTTTGGGATATATCTGGCATCTTAGGCAAAAGAGGTGCTTTGGTGATGGTTTTGGAAGATTTGTTGATCCCTGATAGTACAAAATCTTTAATCATTTCATCATACTGTTGATACTGAGGGTTACAGAGGTCTATAAAAGGAGTAAGTTTCATGAAATAAAGAGATCTTTACCTTCTTCTAGGGGAGATAAGCTCAATGAAGGGCTAGATACCTGTTCTTCAACTCTTCGATTATGGATATCAAAGAATGAGTCAGAGATATCCTCCAGAAAAGAGGTATTTAAATGCCCAGGAAGGCCAGAAGAGACCTCTGAAGTTGATTGGGAGGCCCAGGGACACTGTGAGGAAGAAGTTTGGACAGAGTTATTTGAAGGAGAGCTGCTAAAAGAGTGGGCTTTGGCGAAATTTAATTGAGGAAATTCAGCTTGAAAGGAGTAAGTAAAAGGGAATTCGGGTCCAGTTGGGAAGGAGGAAGATTGATAGTATTGAGGATTCGTAGTCATCGAGGATGGGGAAAGGAATTTCAAGGTTGGGATTATTGTGAATTTTTAGAATAAATGAAAGATTATGTCCCATGAATAATTTGAAGATAATTTTACAATAAAACCAGTATTGATAGCTCCACACTTCACACTAAAATTAGTCTGTCAACTTTTATTTTTAACGCTGCATTTGAGCTCTTTAAAAATTATTCAGACAACTAAAAATTTTGCGGCACTCCCTCTCACTCGGTAAGTCCCTGCTCAAGCATCCATAGACTTTCACTGAAGGATTGAAGGCCAAGGAAAGGAGAAATAACCACAATGGGCTTCTAAAATAAGGGGTTTTTGTGAGATTAGTCGATGAGCAAAATGAAAGTGCTAGGATCAATTAAACGACTCTCTTCACCTTTTCAGCAAAAAGGATCAACCAAGGCCTTGAAACTTCTTGTCCTATCTTTCTCTTTGAAAGAAGTTTCAGACCACAAACTGTTTTTCCTCAAAATGTATCGCTGCAAGGAGGCCTTTTTTTTTGGCTGTAAAAACTTCAAATGTTTTCCAAGCCCAAGACTTTAAAAGTGAAAATCAAAGGTTTTTCCAGTGTTTCACAGCACCAAATAAACTGAAAAGCGTTCTTGGGAACAAAAACTTTCAAAAAATCGAAGGAATGGTCAAATATTCCCTCTTCGCGGGCCTTCCTCACAAGTTATTTTGACCACTCAAAACTCTTAATTCTCTGATCTAAATCTCATTTTCCTTCATGTCTTTCCTAAGAAAAAGCGAGGTTTATCTTTGTCTCTTGAAGTTGGTCCAACAGATTTGAAATTGAGATCAATTTTTCTAAACAAAAAATCTTGATTTTTTGCAACGAGAAATCTCATTTAGTCATAAATTTTAAACTGAAAATGGTTTAACCGATTTTCGCAACAAAAATGATCATCATTGGCCTGCCTAAGCTTCTAGTCCATTAATCAAACGTTGGTTGAACAGGAAATTAACAAATCTGAATCAAGGTTCAGGTCTCATATTGACTGGAATTTATTATGAACTTCAGATTTAGTTTATAATTTCCCAGCCTCATCAAAGAAAACGTACAATTAGAAAGCCATTCTTTTTCCTCTTGGTCATCAAGTTAGAACCAAAGCATTTCAGCATTCCGAATCAGAAGATAGAGGATGGCTTGATCAATTGTGTTGTGCTAGGAATCCATTGATTATTTTTTCAATTCAAAAGTGAGATTGGCTCAGATTTTAATAATCTCTCATTTTCACTACGTCATCAATTCAATTCAATTCAAAGAAGACCTTTTTCCTTCTCCTTATGATTTCCCAATTTGCCACTTCGACCTTAAAAAAACTATCCCCTTAAATTGCCTCAAGGTTTCAGAAGGATCTTTGAAGAGAGTCCTTCATATTCTTCAAAGAGTTTCGACTCCTTTGTCAGGATCTTTGTCCTTCATTGAAACCAAGAATTTTTTCTAGAAAATTCAAGAAATTTCCTCAAATGGTTAGCCACCTTTCGAACAAGGGTTTGTTGTTCAGACTGAAAATACCAATCAACGTTTGCTATTTTTAAGAGGCCTCGAGAACTAAAGCAGGTATTCAATAAATTTGATTAATCTGAAAAGCTTTGCTTTTTAACAAAAGGAGTAACCCCTTCAAAACGTCCTTTTTTTTCAGGAAGCCCCCTAGGTTCCTCTCGAAATGACTCATAATAGCTTACTTGGAAAAAAGAATATGTGAAAATAAAATTCTCTGCAGTGCTTCGGAGCCTCTGTCTCCAGTCCGCACAGTCCCACTTGAGACCAAGTCAGTCCAGATTTTACTCCTTCAGTCAGACCAAATTCATTATTTCCCTGAAATTTTTATCGGGATTTTTTTTTGAGCCAAAACAAAAAGAGATTTTTTCGTTTCTTTCAGACACAAAATTTCTCAGGGCCGCAGTCTCCAAGGATTCTCTTACAGCACAAATTTTTTTCATTTATTTTTTCAGAAGAAAAGCAATCCAAAGGTTTACTCTCAAACAAGAAAACTCAAATCTTTTTTCCCCAAATTTTCCTTCACGTCAGAGAAATCAGAAAACCATCAAAGCTAATTTTGCATAAAAGATCAAATAAAAAGTTTTTGAGATTTACCAGAAATTCTGAGATTCTTTCTCTGAAATTTCAAAGAAAAATAAATAAAATGGAAATCCTTTGTTTTGTAAAAGTTAAGAATAGGTCATGCAAAGAGTTTTACATCGAAAAATATTTTCGAAGGAATTTTATTGAGATTTTAGACTGATTGAGGGAGAGGTTCAGTCCAGATTTTTCAAAAGTTGTCTGGACTGAAGTCCAATGAAAGAACTTCACATTCAAGAGCGCTGATTCTGGGAAATCTTCTTAAAACTGTATGCCCTTTACAAAAGATTTGAGTCCAATAGAGAAGTTTCGAGATCGGAAAGCCCAGAAAAATTGACTTGTGACTCCTTTCAGAATAATCAGAAGAAAAGGCTCAAAATAATTTTGATCGAATAATGAAATTTGAAACAGATTTACTTTAATTTCATTTGCTGCTATTATCAGCTAAGCGAAAAACTGATGTTTTAATATCGAAGTTAATAAACTCAAATTGCAATTTTGCTCGTATAAATCGTTACTAAAATAAATAATAATAATAACCCCAGTGAATTTTGGCCCTTATAATTTCAAAATTTTTTGTCTTCTATTCAATAGACCTTTTTTCCCTTTAAGGCTTTTGCTGTCCTTGTGGTTTCCTAGCATAACTTCTACAATTCCAATTCACAATGAAAGTACTATTTTCTCACCAACTTTGAAAATGGCATAAAATGCTTCAGAATTTTATGACAAGAGCTTTAATGCGTAAAAAAAAGACTCTATGAGGTTTATTTAGGCGAATTTTCTTCAAAGTTCCACGTCCCATATCTTCTCTATAGAAATTATGGTCATCATTGAAGGCCAAGGATTAATTTTTTAGAGGGACAGGAGGTGGTTAAGGAGTTTTGGAATAAATACAGATTTCTTGTTCTTGAAATAAATGAAGTCAGATTGTCTTTAGAAAAGAATCAAAAATAAAACTAAATATGAGTGTTTTTGGGAGAATCTCCTTCTGAAGTTTGAAAGACACGAGACAACAAACAAAGATAAATTTCCTTCTATTCAGATGAAGAGTACACAGCCTCTTACAACCAATAGTTTCTTTTGATCTCCGACAGTATTCCCTCTCCTTTCTATTTTCAAAATCACAAGCTGCTATAGTTTTCTTCAGCTTGATTCAGATTTGCCTTGCTCAAATTGAAAAGGAGTTTACATAAAAGGTTCAGGGCGAAAACAGTGAATAGTATCTCATACATCCACTTTCTTCATCTTTCTTTGAGAAAGGTTCTTGCTCATGAAGAATAGGCTCTGAATTTTCGAGCTTCTTTGTGTTTGTCCTACAGCTCGTTAGAGCAAGTTTTCTGCACACATCCCGGTTTTTAAAGAGTTTTCGGCCAAATTGAGAATATTCTTTTTCTTTTTATCAAAGTTTGTTCACTTTTCAGTGTTGTTTATATCTCTTCTGACCTTTCCCAGTCTCTCTTTGGCCTTTTCTCGAAATATTTTCTCCATAAAACAGACCAACGGTTCAATTCTTTTTCAGAGAAAAAACTGAAAGAGCCACCAATGTTGATATTCTGAATCTTCTCCTTCTTCACCTAAAGCTAACTCTAAAATCTTCTCTTTCAACAAGCTGAAACTTTCTATCATACAGAATATGCTCTTTCCCCTTTAACCAAATATCTGTGGGCTTTAAAAAAAATTGCTTAAAATTTTTTCCGCATAATAGAAAGTTTCAATGAAAAGCCTTCATCTCAAATAAATTTAATAGCACCTTTCCATTTCGAGAGTAGCAATGTTTAATAAAAACTTTTCATTCAAAATGTTTCTTTTCACTTGAACAAAGAAAGTCTTTCCAAAAATGAAGAAAACAACAGAAAATCTCAAACATACACAATTCTCTTCCCAGAGAGAAGGATTCAAATTCCAACGTCAGACAAAGTAATCTCGCAAAAAATCTTCTCGTTCATATCGGGTCACTTTCTCTCATCAACCAGAACATTCCTTTGCCAATGTGAAGGAAATTTTTGTCCTTTTCAGAGATATGCTATATTACTGGTATCACCTCTCATAAGGGGTTTTATTTAGTCATCTGTTGGAAACCGAAAGAATGAAGAAGCTAAAGAAAATTTTATTCAAGAGGGAGACTGGGTTTCAAGGCGGTTGGTATGAAGGTTGATAAATGATGATGATGGTTTATAAATTATATAATAAAAAACGAAGATGATTGATAACTGATATAAATGAAATATAAAAAATAAGATGATAAAGTCATATAATTAAATTAATAATAAAAAAAAGCAAAATTGAATTAATAATCACATGTCAGTGACTCCTCCCTTTCGAAGTTCAGAGCCTCTCCAAGCGACAACAGCGTCCATTTTTATTTACATTAATGAATGAATTAATTGACCCCTCTCCTTTTGCATTTTACAGCAAAGCCAAGAGCTTTAGAAAGATATATTGGTTTTCTCTTTCCATTCTCACCAGATTTATTTGAAAGAAAACATCATATTTAAAGAATTTATGGCTTTCCCAGTCTCAGCTGATTCAAGACAATGAGAGGAATCGCCACTTCCCAAGAAAGAAAAAGACGTCTCCAAAGCATTATAATGAGAAACTGGACTCTGCTGATAAGTTTCACTCTCAACTCTCATGATCCTTTGTCCAGAATTAGGCTCCGTTAGCATATTTTGGGAGCCCCCTCCAAGAGAATAATGCGATGACAATTTCAGTTCAGTCATACTGGCAGTCTTTCTGGCAAAAGGTTTCTTTGTCAAAAAGACTTTAAGGTGAGTATGAAATCGGTTTTTCACTTGAGCTTCAGTTCTTCCCTGAAGTTCCTGAGCAATATGCCGCCATTCTGACCCGTATTCTTGGTACTTTGATATTATCACTTTATCTTCTTGCTTTGTCCAAGAAGACTTGTTGATGTGAGGCATCAAAACGTTCAAATAGCGGTCCCGAATTTGTTTCCCACTTCTGTTTCCCATCATCTTGGAAATCTCGTTCCATCTTTGGCCGTGATTTTCAATAAATTGGAAAACCATTGCATCCTCTTCAGGTCTCCAGGTTTGTCTCTTCTTTATTTGTGGTGAGTTATTAGCTTGGCTGTCTTCAGATGAAATAGATTTCTTGAAAATTGTCTTGGAATTGTCGTCAATCCCTGATATCAAGAAATCCTTTATCAAGTCATCATAATCTTGTTGCTTTGAGCCAGAGACTTCGAGAGGAGACAAGCAAGGAGGGCTGGAGATCTGATCTATCATTTGACCTCGGTCTCGAATGTCAAAGAAAGAGTCAGATATGTCAACAAGAGAGTTTTTCTTCAAAGGAAGATCTTGCTTAGAGGAGCGATTTAAATTTAAAGCTTGAGGAAAGGCATGAGGATTTTGTTGGTTTCTTTGATGAGAGCTCAGGAAGGGGAAGTTTTGTGGGAAGTGAGGATCCATGCTCAGAAAGTACAGAGGAGGGAATCTTGGATATGAAATTTTAGTATGAATTTATTTATAAAATCCAAACCGAGTGAGTGGCAATTTATCTGATAGTCCGATGATTTATCTTCTTATAAATATCTCTATAGCTTTTAATTTAGAAATCCAGTCATCAATATTCTCAAATTTGTTGAAATAAACCAATTCGGAATTGATTCGTTTGTTTATCTCCAGATCAAACTCTTGAATATTTCACCATACAAATTTTATCTATCTATCTATGTATTCAACAATCTCTGCCCTTCAAAAACTCAAAATCCCTCTTGGGCGCTGTTTTTCATCAATAAAATGAGGAATTTCAAGGGAAGATAAGCAATGGGAATCTTCACAAATAACAAAGGAGAAGGAGATCTTTGAGATACAGCTCTGGAGGAAATCCAAAAAACCCTGCGAATATTCACTCTTAGCTTTTGATTAATCAAACTAATAGCACCAAACCCTCATTATTTTATTCTTTCTCTTCACGTGCCCTTTGGGAATAAACCATTTCTCCCTCCTTTTGAATATTTCTTTTGATAACCAATTGACTGGGGCTTTGTTAGTGTTTCAGGCTGCAGAAATTCTCTGTTTTCCTATTCCTAGAATTTGATTATATCCTTTGGCAAAGAGTCATTGAAGCTTTTAAGATAATTATTCAAGCAAGGGATGATCTCAACATTTTTATCCAAGGCTTAAAGCTTTGATGATATTCATCACATCTGCTTCATCTCATCTTTCTCTTTTTCTAAGATATTTCCCATTGAAAGGAAATGTCCATGTTATTTTCGAGAGTGTTTGCCCTCCTTCAAAGGTCATCAAGATATTCCAGAGGAATCCTAGACAAGGACTCCATTCACTCAAGTCTCTAATCTTCTTCAAAATTAGAGGATAAAAAGATTCAGAAGTGTTAGATCTTATCTCGCCTTGATTTTGACAGCCGTTTTCTTGTGAGAATAAACTGTTAAACATGGCATCAAAGATTAAACATTTTAAGAACAGAAATTCTTTTGAATTTTTACAGATTATCAAACGCTATTATCTCTGCTTCTTTGAGATCTTGGCATCTCTCCACAAGAAAATTCAGCTAGTCACACAAACTTTCCACATAAAATCCGAGCTTTAAGAGAGTTCCAGAGGATGAGTAGTCAGACTTCGGAGAAAAGTCTGGAATCATAAAGAAAAGATTTTAGTTATGGAGAAACCAAGTCCAATAAAGAATTCTCACTTTGAAGTCATTTAGCAAAGATTCTAACAAAAAGTATGGAGGCTGATTTGGCCTTTGGTGGCAGCAAATTATTAAACACACATTGATTTTCCGAAGTCAGTAAATAAAAACGCGAATAACGGGCGCATTCAAATCTATTGATTTTCACAATAAACCGAATCACCTTAAACTAAAAACTAAATTTAGTCAAACTTGACATCTAGTTCATCAGTTTTTAAATCAACTGGATCCTATTGGTTCATTTTTCTTTTCACCGCCTCCTTTCTTATTTCCTCCAAATCTTTCTCAATACTAACTCATATTCACATCTCCTTGTTCACCTTTTTTCCTAAGGGAAAAAACTCAAAGGAGCTGCTGAAGACCCTCTTATTTCATGCGGTATTTGAAAATGATGAGATTCATTGTCCACCATGATTCGGCCATTGAGTCCAAATTTAAAGGTTTCCTTTATGGTACCATCAAATCTAGCCGAAGAATTTTTTCAGTGCTCTTACATTTTCAGGAAAAATCTCCATTCTTTAAAGGTTTGGCGGAAAGTTTCGAGCGGAATTTGAATGAAAATCCATGCCGCGAGGGATTTTTCAGAGAAACTCTTCATATAATCTGGGGTCTGAACTCATTAAAAACGGATATTAATCGAAAATAAACTTCAAATTTTTTTGAAATAACACATGAGACTAATAACACAATATTTTCATTACAATCAAGCCACTTGAGTGACAGACAAGAGATCCTTTTTATTGCAAAAATTCAATCTCTTTTCTTCCAAAATACTCCATTTTCTGCAGGCAAAAGTCTCCTTTCCAAGTTTAGCGGGGAAATACAGCAGTCCCTTTTGAGTTTATCAAATTCGCCTGATTAAAAATTAAATCAAACTCAAGCTACCACATCTTCAAATCCTCCCTCTCTATCCTCTTATTTTGGTCCAATTCTCAAGAGAACCCTGTCGAAACTCCTCACCAAGGCCCTTCAAATAACTTTCCACAAAACCTAGTGCGTCATCTTCAGTATCTTTTCTCTATATTAGAAGGTTTATGGATTGGTTGTCTCTTTGATATTCAAAGCCGGAACCACATCTGAGCATAGATTTTGCAAAATGACGTATCTCCTCTTCTTATTTCTTCCTTCCTTCCTCAATATAATTCAAGACCAATATTGTACCTTAGTATCAAAATTTATAATTTAGGAAAAGTACTGTTTCAATAATGAAGAAGTTTGATATACACTTGGCCTATTCTTCAGGACATCCCTGAAAATAGCTCTCAATAAGTTCTTTTAAGGGACTGAGGCCTTCGGGGAAGGGCTAAAGCTGGGGAAAAACATTAAAGGAGGTGTAAAATCTTCAACTCTCTGGAACTAATTTATTTGAATGATTCCCTTGAGAGGCTCTTGGGTAAAATGCAAGAGGTCATGACAAAGTGAGGCGACACTTTTTTTCCAAGAAATAAAAATCCAGAATAATCTCTAATTGCAATATTGATCCTCTTTTAATGATCAACTCCTAGTCATAGCGAAAGATAAAAGAAAAGAATTTTTCTATGAACTTGAAGTAAGAAAGGTTATCGTTAGAGTGGAACTTTGAGCTTTCAAAAAGTTCTTTATGCTAAATTCTTCAGGAGATAAAATTCGTACGAAAAACAAATAACTTTAAATCAGGTTCACTTAAAAATTTATTTTCCGCTACTGGTTTTTATAATAACCGTTTATAATCAATCGATCCTTCTCTGAATCTTAGAAATCCCTCCCAACCAAATTCTTTTATAAACTATTAATATCAATTATACCATTCAAATGAGGGCGTTTTCCCAATCTTTTATACAGAACCTCCCCTTCGAAACTGACCTCATGTTCCACTTCCATCACGACTCTCAAGAAAATGACAAGAATCACCAAACTTTTCCTGATTTAAATTTAAATAATCCCTCTCACAAATCTTCCTTCCAAGGCCTTTCTCATTTCGGAGATCAATCTCCTTTCAATAAAAACTCTCAAATTGCTGACTTATCCGACTCCTTCTTTGATACCCAAGATTGGAGAAAAGGCAATCAGCCCTCCAGTCCCTCTTATTTATCTCCTCTGGAAGAAGGTATTTCTTTTATCCACATTCCCAATAACTAATTATCTCCTTTAGATTTCTACAAACCAAAACAACAGCATGAATATGATGATATGATCAAGAATTTCTTGTTATCAGGCGTCTCTGAGAATTCCAAGACAATCCTCAAAAAAACCCTTTCATCTGAAAGCAGATCATCATGTTCTTCTTCCAATCTTTCTCAAAGAAAGAAGCGACAAACCTGGAAGCCTGACGAAGACCGGCTTGTCATACAACTCATTGGAAAACACGGTCAGAAATGGAAAGAGATCTCCAAGGCAATGAATAATCGAACTGGAAAGCAAATCAGAGACCGCTATATGAATGTCTTGATGCCAGACATCAAAAAATCATACTGGACTGTACAGGAAGACGAGCTCATTTTGTCTTTATACCAGGAGCATGGATCAAAGTGGCGCCAAATTGCTCGAGAATTGCAAGGAAGGGCAGAGTCTCAGATAAAAAATAGATTTCACACATATCTTAAAGGAATTTATAAAAGGAGATCTTTGACGAAAAAAGCTACTGATAGTGAAATAGTCATCAATAAGAGCCCTTTATCCACAATCAATGTCTTCGAAACATCCTCAACTTGCGAAGAGAGCCCGAAATCTTGCAATTCCTTTGAAACAAATGGGAAGGCGGCCGATTTTGTCGATATGGTGTTCTCTTTGAGCTAATGGTAAAATACATTCACTTCTGAAAACTTTTCAAAGGAAACGAAGAAAGAAAGTCGACACTCTTTTTAAATAAGAAGGGTTTGCAAGGTTCGCGAAAACAAACTATGAATTTATTTTGCTCTTGTATTATTTATTTTTATCATCTTATTCCTTAGCGTTTATGAGTTAGGGTATTATTTTCTGAATTTAAATTATTCCATAAAGTTATTCAACTTGCATTCTTGAAATATCGTAATTAAATACTCCTTTAAGATCTGCCTCTCAATTCATGTATTGAGAACTTTCATTGAAAAGGGAATTTTGACTGAAAAAATTTTCTCATCTGAGCAAGTAAAAATGGAAGATTTCTTGACAAATCAGATTTTGAGTTTTTGAGATTAATTTTTTCCATAAAATTGTTTCTTCCAATCAATCGATTTGGACCATCCCAAAAATTGGCGTCCCTCTAAAGAATTTCTTCGAGATGAGAGTTGAAAATATTGTTTCGCGCAGGGTTTCTAAAATGTCCGTAAAAGTGCGGAAAGCCCGGAATTTTAAATTTTGAGAGTTTTGAGAGAGATTTTGTCCGTAATTTTTCCAGGATTCGGAATTTCCCTGTAAATTTATTTTACCCCAGTTTTCTAGAGGCATTTAACTCAAATTTTAGGGGGGTTTTTAGGAAAAAGTATTGCATCAGAAATCCATAGCAAAAAAGTTCCAAAAATTTTAGATTTTGAAAATAAAAACTTGAGACGTTTTTTTTTGCTCTCTTTTCAAGACACCACAAGAAAAGAAAATTCGCATTTAACACGAGAATTGCGGACCTTCAAAATCGTAATTTACGTTGGAATTTCGGACAGTCAAAATTTCCTAATAAAAATTCAAAAAGATTCTCCGGGCTTTTAACTGACCCCTTTTAGAAGCCCTGGTTTCACGCAAGTTTTTTCAAAATCATCTACAAGTGTGTTCAACTTGGTCATATCGGTACCTTGAGTTTCGAAGAAAAGCTTGAATTAAGATGGTTACTGGAGAGAGGGATGTCCCAAGGTATTGAGTTCTAAAGTTATGTTTTAATGTGTTAGGCGCTATGGAAGAGGAAACAACAGTTTTAACGAGGTAAGAAATTGTGAAAT
>Ga0182738_1003022_pt1 | contig 19517 bp, 16 predicted proteins | sample eDN5th30CBELigMG_FD_128876 | JGI IMG/M metagenome (GOLD analysis project Ga0182738, IMG submission 128876) | Enriched Miracle-Growth compost microbial communities from Emeryville, California, USA - eDNA 5th pass 30_C BE-Lig MG (version 2)... ... | reverse complement strand
TTTTTTTTCTTTTGATCCCATTGCTTCAGGTTTCCAAAAAAATGAAATCTCAAATCTCTTGTGAAACCGATTTTTGAAAGACTTTTTTTAATTAAAACTTTGTCGGATTTCTCACAGGGAAAAAGAAAAAAAATTCAAAGGATGAAGAATTCGCTTTGATTTCACTTTCAGAAAGAAGAGGAGCCTTGTAAAAAATTTTCACAATTTTTTTTTTGAAATTGAAAAATCTTTTTGGGAGATAAAAAAATCCAAAATCTGATCTTTGATATTCTCAGAATTAATTTCCTTGACGCATCAAAATATCTTCTTTTTTTCTGAAAAAAAATTTTCATCATGCTAGCACGTTTTCAGATAAGATCCTATCTCGAAAGATTTTTTGAGAAGAAGTCTTGATTTGATTGAAAGGATTTCTTTTTTAATGAATTTTCAAGAGCTTTGAATGAGAATAGAAATGAGCAACACAATATTTCTTCATTTTTCAATTCTATGAGAAAGGACAAAGGAATTTTTTTTTTGGATTTGAAAAAAAAAAATCGGAAAAAATTGTGATAAAAAACTTTGGAATTTTATTTGAAAAGACGAACACTTTTTTCTAGAGAATTCTCATTTTCAAACCACCATCTCTTTTTTCATATTTTTTGTCTGGATTTTTCGATCGTCCTCAAAACTCAAATTATTTGATCTTCCAAGAAACCATTTTAATTCAGAATTAACTTTTTTTCTTGAGAAACAAAATTTAAACAAAAAGTTTTTTTTTGTGAAAAATCCCTTTTGAAATACCAATGAAAAACTTTCCATTTTTAGCAAACGAGAAAAAATCACCAAGATAAAATTCTCTTGATATTTTTCCCATCTTGCCTCACTCCTGTCTTATAATAATTAAAGAAAGTTATGAGAGAGAAATCATTTCAAAAAAAAAAAAATTTCTGGCTCCATTTTCTGCCCTCCCTGTGAAAAGAGAGAATCTCTCAAATGATAAAAGTCAGATCCTCCTCACAAGCTCAAAATCAAGAGAAAAAAATCTTTGAAGTCTTAGTGGCGGGAAAATGAGAAATTTGCAAGACTGACAAAGGAGCAGTTCGCGATAAAAACAATTTTTGTTTGTATCATCTATCAAGATTTCCAGTCTCTTCTCAACAGGTTCCTTTCTCGCTTTCTAACTGTGGAAAAAAAAAATGAGTATTATAAAAGTTCCTTCGAATCAAAGATCAAAAATATTATTAATTAAATTGAGCCAAAATGAGATACCTGAATAAATTTCAAAAAGAGGAACCCTCAATCTCACCCATCTTTTCAAAGGAATGCTGAATAAGAAAATGATTTCATATTCTCCGATCTTCAATTTTCTTTTCCAATACATCTTTTTACACAACTTTTAAAATGTTTTAACAAGTTTTCTTTCTAATTTTTCTGAAATTATTTTTTTGAAAAATCGCGCTTCTAAAAAGATTTTTTCCAAAAACTACAGCCTGCTCAAAAAAACTATCTCAGCTCTTTCCTCTAGAAAGGACTCCTCCCTTTTCACTAGAGAACTCCAATTCCATAAAGGAATTTCAATACAACTCAAATTTCTAATTTCTCAAAAATGATATTTTCTCTTTTACAAATTTATTAATCAGGTATATTAAATAATAATTTCTTTCGACAACACTTGGGACAAAAACATAAAATAGCAAAGACCAAAACAATTGATTTATAATAATTACAAACAATTTAAAAAATGTCAGGTTACGCTTCCGCTATTACTATCTTCTCTCCTACTGGAAACCTCTTCCAAGTCGAATATGCTGTTAAGGCTGCCGAACAAGGTTCCTGCAGTATTGCCGTTAGAGGTAAAGACTGCCTTGTTGTCGGTGTTGAAAAGAAAGATGTCACTAAACTTCAAGATGCCCGTACCTTAAAGAAGATCCTTCAACTTGATGAAAACCTCTTCTTCGCTTTCTCTGGTCTTCAAGCTGATGCTAGAGTTTTGGCAAACATTGCTAGAGTTGAGTGCCAAAGTTATAGACTTAACTTTAGTGAAGAACCCACTGTTGACTATATTGCCAGATACATCTCTGGCATCCAACAAAAATACACTCAAAGAGGTGGTGTTAGACCTTTCGGTATCTCTATCCTTATCATTGGTTTCGACAGCAACAAACAACCCAGATTATTCCAAACTGATCCTTCTGGCGCCTGCGTCGAATGGAAAGCCAATGCTGTCGGAAGAAACGACAAGCAAGCCAGAGAAATTTTGGAAAAGAACTTCAATACTGACTTGACTGAAGAAGGCGCCATCAAGCTTGTTGGACAAGCTTTGGTTGAAGCTGCCGAAAAGGGATCAAAGAACTTGGAAGTTATGGTCTTGAAGTACGGCTCCAACAAGTATTTGAGTGAAACTGAAGTTGAAAGTGTTGTCAGTGCTATCACTGCTGAACAACAAAAGTAAGGAACGAATTTTATAACAAAAAAAAAAGTAGTATGAATTATATATTTGACTTTCCTATATAAGATACCCTTTTATAAAAGGTAATAAAAGAGATTCGTAAAATAGGCTTCTACTAAGAACTTCTATATAAGAAACCACTTAATCATTCATTGCCTCCTTTCAGTTTCTACTCCACGAAATAGATAAAGCTCACAATGATTTTGTATTGGAATATGATAATTTAAAAGAAAAGCTTGAGTCTATTTTTTTTATCACTTGAATGAACGTTCTGAGAATGATTTTTCTCAAAAGGGGACAACATCAAAAAATATGTTCTGTCTATTTTCACTGCGTCTCTGACTCTTTTGAAATTTAATTTTAATAACTTAGGTATTTCTTTTTACATAAAGTTTAATATATATTGCAAATAAATAAATAATTTCAAAAAGCACTCATCATGAACAAAAAGGGAGGAAAGCCTGAAATTGCCAAGCAAGATAAAATCGTATAATATTCCTTGATCTATCTCATCGACCTTTCAGAGTTGTGAACTGCTTACTCTTACTTACGGCGCTATTGTCGCTCAAATTGTCAAAGATTATGGTGATGTCCATGAAGCCAACAACCAACTCGAAAAAATGTAATAAAAATATACAAGTTATCTCTGAATTCAAAGGGGTTACAACATGGGCTTAAAACTCGTTGAAGAATTCTTGGCAAAGTCTGGATGTGAAGCATGCAGCAATTTTAAAGAAACTGCTGAAATGATTGCCAAAGTAACATAATACATGATTAATTTCATCTTAATTGGGAATAGAATGCTTTTAAAATGTTCCTTGGCGTTACCTGTGAAGTCGCGAACTACGTTGAAAAGGATAATTGCTTCAGTCTTATTCTTAATGATAATCCTCTTATTGATTTTGTTGAACTCCCCAAACATTTACAAGGACTTTATTATTCTAACATCATCTGCGGCGTCATTAGAGGAGCTCTTGAAGCTGTAACTTTGATGAATTTCATGAATTCTAAATTTTTTAGATACAATTCAAAGTCAGCTGTTACTTTGTTAAAGATATACTTAGAGGTGATGAAACCAATGAAATAAAGGTTGAGTTGAAGGAAATTATCAGCCTCAAGTCCGATGATGATTAAGAAAATTCAAAGGAAAGACTCGGAGCCTCTTTATTTTAGAGTATTTCTCTATATGTCATGGTTAATTTATTAAAAAACTCATGTTATTCTTGAATATAGATGGCCTTACATCATTTTATTATTTCCTCATAAAAAAACTTTTTAAATAGTAATCATAAAATATTTCCTTCTCAAAAGTTTTTTGACGGATTAAATGTGATACAATTTTTATGGATATTTATTTTAGAAATTTCTTTTCATATAGCGAATATTAACTTAAGTTAAATGACGATTTTATTTTTCTTGGCAACTTGATTAAAAGTGGTAAGCCCCAAAACTTGAGTCAGACTTTCTCTGTATTTTAAATGACCTTGGGCAATTTCTGTGACATCAAGATTGATAATCTTGGGATCATTGTAAGTAATTGGCCCTAAACCAACAGGCTTAACATCAGGATTTGCAAGGGAAAGGATATTGGTAAGGACAGAATCCTTAGCGCTATAACAATTGAAGAGTCTGTGACCGATGACGTTCACGAGCTGAGAATTAATTTCTGCGATATTTGCGACACCTCCCATCAAAAGAACATCATAAATAATGTCATCTCTGCCCATTGCTGAGAGCTCTTTCAGACAGCTTTGAATCACTAATGTGCCCAAACTGAACCCAATAAGGTTAACGGCAGCTCCTCTGAACAATTCAGTTTGTCCTAAAAGATGAGCGAGATAGATGCCTGTAGTAATGGCTTGCTGGTAGGCGTTATCCCAAACGTTATTTTTAATGGCCATTCCAGTTGTTATTGCTGATTGAGCGACTGTAAAAAGAGTATCAAACATAGTCTTTTTCACTGGCATAGTGGAAGAATTCGCTTGATTTTTCATAATTTCATTTGTAATAGATGCATAAGCAGTGCTCAAGACATTTGTTGCTTTGTTTGAACTCCAATTCAATGCCATCACTTCAGAATAAGGATACAATGAGGAAATTGTGATCCATTCTTCTGCTTTCAAACAATCTTCAGAAGTGAAGCCAGAGATACAAAGGATAAGAGATTTTGAAAAGACTTTGGCGTTCGAGATTGTTTCAATGAAGAATTTTGCAGGCTTTGTGACATTGGGACCAAAATCGATGCTTTTTAACTGATCAACATGCGTTTGATGTTGATTTGTTGAAGAAATTCTTGCATCTCTGATAATCTTACGGGTAGTATAGATGGCTGCCTTGTGAGGAGGAACTTGGGCATTATCAGCTTGAAACTTGAGCATTAACTCTTCCAAAAGACATTCTAAATAGCTGAGGATCTCGAAATTGGTCAGTTTGTAATCAGCGTCTGGCAAGTTTGCGAAAATACACTTGAGCATGTATCTTTTATCAGAGCCATAATTGCTGTCGAAGCTTTCTTGTGTAAAGAAATTAAAGGCCATAAAAAGAGACATCAGAGCTTGAAGAGTATTTGTTTGATTTGCGAGTGCTTGCCAGTTTGTCATTCCTTTCAACAAGAAGCTATCGATCTCCGACATATTTCTAGGCTTATTGGTCTGGAATAACTGCATCACCATATTGTAAATGTCCAACAACTCTGGATGTGCTTGCTGATAATCGGCAATAAATGTCTTGTAGATCCAGTATAAATTATTCACATATCTCTGTTTTTTGACGTAATTTATTTCTCCAGTGTAATCTGTGGTCAAGATAATGGTAAAAAGAGCAATAAGGTTGTGACGTCCACCAAGTTTTTCTTCATTAAAGCTTGTCAAATCTCCACTTTGGAACCCTTCATTAAACATTTGACTCAATTTTTTATAAGTAGGATCTTGTTCGGGCTCCTCCACCGGCTTAGTAGCAGATATCAATTGTGTCGTAAAGCTTTTCAAGCTTTTCATGATTGAATTGGTTTCCATGCTTCTTTATACTGTTAATTTTTCTTGCTTGTCGAGTGTCAAAATATAATTATCAATCAAGTCGTTAGATTGTATTATGAACTTTGGCTAACAAATTTTACCAAATTTAAATTAATTTAATTTTCATTATCCCAGCTCTAATAAGGACCTCTTTCATCATCTCATAGAGATTTCTATTCTTCTACTGTATAATCATTTTTTGAGATGTTTAAAGTGAGTGAGTCTCTATTATATTTATGTATTAAATGAGAATATTAGTATAAACACGGCACGGTGACATAATAAATTTTCTTTATTCAATGATTTCCTTGATAATTCCGGAAGCAATGGTGCGTTCTTTTTCTCTCAATATAACACGACCCAACAAAGGATAGTTCTTGAACAATTCCATTGGGGTTGGTCTTTCACACAAAATCTCCACGCTGGCAAAATCCCCTTTATTCAAAACCCTATTTTTGTTATTATAGGAAACAACATTTTCTTTACTTGGGATTCCTTTTAAGAACTTCTCCAGTTTCTTTTTTGATAGTATGGTGTATCTTTGTTAAGACAGTTGAAATCTTATGAAGTCCAATAAAGATAATTGATCTTTCTCCTCTAATCAAAGGTCTTTCAAAATCAAACACTTCAATATCAGCAGAGAATCTCACAGCAACTGGAATTGGGAAATCCATATGACAAAGAATTGATCCATATCTCATTAATTTTAACTTCCCCTCCTCAAAAGAGACAATACCTGAAATTTGCGATATCAAACTCTTTAGCTTGAATAACGGCAACAACACCTTCATCAGAAATTGCAAAATTCTTCTTTTGATCATCGACCAAAACCTCTAATTTATTTTGATGAATACCTCTTCCTTCCTCAATGAAAAATTACCTTTAACAGTGACTTGACCACAGGAAGGCATAACAATATATTTTCCACCCTTTTCAAGGATGCCAGCTTCAAGTTTTCCGCTGAAACACAAACCTTTAGCTTGACCAACTGTTGATTGATAAACGCTGTTGATCACCATTCTTAAAGGTTTCTTAATATTCTTTGGTGTCAATTTAAATCCATCTTAATAATCAATTAATTTTCTATTATCATCAGCCCATTACCTAAGATTTCAATAAGACTTGGGCCATCGTACCATCCCAATTCTTCTCTTTTGGATCTTTGGAAAACATTGTCTCCTTGTAAGCCACTGATGGGCAAAATAGTAATGTTCTCTTCTTTATACCCAATCTCTTCAAGGAAAGGAACCAACAAGCTTGAAATATAATCATAACGGTCCTTGCTCCAATGAACAACATCCAATTTGTTCACAGCGACGATAATGCTATCAATACCCATTGAACGAGCCAAAATAGCGTGCTCTTGAGTTTGACCTCCTTTATTAAAGCCGGCATCAAAAGCTCCTGTAATTGAATCAACTACCAATAATGCAACATCAGCCTATATTTTCGATGAGTTTATTATTTTTAAAATGAAAAAAATTTGTACTTGAGCAGTACCTCCAATCATATTGGAGACGTAATCTTGATGACCAGGAGCATCGAGAAGAATGACGTTCTTATTTTTGGTTTCAATTTGCTTTATTCCCACTTCAATTGTCACACCTCTTTGTCTTTCTTCTGCTCTTTCATCCATGACCCAAGCATATTTAAATGAGCCTTTTCCCATTTCATTTGATTCTTTCTCAAACTTATGCATAGTTTGTTTTTGGATCAAGCCCATATCATACAACAAATGGCCTACTAAAGTACTCTTTCCTGAATCGACGTGTCCACAAACTACCACATAAAGATTCTTAGGATCTCCCTTAAGATTTTCTGAAACCCTAAACCACATTATTTACTGACTATTTCTCCACATTACTTGGGTGCAATGGGGATTTCAGGAATCACATTATTGAATTTAGATTTATCAATAAATTTAGAATGATCAGTGACCATGGAACCTAAATCTTCAGATTCTTTTCTGAAAGGATTGATTCCTTCAGAGTCCTTTCTCTTTAAATGAGTTTGTTCTTTTACTTCTTCTTTCGAAGTTTCTTTGGACATAGTTGGGAAATTATCCTTTTTCTGACCACCTTTGTCAGTTTTGATGGCATCCTTAGAGTTCTTCTTCTTTGCAGGAGCTTTCTTCTTTGCAAATCTTTTTGACTCTTGAAAAATGTTAGAGTTCATACACCTTCCCCATATACCAGTCAGAAGAAGATTAACAGCATCATCGCTAACCCAATCAACCTCATCCAAGGCTTCAATAATTGCGTGCTTGTCGTAGTTGTTACCGACAATGTCCCAGACTTCATTGACGATTTCATTGTCATCTAAAAGCTGCTTAGAAAAAGTTTTTCTCTTTTGTAAAAAAACCTGGATGAAGCTCTTCTTCTTCAATTCCGTCTAAAGGGTTAATTTTTTGATAACAAGAAAAACTTTACAATCGACATCTTGACCGTATTCTTCTTCGTAGGCCTCGTCAATCATATTTTTGAGATTTCTATGTCTTGACATTCTTTTTAGAAGGAAATTTCTTTAGGCTTGTGGATAAATATTTTGATTTAAACTCGAAGTTGTTGTTTATAAAATTAAATTATAAAATATCAAAACTTTTTTCGAAAGAAAAAACCTTGTCGTTGTTGTGTTCAATCATACTTAACACCAAATTCTAAAAAAATACTTTCTTCTTTCAATTTTTTCTGATGAAAAATATTCTTATTTTTTTATAAAAAATAATTTTCTATTTCATTGTTCATGATAAAATTCATTTTTTCAAGATTTCAGTCAGTGCTTACACTTATAATAGAAGATATTAATAAAAGTTTTCTTAGACAGACAACTCATTTTGTATACAATCAATACATCTAACTTTATGATTCATATCAAAAATACAAATCCAAGTCTGACCGTATTGAGTCTAAATTTCTAGCTAGCTTCCACCCCCTTAATGGTGGTAGTATCCTCCTTGTTGAGGGTAACCTCCTTGTTGTTGGGGATATCCACCTTGTTGGGGATAACTTTGTTGCTGAGGAATAAACTGTTGTTGCTGGGGGTAGCTTTGTTGTTGAGGAATATATTGAGGTTGTTGTTGGGGAATATATTGAGGCTGTTGTTGGGGGATATATTGGGGTTGTTGTTGAGGAATATACTGAGGTTGTTGTTGAGGGATATATTGAGGCTGTTGTTGAGGAATGTATTGGGGTTGTTGTTGGACATAAGTTGTTTGGACAAAAGGTTGAGTTTGGGGTTGGGTATAGGTGGGCTGGACGTACATAGGTTGAGTATAAGTTTGTTGGACCATACCAGTCATGGGGAAAGAAGTGGTGGTTTGGACACCATAGGTTTGGCCAAAGCCACCTCCGATGTTACCACCATCAGGAATCCATTGGAATTCACAAAGAATTTGGCCAGCACTTTTTCCTTTATAGGAAAGTTGAAGCCAGTCAGAATACTTTTGCTTTTGTTGGATGGTTGAAAAAGCAACTGTGGTGCTTCCAACCAAATCGTCTTTTCCAACATCTCTATCCCAAACTTCAATAGTAAGCAAGTCTTCAGTGCTTCTTCTAAAAGAAAGTTGGTCACCCCAAGCAGGATGCTTGCCGGCATCTTTGGCTACAGAGCTTTTTTGGATTTGATTGCCCAAGATAGCTTTCACAAAAGGGTCCATTCTACTGAAGGTGTCAGTGTCATGGGTGAGTTTAGCGTTGATGGGTCTGAAAGTAAGATTTCCACTCATGTTTGTTAAAGAGAGTTGTTTTTGTTGTGCTTAGTTGAGAAATAATTATTAATCTGGTTTTTAATTTTGTCCAATTTATAGTCGACAGTAAAATTTAATAAACAGATTCTTTTCGATCCCAACAAAGAATTCTATTTCCATCTTTGAACTTTCTAGATTTTCATCATCGGGAGGATAAAAACTAACCCCTGGATGACTTTCGAGTCAAGACTTCCACCAAAATCAAAGGAGAGGCTCTCAGAATATGAGAAAGAAGCAAGTTTGGGAAAGGCCTTACAATGTAATATTCAAGTTTAAGTAAAGGCCTCATGAGATATTGTGATCTAAATATTTACTGTATTGAGTTGATTTCATGCCAGTGAGAGGCCATCTGATATTTTCTATCATTGAGATTAACTCCTCTGGTTCTGAGCTGTTATATTAAACCCTATTTTATACAGACAATAATTGACGTGTTGCTAAATTTAGTAGAGAGCTCTCCTCAAATATTTTAATTCGAAATTCGAATTATTAGCTACCATATGAATGCGATCCTTGGAAAGGCACTATTAAAGTCCCTCATTCAGGCTCTTTGCTTTCAGAATTTTTCTTTGAAACTGGTCAAGTTTCAGAAAATTTACTGTTACTCTTCGAGTTTTTCAACATTTTACTCTTCTCTGTGCGCCTCTTTGAGTGCGAAGAGGTTGAATCTTTGTTGGAGAGGACGAGTAAACGCATCGGTTGCGATAGAGGATCATTCAATCCGTTTTAGGCTTTGGGATACAGTTCTTTTTTGAAGCAACTAACTGCTTTCATAAAGACTTTTAGTTTTATTAAAAAATTCGAGAAGATCTAAAAATGAAAATTTAAACTATTAACCTTGATTTGTGGTTCGAATTTTTGACCCTGAGTTTCTTTTTTTCTTTGTTAAAAATAGATCATTTGGAATTTTGTTCATCAATAAACTCTCCCATGCAAAAAAACTTTTTCCCAAGTTAAAAAAAAAATTGTCAAGAATTTTCACTGCAATGGATCTTCTTCAGAAAACTCAGCGAGAAGTAAGATAAATGACATTTTGTGATGAATTTATTTTTCTTTTAACCATGTTCTGCAATATAAACAAATATGAAGTTTTGCTAAAAAGTTACTTTATACATACAGGTATCGAAGGAGCAATTATGATTCATCAAAACAAGAAATACTCTGAAATTATAATGGTATAAACAAGAATAAAGTTTTTCAGTTACAGGCTAATTTTTAATAATTAGCCTAGGTTTCTTAGGGATAGTAATGACCATATTGGTTAGCATTTCCTTGAGGATACATCATTCCTCCTTGATATTGATTTGTTTGTGTTCCGTGTCTCATCTGATTTCGGTTGATTGTATTTGCTTGTTCAATTGGTGGAGCAAATGTATCTACTTTCTGTTGTTGAGGATACTTTTGCTGAATAGGCATCTGCTGGACATTCTGAACCTGTTGGGGATATCCTTGCTGAGCATATCCTTGTTGAGTAAATCCTGTTTGCGTTTGGGTTTGCTGAGGAAGATAGCCTTGATTTTGATACACATTTTGTTGAGTTAAATTTGGTTGTTGATAATATTGTGGGATTTGCTGAGTCATTCCTTGATTTGGATACATATTTTGCTGAGTTAAGTTTGGTTGTTGGTACTGTGGGGTTTGCTGAGGAATTACTCCTTGATTTTGTGTCATCATCGGGAAAGTTCCTTGATAACTAGGTTGCGTGAATTGGTTAGGCATAGCCTGCATATTAGGCATCATCATATTTTGTTGTTCTGGAATAAAAGTAACGTCAACAAGAATTTGTCCAACATTTTTTCCTTTGTAAGAAAGCTGAATCCAGTCTTGCATTTTGTTTCCTTTTTGCTGGACTGTCGCAATTGCAAGAGCTCCACTTCCAACAAAGTCATCCTTTTTACCTATATCTTCATCCCAGACCTCAAATTTTATGATGTCATCTTGTGTGTTACGTTTCAGAGTGAGCTGATCCCTCCATTGAGGGTGTTTACCAGCGTTTCTTGCAACACTCGTTTCTCTTTGTTGAGAGCCCAGAATCACTTTTACATAAGGGTCCATTTTGCTGAAGAGATCAGTGTTACGGGTAAGGTTACCATTAATAGGGCGAATAACAAGAGTTCCGTACATTTGTGCCGTGATCTAATAATTTCTTTTTTGAAGGTTTATATTATAAAATTATGGCCATGAGATTTATAATGAGTTGATTGGAAAATAGAAAGAGAATAAATTTTTTGCTAGACCTTTCTGTTGTCGAGCAAATTTATAGGGTCATTTGAGAAAGTTCAAAAACATTGTAAGAAAATTGACTTTTCTAGATTATTAATTTTGATCCTTCTAGAAAGTTGAAAATTCTCACATGATTAGATTTGATCAGACCGAAAATGGAGCGCAAGAATCTTGGTCAAGAGTTACTCTGAAAGACCTCCTGCACATTTTCAACACGAAACCTTCCTTTGAGCTTTCTCAATAAGAATAAAAAAAACACTTGATATTGAGTTGAGATTTTTAGAGATTTAGAGGCTGTGAAATCTCAAACCAAAATGACTTTCAAGGCGTTCACCTCAAAAGAAATAAGACATCCAAAAGAGAAACCTGCGAGAGTTCGGAGTCATAAGAAAATTCAAGAGACGAATCCTTACAGATTTCATAAGAATTCGCTGACCATATTTGAACTTTCCTGATTCTCAGCCTCCAACCTTTATTGAAATACGACAATCAAATCGAAGAATAATCTAGTTTTGCGTTGTTGTGAAACCAATTTTTCGGGCAATAATTCTCATTTCAGGTGATAACTTCCCTGAGCTATTTTCTTTGATTTTTTTTAGAGATGAAGAAGAGAAAAATCGTCCGACTGCTCTCCTTCAAAAAAAAAGTTTGCAAAAAGTTCTACAAGAACAAATGACTTTCTCGTCAGTTGGAAATGAAGAGAAAACTGATCAGTTGATCATAAAAGCCATTTTAGATTTTGAAATACAGTTCTTTTCCCAAAAGGAGCTGCATGCTCTCACAAACATTTTTTTTAATAATAAAAGTTTCCAGAACGTCTAAAAATAAAAATTTAAACTTTTGACCTTTTTCTGTGATTCGAATTTTTTACTTAATTTTTTTTTTGTTCATCAATGAATCATCCCATGCAGAATTTCCTCTTCGTTTCAAACACAGAAACAAATAAAATTTGATGATTTTTTTCTCAAACTTTTTAGAATTCAGAGAATTTTCATTTTTTATTTTGAGAAGACTATATATATATATATATATATATATATTAGTAGGAGTCCAGAGAATGTGTGGATTGCCGAGTCTGAGGACTCAAAAAAAAAAATTGAGAAGGGAAATGGAGGTGATATCTTTGTTTAAATTATTTTCTATTATTTCACCAAATTCGATAAGACTTAACTTTAGACAGATATTGAAGTCACTCGTCTGAAGAAGAATAATAACAATTAATGTATGAATATGTACCTTTAAAATAATGTAATGTAAAATTGTCACAGTCATAGTTCCAAGTCTCCTTTCATAGAAACTTAGGCACCACGAAGAATGAAATTGTCAAATTGATTAGGATTTACTTGAGAGGACTGACCTCTTTGATCTATTTGCGTTCTTGCTCTTAATTGAGTTCTATTAATCGTGCTTGCACGCTCAATTGGTGGAGCGTATGAGAGTGATTTCTGAAACAAAGGCTCTTGAAGATAGTTATGCTGAGTAGTAATCTCTTGAATATAAGCTTGGTGAGGTGTTTCTTGCTGTATTTGCACTTGTTGAGGAATAACTTGTTGCATCTGGACTTGCTCACAGGGATAGTGATGAGCGTAACTATTTTGTTTGACTAAAATTGGTTGTTGTTGCTGCTGTTGGAAGGAATTTTGCTGTTGATATTGAGGCTGCACTTGTATTTGCTGGGGAAATTCTTGTTGGAACTGCATAGAGTCTTGACTCACATAACTATTTTGGTGGACAAATGTTGGTTGTTGTTGGAAAGAGTTTTGTTGTTGATATTGTGGCCTTTGGGGGATTTGCTGTTGAGGGATCATCCCTTGACTTGCTGACATCATAGGATAGACATTTTGATAGTTGGATTGCATCATTTGATTTGGCATAGCCTGCATATTACTTGACATCATCATCATATTTTGATTTTGCTGATTCATTCCATGATCTGGGACAAAAGCAATGTCAACAAGAATTTCTCCTGCGTACCTTCCTTTGTAAGAAAGTTTAATCCATTCTTGCATTTTGTTTCCTTTTTGCTGAACTGTAGCAACTGCAATAGAGCCAGTTCCAACGAGGTCATCTTTTTTATGAGTGTCTTCGTCCCAAACCTCAAAGTTTAGGATATCATCATGAGAATCATACTGTAAAGTAAGCTCATCTCTCCAGACAGGATGTTTACCTTCTTTCCTTGCAACCCGTGTTTCTCTATGTTGAGCTCCAAGAAAGACCTTCACATAAGGATCCATTTTTTGAAAGAGATCAGTATTTCGAGTAAGATCTCCGCTCATAGGGCGAATAACAAGCGTACCGTGCATTTGTAAGATTTTATGAGGATATAATAAATTTTTTGGTAAGAATTATATTATAAAATGGAATTCTGATCACGAGATTTATCGTTCATTTTTAGGAAATAGAAAGAGAATTAATAAATTTTGCTCGAATCTTCTATTCTATCGCAAATTTATTGGCTCTCTCTTTAAAACATTATGATGTGAAAATTCAAAATTTTCCTTCTAGATTTTTTAACTTTGATTGTTCTTTCGAAACAGTTTAATGTTTCAGAAGATATGAGATAAAACAGAAGAACTCAAACCAGAATTTCCTCAAATCTGAATAAGATTTCTCCTTTGTCTTCTTCTCTTTCCTTTTGAGTTTTCTCAAAATGGAAAAAAAATTTGCTAAAAAAGTTAAAATTTATCAACTTCAAAAAAATTTCCCTCCCCTTCTGTTTCTTGAAGCTTGAAAAGCAGCCCAACTCAGTTAGGCTTGTCCTTAATTCCGTACCTTGAAACCATTTTTCAATGAGAAAACCTTTTTTAATATTTCTCGATTTCGGAAAATTTTCATAACTTCAGTAGAGGGTGAATGAGCTAAAATTATCTTTCTATCCAAAATAAATTTTATAATTTCAATCAGCATAAAGAAGAATGTAACAGAGTCTCTCGAAACTTTAAAAAGATGAAAAGGAAGAAGATGTTGATAGTTTTTTCTTCAAAATTTTTTATTGAACCAGAGCAGAGGAGTGCTTACAAATATCATAGCATATTATTATATTTTATTAATAAAATTACAAATGAGCAAGTATTGAGATATTAAAATAAGTCATGATCTCCCTCTGATTATATTTAGCCTCTAGCTACCGTCCATCCGTGTATTATTCAAACTGTACCATGCTTTTGCTTTTTAGGAGCTTACAGTCGTGACAGAACCATTTTCCTTTTGGCTTTGTTGTCAAACCAACACATCCAAAATGGAACCATTCTTTCTCACACTTCATAAACTTACAATCTATTCTCTAAAATAAAACACTTACAAATGTATTATCGCATTTCACCATATCACCATAAGACACTCCATTACATTTACAGTACCTTGGCTCGCTGGAATCCAAAGGAGTTTCTGCTGGATCGAGCACTTCCTTTGCATTTTCCAAAGCTTTTATAATCATATTTCTTTCTGCTGTTTTCAACCTTCGAAAACACCATGAAATAACTCTCTTCAAAAAGAAAAAAATACTTTATCTCTGATTTTTTATTTTGTTTGATTTCAAGTTTACCTAATAAAAAATTTGTTAGCACTCTCAAGAAATATGAACTCACTTAATTTCATCATTTTCTTTTCACTTTGAAGATTATGCAACTCTGTTGTCTGAACCTTGAGTTCGTCTTCAAATTTCTTCAACTCTTTATCTAATTTTCCAATGTGTCTATCGACCTAAATTTTCTTCGCTTAGGATCCCAAAATAATAGCCTTTTAAATACCGCATCATAGCTTTGTGTGGCTGTATCAATCTTTGACTTTGAAAGCGTCAAACATTCTTCTTCTAACTGTCTTATTTCTTCCATTAGATCTCGAACGTCTGCTTTTTCGAGCTCTCTCTTTTTATCTTTGGCATTTCTTATACGAGTCAAATATTCCTCTTGGAGCTCGGTCAGTCGAGCACTCATATCTAAAGAAATAATAGAATCATCTAAATAATAAAATTTGATCATACTTTGATGCTTTTCATCAAGGTCTTTTATAAGCTTGAGGCCCCGATTTATATCTAAGCAAAATTAACTACGAGGAAAACAAAAAAAAAGTTCACCTATGGGCAAAGCCCCTATTTTTTCAATGTAGTCTTCTAGGTAAAACATAAGCGTCGCACTCAAACAGAAATTAAATTTAATTAAAATTTTCGCTGAATTAATTTTTTTTTTTGTGAGAAACAAAAATTTCAAACATTGAGCCAAAAAAAAAGGAGTTGCAAAAAATTTTTATCAATAATTTTTTGTATTATTATTTACAAAAAAATCTTATATAGAAAATCATACATTATGAATAAGGTGGTCTTTATCAAAATCAACTCAACAGCGAAACTTGAAAGATGACGAAAGTATATTTTTTTAAAAATCAAACAAGGAACTTTATTCATTTTGAACATCCGAGATTAGATCCTCCTGAGCAGTTTTATTATCGTTTGCTTTCAGGTCACGTGATTTGCTGATGGCATTGACAATCTTGAATCTGTTTTTACTGCTTGAAATAACTTCTTTGAAATTTATGGTTTGAGCTTTGCTCTTTATTTTTCTGAAATTCTCTTTTTCAACTTCTAACCTCCTCTTAAAATCATCACTTGTTCCCATCATTGAAGGTCTCATCTCGACTTCATTATTCGGCTCTCTTACAAACTCTACAGAAAAATTTTTATTTCAACAAGTTTCACTTGGACATTACCTGTCATTGTCTTTGTCAAATTCTTCTTTTCATCCTTCTCAACTTGTAAATCATTTCCTTTTTCTGATTTTCTAAAGTTCTTCTGACTCCTGATTAACAACCCTTTAGTTGGAGTGGGAGGCTTAGGTTTTGTCAAGAAGTCAGGTTTCTCTCCGCTTAATGGTGTTATGACTCTCTTTTCTTGTGTAACAAGGAAATTTACAGAATCTCCTATTTGAAATTTATTTTCATTTTAATAGTTCAATTTTTACTCTTGGGAGGCTCTTCAGTTTTCGCTTCTTCTCTAGCCTGAGCAATCTTCAACATAGATTGAGAAAGTTTGCGATCGACATCTTCAAGATTTGCGGTCCCTTCAACTTCATAGTTTTTTCCCTCGATGATCTTGAGATGTTGGCATCTCAACTTATACATTTCATGCTGATAATTCTGCATCCAAGCTTTAAAATCTGCTTCATTTGTCAATTCACTGTCAAATTTCTTTGCATTCATTGATTTTGATTCCAATTCTAATGAAGATAAATCAAAAACCTCTTATAATAAATACCTTTTTTCACGGCCGCGAGATCGTATTTATCAGTGGCATGAACTATACTTAATGGATCTTTAATCTCATTATCAAAAACTGCAAGATCAGGATCTTCTTTCATCTTCTCCAATTCATCAAGTTCCCTGTAACCTGGTCTTTGGACTTGTCTATTATTTATTGATTCTATATAAGGAAATTGCTGATGAAGATCATCTTCCAATCTATCAAAATTATTTTTTAAAGAAGCTCAATATCAGATCACTTACCCTTTGGAAGTGAAGAAATTATCTTCAAAGTTTATTTCACGCAATTCAGGAAGATCAGTTAATAATTCCAGATCAAAAGAGTCCAAGTTTGGATTGCTTGAGATGTCGAGAGTGACAAGATTTGGAGCAAATTTGGGAAGTTCTGCAAGAGAAACAAAATCATTATGACTCAAATCAAGATTTTCCAAGCATTCCATTTCTCTGTTAAAATCAATTTTCTTTATATTATTATATGAGCAATCCAATGACTACAAGCAGATTTAGATGAGGAAACTCTCATTCAAAAAAAGTCCTTACAATAAGGCTTGGAAGGTTTTGAGCAAAATTGATTGATTTCAATTGATTGTAGGAGATGTCAACTTGGTATAAATTCTGATGATTCTTCAGATTTCTTTCACTGATCTCTGTCACCAAATTCTTCTTCACATAAAGCTCTTCCAACTAGAAATTTATTAGCATTACCAAATTAACATTCTGTTACCTTAGTGAGATAATCAACGGGATCGATACGTTTGATTTTATTATTGGAAATATTCAAGATTCTGAGCTCTTTACAATTGCCAATGAACTCAATACTTGTGAGTTTATTATACTCAATATTGAGGACTTGAAGTTTGAGGAAAATAGAAGAGGCGGCAAATTTTTCAATATGATTATGAGAAAGATCCAGGTTGGTAATGAGTTTATTCTTTTCAAAAGCAAATGAACTCACAGAGGTGATTTTATTATGTGATAAATTGACTTCCTTTAATTCAGGACAGTGCTTTAGACCTTCAATTTCAGCAATTTGATTGTATGAGAGATTCAAAGATTTAATGCGAGGAACCAGGTTGAGGTTGTTAATCTTGGCAATTTTCTCATCAAATAGACGAAGTTCTTGAGCTTCTGAAATATCAGTAAGATTTTTATAGAGCCTGTTGAGACGTTCTGGGGTTATTTCTTCCATAAGAGTCAGTTATTTATTCAAGACTTGGATTGGAAATAAATTTAAAGTTGAGAATAACTCTTTCAAATCGATAATAGTATTGTTATTGTCTGTCTTTGTAATGATGCAGTTAAAAATCGGTTAATAGGTTTTTTTTTTTTGAAAAAGAAAATTTCAGAAATCAGGAAAATTTTTTTAAGGAAAAAAATAATTTCATATCAGCATGAATAGAGATAAAAATTTTCAAAACTTGTACAGAAAAATTTTTGAAAAAGATTTTCTCTTGTTATGGGTCTGTACTTATCGCTTCCTATAAAAATAAATGAGACTTTCCAAATTTCAATTACATAGTTCGGTTTTCTTCGTCGGCAAAATTCAGCTTTGCCTTTGAAATATTTCATGCTGACCTTAAAAGGATATACAGCATACCTAAAAACTCCAAATCTATTTAATTCTTCTAAATCATCATTATATCTGAGGATCTTTGGAGCTCCTCCTGATCCTTCATCTTCATCAAGACTTGTTCTGCTTCCAGCAATTGTTAATTCTTCATGATGATCATCTTCATCATATCCTTCCATCCCAACTTCCTAAAGTGTGGAATTAAAATGAAAAATTCTCCGAAATTTTTTACATGTGATGGCTTTAATTCGTCAGTCGAGTCTTTACGAGCTCGAACTTTTCTTGATACTGCCTTTATATTTTCTTGATATTCTGTGAGATCAACCGTTCCATCCTATAATATTTGAAGGAAAGCTCTTTCACTTTATACTTTTTCTGCAAGTTTTTGAGCTGATTTAAAGTCATTTCTACATTAACGTTGTTATCACTTCAAAAATGTCAAAAATCTCTTTTCTTACAAGGCATTGTTGAAATCCTTTGAAGCTTGAAAAAGGAGACCCCGAGTGGTGAAGCAATTTGCATTTTTGCGATTTAATTCAATTGCCTTATTGCAATAACTTATTCCCTCTGCATAGTCTTTTTTAAGTCTCATACAACATGCCAATGTTAATAAGCATGGCACTTGAATTTCATTTATCAATCTCTTTTGATTCTATCACCATCGTCATTAAATTTCATCCAAATTCGCCTTACTTCGTCAGAACAATTGAAATCAAGACCAAGGAGAGCTTCAACACATAATTGTGTAGATAGTTCAGGTCGCTTTTTATTGAGAAGACGATCAGCTTTCAAAAGTTTTTGATGCATCCATTCAAATTTTTCTTCCCATGTATATTCCTTTAACGGTAACTAATCATATTCTCTCTTCCTTCCAAAAGAACAGCTGATTCTTTTGCAGGAATTATCTGGGGTACCTTTAGAATTTCAGTGATCATTTCTTGTTGGTTCGTTTTAGAGAAAGAAGGTCTTTTTGCTCTTCTCAAAGATAAGGAAGGGTTAAATATGGGAAACGATACATTTTCTCAGAGTTAACTCCTTGTCCTTTGTTTCCTTTGTTTCTTAAACCTCCTTCTACAGTAGGACTATTGATACCATTTTTCATACTAGCTAGATCCATCAAAGGTCTCAGTTTTAAATTTATCAAATTATAACAAATACATTGCAACTACTACTCATATCAATTTATAGCTAATATTGAAGAAGCTTCATAAACTTAAATAGACGCGTATATATGCCTTCTTAAAGTCTTCTACCTCTTCTACCACCCTTTCTTCTGGTACTATC
>Ga0182738_1003021_pt1 | contig 19518 bp, 14 predicted proteins | sample eDN5th30CBELigMG_FD_128876 | JGI IMG/M metagenome (GOLD analysis project Ga0182738, IMG submission 128876) | Enriched Miracle-Growth compost microbial communities from Emeryville, California, USA - eDNA 5th pass 30_C BE-Lig MG (version 2)... ... | reverse complement strand
ATGGCAGCTGATACGCCCGTGCGTGTCGCGTCGGCGACGACGCAGAAGCTCGACATTGTGTTGCGCGCCTTAGGCACCGTTACGGCCTATAACACGGTCACGGTGCGTAGCCGCGTCGATGGGGAATTGATCCGGGTAAATTTCAACGAAGGCCAACGTGTCAAGGCCGGCGACTTGCTTGCCGAGATCGATCCTCGTTCCTATCAGGTCGCGTTGACGCAAGCCGAGGGGCAGCAGCAGCAGAATCAGGCATTGCTGGCGAATGCCCGGCGCGATCTGCAACGTTATCAAACGCTATTCAAGCAAGACTCTATTGCGCGTCAACAGCTCGATACCCAGGCGGCCTTGGTGCGTCAGTACGAAGGCACGCAAAAAGTCGACCAGGCTGCGGTAGATAACGCCAAATTGCAGCTAAGTTTTACTCGGATCACGGCACCGATCAGCGGGCGCCTGGGGTTGCGTAAAGTCGACCGGGGCAACTTGGTATCGACCGGGGATACCGACGGGCTGGTCGTGATCACTCAGACCGAGCCAATCTCTGTCGTATTTTCCCTGCCCGAAACGCAATTGCCAGAGGTGCTGGCGCAGGTCCGCGAGGGTCATACCCTGCAGGTGCAGGCCTTTGATCGCGCAGATGAAAAGGTGATCGCAACGGGGCAATTGGAGACGATCGACAATCAGATCGATACGACGACTGGCACCGTCAAACTCAAGGCGCGTTTCAGCAACGCCGACGATCTGCTGTTTCCCAATCAATTCGTCAATGTGCGGCTGCTGGTGCAAACGCGTGATGATGCGACCGTGATCCCCACCGCGGCTGTGCAGCAGGGTTCCGCTGGTCCCTTTGTATTCTTGTTGCGCGATGACAGCACGGTCGAAGTCCGGCAGGTCGAATTGGGACCGATCAACGACGATCGCGTCGGCGTGAATAAAGGCCTTGAACCAGGCGATCGCGTGGTCATCGAGGGCACTGACCGCCTGCGTACTGGTGCCAAGGTCAGTGTCGTTACCGGGGGTGCCGCCATTCCTGCTTCCGCGGGCGAGTCATTGGGCGTGGGGTCGTCTCCACGCTCATCAGCAACGAAAGCGCCGTGAGTCCGTCTCGACTGTTTATCCTGAGGCCGGTCGCCACCACCTTATCGATGGTGGCGATCTTGATCGCAGGTTTTATCGCCTACCGCTTGTTGCCGGTATCGGCACTGCCCGAGGTCGACTATCCAACGATTCAGGTCGTGACGCTCTATCCGGGGGCCAGTCCGGACGTGATGACCTCGCTGGTGACATCGCCGTTGGAGCGCCAGTTTGGGCAGATGCCTGGTCTGAATCAGATGTCATCGACCAGCTCAGGCGGTGCGTCGGTGATTACGCTGCAATTCAGCCTGGATCTGGCGCTGGATGTGGCCGAGCAAGAGGTCCAGGCAGCGATCAATGCTGCTTCTAATCTGCTGCCCAGCGATTTGCCGGTGCCGCCGATCTATAACAAGGTCAACCCGGCCGACACTCCGGTGCTGACGTTGGCCATCAGTTCGCCGACCATGCCGCTGCCGCAGGTGCGGGATCTGGTCGATACCCGGATGGCTCAAAAACTGTCTCAGGTCCCAGGGGTGGGACTGGTGAGCGTGGCAGGCGGCCAGCGGCCCGCGGTGCGGGTACAGGTCAATCCGGTCGCGTTGGCGTCTACGGGCATGTCTTTGGACGACCTACGCAGCGCTATCGTGGGGGCGAACGTCAATCAGCCCAAAGGCAACTTGGATGGCCCCGAGCGTTCGACAACCATTGACGCCAATGATCAACTCAAATCGCCGACGGAATACAACGACCTGATCATCGCCTATCGCAACAACGCGCCAGTGCGACTGTCTGATGTGGCCAAAGCCACGCAGGGTGCCGAAGACATTCGTCAAGCCGCCTGGGCGGGTGGAAAACCCGCGATTCTGTTGAACGTACAGCGCCAGCCGGGCGCTAACGTGATTGACGTGGTCGATCAGATGCGAGCCATGCTGCCGCAGTTGCGCGCCGCGATGCCCGCCACGCTGGACGTCAGTGTCGTTTCCGACCGCACGCAGACGATTCGCGAGTCGGTCGAAGACGTGCAGTTTGAGCTGATGCTGGCCGTGGCGTTGGTCGTGATGGTGACCTTCGTTTTTTTACGCAGTTTGACCGCGACGGTCATTCCCAGCGTGGTGGTGCCGCTATCGTTGGTCGGTACATTTGGCGTCATGTATTTGGCAGGTTTCAGCATCAACAATCTGACACTGATGGCGCTGACGATTGCGACGGGGTTTGTCGTTGATGACGCCATCGTCATGATCGAAAACATCGCGCGCCACTTGGAAAACGGCGAAACCCCGATGCAGGCGGCCTTGAAAGGCGCCGCGCAAATTGGCTTTACGCTGGTATCGCTGACGTTTTCACTGATCGCTGTGTTGATCCCGTTGCTGTTCATGACGGAGGTCGTGGGCCGGCTGTTCCGGGAATTCGCCATCACCTTGGCAGTCGCCATTTTGATCTCGCTCGTGGTGTCTCTGACGTTGACTCCCATGATGTGCGCGCGTTTGCTGCGTCCTGAATCCGAGCATCAATATGGGCGTTTTCATCGGGCGACGGGAGCATTCATTGATCGCTGCATTGCTGTCTATGACCGTTGGCTGCAGTGGGTGCTGGCGCATCAGCCGCTGACTCTGCTGGTCGCGCTGGGCACGTTTGTCCTGACCGTATTGCTGTATATCGCGATTCCCAAGGGGTTTTTCCCTCAACAAGATAGCGGCATGATTCAGGCAATCACCCAGGCACCTGCCTCGGTCTCGTTCGCAGCCATGTCGCAGCGCCAGCAAGAGGCTGCGGAAATCATTCTGCGAGACCCTGACGTCGAATCTGTCTCATCGTTTATCGGGGTTGATGGTACCAACGCTACATTGAACAGCGGCCGCATACAAATCGCGCTGAAACCCAACAAGCAGCGCGACGCGACGTTGGCGACAATCAGTGAGCGTTTACAGGCAGCCCTGGAGGATCATTTCGGACGGCCGGGCGCGAGCGCCTCTGGTGCCGAGTCTTCGCTACCCGTCAACACGACGGCGCAACCTGCCCTGACCGTATTCATGCAGCCAGTGCAGGACCTGACGATCGAGGATCGTGTCAGCCGTACGCAGTACCAGATGACTCTGTCCAATCCGGATATCAACGTGTTGGCACAATGGGCGCCCAAGTTGGTCGAACGCTTGTCGCAGCTGCCCGAACTGACCGACGTGACGCATGACCTGCAGGACGATGGCTTGCAGACCTGGGTCGAGATCGACCGTGATGCCGCGTCGCGCTTGGGTATCAGCACTTCGGACATCGACAACGCGCTATACAACGCCTTTGGCCAGCGTCTGATCTCTACGATTTTTACGCAGTCAAATCAGTATCGTGTGGTGCTGGAGGTGTTGCCGCAATTCAGCAAATCCCCCGAGTCGCTGAATCAGGTGTATCTGACCACAGAGGCAGGTACACAGGTGCCGCTGTCGACCGTGGCGCACATTACCCAGGGGCATACCCTGCTGGCCATCAGCCGGCTGGATCAGTTTCCGATGACGACGCTGTCGTTCAACCTCGCATCGGGAGCGTCACTATCGGGCGCCGTTGAAGCCATCGCAGCCGCCGAGGCCGAGATCGGCATGCCTGCAGGCATCGAGACCCGTTTTCAAGGGGCTGCCCTGGCATTTCAGAATTCATTGTCCAGTACCCTATGGCTGATCCTGGCCGCGATTGTCACCATGTATATCGTGCTGGGTGTGCTTTACGAGAGCTACATCCATCCGATCACGATTTTGTCGACGCTGCCCTCTGCCGCGGTCGGTGCCTTGTTGGCGTTGATGATCAGCGGCACGCAGCTCGACATGATAGGCATCATCGGCATCATCTTGCTGATCGGCATCGTCAAGAAAAACGCCATCATGATGATCGACTTTGCGCTGGATGCCGAGCGTAAGCGAGGCATGACACCGCGCGATGCTATCCATGAGGCCGCTTTATTGCGTTTCCGTCCGATCCTGATGACGACCCTGGCCGCGCTGTTTGGCGCGTTGCCCTTGATGTTGTCTACGGGGACGGGCGCCGAACTGCGGCAGCCGCTGGGTTTGGTCATGGTCGGCGGGCTCCTGCTAAGCCAGGTGTTGACCCTGTTTACGACGCCAGTGATTTATCTGATGTTTGACCGTCTGTCGCGACGCGGCCTGGGTCATGAGCGCGCTGCGGAGCAATCATGATCTTATCGGCGCCGTTCATTGTTCGTCCGGTCGCCACGGTATTGCTGTGTCTTGGATTAGTGCTGGCTGGCGTGTTGGCGTTTTTCCTGCTGCCAGTCGCCGCTTTGCCACAAGTCGACATCCCTATGATTTCCGTGTCGGCGCGTCTTCCCGGTGCCAGTCCGGAGACGATGGCATCGAGCGTAGCGACGCCATTGGAGCGATCGCTGGGCAGCATTGCCGGCGTGACCGAGATGACATCGCGCAGCTCGCAAGGGTCCACGCGCATCACGCTGCAATTTGACCTGAGCCGCGACATTGACGGCGCCGCACGTGATGTGCAGGCCGCGATTAACGCCGCACGTTCGCTATTACCCACAGGAATGCGCAGCAATCCGACCTACCACAAGGTCAATCCCTCGTCGGCGCCGATCATGGTGTTGGCGATGACCTCCAGCACATTGAGCCAGGGTAAGCTCTACGATCTGGCCTCGACGATCGTGGCGCAAAAACTCGCGCAGGTCAACGGCATCGGCGAAGTCACTGTCGGCGGCAGTTCCTTGCCTGCCGTGCGTGTCAACCTGATTCCCGGGGCCCTGTCCAGTCGTGGCGTGTCATTGGATGAGGTACGCACGACATTGAGCGAGGCCAATGCCAACCGCCCCAAGGGGGTGGTGGAAAACGACAAGTATCACTGGCAGATCATGGCTAGCGATCAGCTTGATCGCGCCGAACAGTATCGCCCATTGATCGTGGCATGGCGCAATGGCTCCGCCGTTCGGCTCTCGGACGTGGCGACGGTGGAAGACTCGGTCGAAGATCTGTTCCAGACGGGGTACTACAACAACCAGCAGGCCATCTTGATCATCATGCGGCGTCAGGCCGACGCCAACATCATCGAGACGGTCGAGGCGGTGCGTGCCGAACTGCCTCAACTGTCAGCGCTGTTGCCGGGTGATGTGGATTTGACGGTGGCACAAGACCGCACACCCAGTATCCGTGCCTCATTACACGAGGCAGAGATTACGCTGATCGTTGCCGTGGGCCTGGTGATGTTGGTGGTATTGCTGTTTTTGCGGCACTGGCGTGCGGCCCTGATTCCCACTGTAGCCGTGCCCGTGTCGTTGATCGGTACGTTTTGCATCATGTACTGGTGCGGCTTTACGTTGAACACAATCTCGCTGATGGCCTTGATTGTCGCCACCGGTTTTGTGGTGGACGATGCCATCGTCGTCCTTGAAAACATTATGCGTCATATCGAACGTGGTGCATCACCTCTGCGGGCCGCGTTGCGCGGATCGCGCGAAGTGGGTTTCACAGTGTTGTCGATGAGCCTGTCGTTGGTGGCCGTATTCATTCCCATTTTGTTGATGGGCGGTGTGGTGGGGCGGTTGTTCCGCGAGTTTGCTGTGACCTTGTCGGCATCGGTGATCGTATCGATGGTGGTTTCGTTGACATTGACGCCAATGATGTGTGCACGGCTGTTACACCGCGAGCCTATTGAACCGCGTCGTCACGAGGGCCGGTTATCGCGCTGGCTCGAATCTGGGTTTGATGCGCTGTTGCATGGCTATCGCCGCACGCTGTCGTGGGTGTTGGCGCATGGCCGTCTCATGTTGGTGATCCTGGCTGTGACCATCGGCTTGAACGTGTATCTGTATGCGGTCGTGCCCAAGGGTTTTTTCCCACAGCAGGATACTGGGCAATTGATCGGGATGTTTCGCGTGGATCAGGGCTCATCGTTTCAGGCTAGCGTGCCCAAGCTCGAGTATTTCCGCAAGATCATCCTGGCTGATCCCGCCGTAGCAAGCATTACCGCTCATATGGGGGGACGAGGCGGCAGCAACAGCAGCTTCATGATGATTCAGCTCAAGCCCCAGGACGAGCGCAAGGCCAGCGCCAATGACGTGGTCAATCGTTTGCGCGGCAGATTGCAGGGCATTGCGGGAGCACGCGTATTTCTGGTGCCGCAGCAGGACATTTTCCTGCGGGGCCAACAAAACAGCGGGTCTTATGACTACACCTTGCTGGCGGGTGAGTTGTCGCTGTTGCGTACTTGGTCGCCTAAAGTCCGTCAGGCCATGGCGCAATTGCCTCAGATCACCGACGTGGACTCCAGCGCCGAAGACAAGGGAAGTCAGGTCAACTTGGTCATTGACCGCGAAACGGCCACTCGCCTAGGCATCAGCATGTCCGATATTTCTGCGGTGCTGAACAACTCGTTCAGTCAACGTCAAGTGTCGGTAATGTATGGACCATTGAACCAGTACAACGTCGTGCTGGGCGTTGATCAACGTTTTGCGCAGGATGCCGAGTCGCTCAAGCAAGTGCACGTCATCACGAACGATGGCGCACGTGTACCTCTATCGGCTTTTGCGCGTTTCGAATCGGGCAATGCGCCGTTGAGCGTACAGCATAATGGCCTGTTTGCCGCTGACGAGATTTCGTTCAACCTGGCGCCAGGCGTCTCGCAAGACGAGGCGATACGCGCGATTGATGAGGCCGTGGCGCGCATCGGCCTGCCGTCGGATCAGATCCAGGCGGGGTTCCTGGGCACCGCCGCGGCGCAGCAGGAAATGCAACGGCAACAACCGTGGTTGATTTTGGGCGCGCTGATCACGATGTATATCGTGCTCGGGATTTTGTACGAAAATTTCGTGCATCCTCTGACGATTCTGTCGACGTTGCCATCGGCCGGTATTGGCGCATTGCTGGCATTGATGCTGGTGGGCAGCGAATTCACATTAATCGCGCTGATCGGTGTGTTTCTGCTGATCGGTATCGTCAAAAAGAACGCCATCATGATGGTGGACTTTGCGCTGGAGGCTGAGCGTCAGCGGAATCTGTCTCCGCGGGATGCCATTTTCGAGGCTTGTCTGACGCGGTTTCGCCCCATCATGATGACTACGCTTGCCGCGATTTTCGGCGCGGTGCCGCTGTTGTTGGCCACTGGCGCCGGCGTCGAAATGCGTCAGCCTCTAGGGGTGACGATCGTCGGGGGATTGATCTTCAGCCAGATCCTGACGCTGTACACCACGCCCGTGGTTTATCTTTATCTCGACCGCTTCCGTTTATGGGCCCGCCGTCGCGCCTCGCGCCGCACGTTGGGCCCGCAACCTGATGTAGAACGCCCATGAGTCGCGTATCGTCTTCTTTCTCGTTCTTGCCGGCGCTCGATGTGCGGCTGCCACGCTATGCGGTGGCGACCTTATGCTGCGCGTTGTTGACCGCATGCGCCGTTGGCCCAGACTATCAGCGGCCCGAATTGGATATCGGCGAGACCTATAAACAGGCTCAAAGCCAAGGGGGGGAGACGCAGTCCCCTACGGCGGCCTCGGCTGCACAAACGGACGGCTGGAAACCGGCTCAACCTCAGGATGTGATGGATCGCGGTGCGTGGTGGCGGATTTATGGCGACGCCAAGTTGGACGGTTTGATGGATCAGTTAAATACGTCAAACCAGACCATCGCTCAGGCGGAAGCCAACTACCGTCAGGCACAGGCGTTGGTGCAGGGCGCGCGCGCAGGTTTTTATCCGACAGTCGGATCGAACGCTGGCATGACGCGATCAGGCGCGGGTAGCGGCTCAACCAGCAGTACGGGCAATCAATACGATTTGAGCGCGACAGTCAGCTGGGAGGCCGATATCTGGGGCAAGGTCCGTCGTGAGGTCGAATCGAGCCGGGCCCAAGCACAGGCGAGCTTTGCGGATCTGGCCAATGCGCGCCTGAGCACACAGTCCACCCTGGCACAGAGCTATTTCCAGTTACGGGCACTGGATGAACAAAAGCGCCTGCTGGAGTCGACGGTCGCAACCTATGAGCGCTCGTTGAAATTGACCCAAAACCTCTATAACGCAGGCGTCGTGGGTAAATCCGATGTGACGGTGGCGCTGGCGCAACTGGAGGGCACGCGGGCCCAGCTCGTGGACCTGGAGTGGCAGCGCGGTCAGTACGAGCATGCGATCGCTGTGTTGATCGGCTTGCCACCATCGCGTTTCGCGCTTGCCGATCAACCCTTCACGAAGACGATTCCGGATATCCCCGTCGGGCTGCCGTCCCAATTGCTCGAACGCCGCCCCGACGTCGCTGCGGCAGAGCGGTTGACGGCAGCGGCGAATGCACAGATCGGCGTGGCCGAGGCCGCATGGTTTCCCGATCTGGTGCTGAGCGCCGACGGAGGATTCCGTGCAGGCGAGTTCGCAAAATGGCTGACCGCACCGGCACGATTTTGGTCCCTGGGACCAGAATTGGCACTGACCTTGTTTGACGGCGGCGCGCGGCAATCTCAGGTCGATCAAGCAAAGGCCGCCTACGACGCGCAGGCCGCCGCGTATCGTCAGACAGTATTGAGCGCATTGCAAGAGGTCGAAGACTACCTGATCCAGTTGCGCGTGATGGCGCATGAGCAGGTCGTGCAGCATCGCGCCCTGGAAGCCGCACGGGAATCGCTACGCTTGGCGCGTAACCAGTATCAGGCCGGCACGATCGACTATCTGAGCGTCGCGACGTTAGAGGCAACCGCGCTCAACAGCGAGCGCACGGCATTGACGCTAATGGCGAATCGCCTGACGGCCAGCGTACAGTTGATCACAGCATTGGGCGGCGGATGGGAGGGGCTGCCTGCGCAGGAGTGATAAGCGGGAAAGCGGGTGTCAGAGCGGTCTGATACTCGTTGGAAAATCGCGATTTTCCTTGTTCGGCTCAGACATATTGGCACCCTGTCATGCAATGAGTTTCTGCACAGGATCTGCCCGTGCTTTCTCCTGCACTATTTAAGCAAGATCTGCAGCTTTTTAGCATGACGCTATCTGCTGGGATGGCAAATGCCATATGGGTAGATAGCGTGTCTTATGGGCTGGTTGTCGCAGTTTTTTATGCGTTAATCCAAACCTTGCATATTGCTAAAGGTAGAGGGTTTCAAAAAAAACTGGACTTTATCAGTTCCACTTGCTTAATTGTGCTGGTGGTCGCTTTCAATGACGAAATGCGTATGCTTCTTTTCGAGCGTTAAACTTTGACCGCACGCCAGCGTGCTAAATCAGTCCACGAATTCCCGCAATGCCATGTGCACCGTGCCGGCGGGCTTCGTTGAGCGTATCGGTGGATTGACCACCTAATGCGTAGACCGGCAGGCCTGCATCGCGATTGCCGGCGACAAAACCGCCCCAGCCTATGCCTGGCTGATCAGGGTGGGAAGGGGTTTCCAGCACGGCGCCGAGCACAGCGAAATCGGCACCGATTTCGCGTGCATGCACGATCTGGGCGTTGTCGTGCGCGGATACGCCGACCAAGGCGCCCTCAGGCAATTCAGGGCGTGCATGCAGCGCCGCCGCATCTTCCCAACGCAGGTGTACGCCGTCGGCCTGGCGCCACCAGGCGGCAGGGTGCACACTATTGATCAGCACGCGCGCACCTGCCGCATGACACAGTTTGATAATGGTCTGCGCGGCATCGCGCAGCGACGTTGCGCCTGGGCCGTCCGGCCAGGTCGGTTCACGCAGCTGTACGAGTTTCAGACCGCGCGCCAGAGCGCGTTCCAGGCGTTCCAGAAACGCGGGCAGGCCCGCCCGCCCGCCGATGGACGTGATGCCATAGGCGTTGGGCAACTGCAGCCAGCGTAATGGCGGCAGCGTTGCAGGCAGCAGATCGCCTACGCTGGCGGCTTCGGCCGGATTGACCCACTCCAGACGCTGGTTTTCCAGCCCTCTGGGCTCACCCTCCCACGCAGTGACCTGGCAAAACGCCAGACGTACCGTAGTGTGCGGATAGGCGTGTACATACGTGACCCAGGGCACAGCCTGCGTCACCTGGATGCCGATTTCCTCCTGGAGCTCGCGGGCCAGCGCTTGCAGCACCGTTTCGCCTGGCTCGAGCTTGCCGCCAGGCAGCTCCCACCAGCCCGCCCAAGGCTTGCCCTCGGGGCGTTGTCCCAGCAGCAGTTGCCCATCGGGACGCAGAATCAGGCCCGCAGCGACGTCGATGATGCCGTCAGACATGGCGGGCTGCCCAGTCGCGTGCAAATTGGTAGGCCACACGGCCCGAGCGCGAGCCGCGTTCCAATGCCCATTGCAGGGCCTCGGTACGGCTGGCCTCGATTTGATCCTCGGGGCAGTGCAATTCTCGCAGCCAGTGATAGACGATGTCCAGATAATCACCCTGTCTGAAGGGATGAAACGACAGCCACAATCCAAAGCGCTCGGACAGCGAGATTTTTTCCTCAACCGTTTCGCCGGGATGGATCTCGCCATCGGCCTGGTGTTGTGCCTGCAGGTTTTCGCTCATGTATTCCGGCATCAGGTGGCGCCGGTTGGAGGTCGCGTAGATGAGCACGTTATCGCCTGACGCCGACACCGAGCCGTCCAACACCGATTTCAGGGCCTTGTAGCCGGCCTCGCCTTCTTCAAACGACAGGTCATCGCAGAACACGATATAGCGCTCGGGGCGAGCCGCGACCAGCTCGACGATGTCGGCCAGGTCGCCCAGGTCGGATTTGTCGACCTCGATCAGACGCAGCCCCTGGTCGCCGTAGGCGGCCAACATCGCCTTGACCAGCGAGCTCTTGCCAGTACCGCGCGCGCCGGTCATCAGCACGTTGTTGGCCGGTTTTTTCTGCAGGAACTGACGGGTATTGCGGTCGATGATGTCCTTTTGGCGCTCGATGTGCTGCAGATCGGTCAGATCGATCCGGGCCACATGCCGTACCGCGTCCAGCCAGCCGCGCGCACCGCGCTTGCGCCAGCGGTAGGCATGCGCAGCCCAGTCTATCTCGGGAGGGGCGGCGGGCAGCCAGGCTTCGAGTTGGGCCAGCACGCGCTCGGCGCGTTCGATCAGAACGGAAAAATCAGCAGCACTCACGTCAATTATTTCCTGCAGGGACAGTCATGGGTGATCAGAAAGGGGCAAGCAACCATCAAGACCGGTAGTCAGCATTGATACTGACATACTCGTGCGAGAAGTCGCAGGTGTAGACGGTATCGGCGGCCTGGCCGCGTGCCAGTGCGATGCGCACGGTGATTTCCGCCTGCTTCATGACGCGCTGGCCGTCTTCTTCCTGGTAGTCCGGATTGCGGCCGCCGTCTTTGGCGACGAGCACATCATCCAGCCAGAGACGCAGTTTCGAGACATCCAGGTCGTCGACACCGGCGTAGCCGATCGCGGCCAGGATACGGCCCAAGTTGGGATCCGAGGCAAAAAAAGCGGTCTTGACCAGCGGGGAATGGGCGACCGAATAGGCGATCTTCAAGGCTTCGTCGGTGGTCAGGGCTTCTTCGACGCGGATGGTCATGAATTTCGTTGCGCCTTCGGCATCGCGGACGATTTTCTGGGCCAGATCCAGCGCGGCGGCGGTCAGCGCATCGCGCACGGCACAATAGTGCGGATCGGCGTCCGAGGTGATCTCCAGCCCCGATTGACCGGTGGCAATGATGATGAACGAGTCGTTGGTCGAGGTGTCGCCATCGACGGTAATGCGGTTGAACGATTTGTTGGCGATTTCCAGGGCGAGCTTGCGCAGCACCGGCTGGGCGATGCCGGCGTCGGTCGCCAGAAAGCTCAGCATGGTGGCCATGTTCGGGCGAATCATGCCCGCGCCCTTGCTGATGCCGGTAAAGGTGACCGTCTTGCCGCCGATCTGGACACGGCGCGAATGGACCTTGGGCAGCGTATCGGTGGTCATGATGCCGTGCGCGGCATTGAACCACTGGTCCGGACCCAGATGATCCAGGGCCGCGGGCAGGGCGGCTGTCAGGCGATCCAGGGGTAAGGGCTCGAGGATGACGCCAGTCGAGAACGGCAAGATCTGTTGTGCGGGGACGTTCAGCAATTTGCCTAGCGCGACACAGGTGTCCTGGGCTTTTTTCAACCCCTCGGAGCCAGTGCCGGCGTTCGCGTTGCCAGTGTTGATCACCAGCGCACTGATCGGCCCGCCAGCGGCCAGATGGGCCTCACAGACTTGGACCGGAGCGGCGCGGAAACGGTTGCGAGTAAAAACGCCCGCGACATTGCTGCCCGGCGCCAGTCGGAAAACCGTCAGGTCACGTCGGTTGGCTTTGCGGATACCGGCTTCAGTAACGCCGATGTCTACACCGGCAACGGGAAAAATATCGGATTCAGGGGGGATCTGCAGGTTAACGGCCATGACTTCGTCTCTGTGACTGAGCGGGAAAGGTGTCGGAAACCCCGTCTGGCAGGCGGGGACACTGCGTATTATCCCACCATCGTCCGAAAGGGTATGGAAAACCCTCGGCCCCGGCTGTTGGCCGGCCTGGTATTCAGCGATCGAGCTTGCGTGCGGCGACCACTTGCAGCTTGAGCTCGCCTAGCGCCTGGTACAGCGCGTCCCGGTGACCCTCGGGCAGGTCGTTGAACATGCTTTTTACCCAGCCCTCGTGCGCGCTCGCCATGCGGCCAAAGATTCGGCGACCGTGCGGCGTGAGCTTTAGAACTGAGCTGCGCCGGTCGGTTTCGACCTTGGTGCGCATGACCAGGCCTTCTTTTTCGAGCTGATCGGTGATGCCCGTGATATTGCCGTTGGTGACCATCATGCGGCGCGAGAGCTCGCCCATTTTCATGCCTTTGGGCGCGCGCTGTAACTGCGCCATCAAGTCAAAGCGCGGCAGGGTAGTATCGAACTCGGTACGCAGGCGGCTGCGAATTTCGGATTCGATGAGGTTGCAGCATGTCAACATGCGCAACCATAGGCGCAATGCATGGTGATCGTCGGGAGCGGCGCGTGTTTCCAGATCGGGCGTGTCAATCATCATATGGCGAGAGAGCGAGGCTCGGTAAAAACCCTGTCTTGTTTTGCCAGATACTTTAAACCTAAACTATGCCGCACGCTAGCCCTGTTTGCATCGTCCGGGAGATACGAGCCGGGCAGCGGCCGACGTTTCGCATTTTCTTATAAAAATTTCCGTCGCGCGCCAGCGCAAGGAGCACCACAATGCGTTTCCTGACCTCTCTCGTGGCGGCTGCTGCGCTGCTGCCTGCCCTTTCGTACGCCGATACCATCAAAGTCGGCATCGCCAATGATATATCGGGACCGTTTTCCGCGCTCGGCGCCGAGGCGCGCGACGGTTTCAATCTTGCGATCAAGCAGCTCGATGGCAAGCTCGGCGGCCAGCCGGCCGAGTTCCTGCAGACGGATATGGGCGGCAATCCCGATCAGGCACGTCAATTGGTCACTCGCTATATTCAGCGCGACAAAATCGATTTCTTTACGGGTCCGATTGGTTCTAACGTGGCGCTGGCAGTTGGCCCCGCCTTGTTTGCCGCCAAGGTACCGTACCTGTCGAATAACCCCGGGCCCAGCCAGTTCGCGGGCGAACGCTGTAATAAATACTGGTTCGGTACATCCTATCAAAATGATGCTTTTCACGAAGCCGCTGGTAAAGTCGCCGCGGACAAGGGCTTTAAGAAAGTCATGATCATGGCGCCCGACTATCCTGCGGGCAAGGACGCTCTGACCGGGTTCAAACGCGGCTACAAGACCGACGTGGCCGAGGAAATCTATACCAAGCTGGGTCAGATCGACTATGCCGCCGAGCTGGCGCAGATCCGTGCAGCCAAGCCAGACGCGGTGTTTATTTTTCTGCCGGGCGGCATGGGCATTAATTTCGTCAAGCAATTTGTCTCAACGGGGTTGTCGCAAAGCGTGAAGCTCATCGGCCCGGGCTTTTCGGCCGACGAGGACGTGATTCAGGCCGTCGGTGAACCGATGTTGGGCATGTATAACACCGCGCAATGGGCGCATGATCTGGACGTGCCGCAAAACAAACAGTTTGTTGAGGCATTTCGCAAAGCGTATGACGGCCGCTATCCGTCCGTGTATGCCGCGCAAGCCTATGACGTCATCATGGCGATGGACGCCGCCGTCAAACAGGCTGGGGGCAAAGTCTCTGATCGTGACGCGATCGTGGCAGCGCTGGCCAAGGCTGATTATCCCTCGGTACGTGGCGAGTTTACCTACGGTAAAAACCACTATCCCATTCAACCCTACTACCTGCGCGTAGTCGAAAAAGACAGCGAAGGCCGCATCACCAATAAATTGGTGGGCAAGGTGTTTGACGACTATCAGGACGTCTACGTCGGACAGTGCAAGCTGTAGCCATGCAGGCCGCCCGTGGGCCGGCCTCGGCCCACGGCACAGGGGAAAGGTTTCATGACGTTAGTTGTCGAGCAACTATTGAACGGCTTGCAGTTTGGACTGATGCTGTTTTTGATCGCCGCCGGGTTGACCTTGGTGTTCGGGATCATGGACATCATGAACTTGGCGCACGGCTCGTTATACATGGCCGGGGCGTACGTTGCCGCCGAGACCATGCAGCGCACGGGTTCATTTTTGTTCGCCGTATTGGTGGCAGCCGTCGCGACGGGAGTAGTGGGCCTGGTGCTGGAGCGATTGCTGATTCGGCGTCTTGCCGTACGCGATCATCTGGCCCAAGTCCTGGGCACTTATGCAATCATCTTGATTGCGAACGATCTGGTCAAAATGATTTGGGGGCCGGCACCCGTGATGCTGAATATGCCGGCGGCATTGTCAGGCCCGGTACGATTGCTTCCCGATCTGATGTATCCGGCATACCGGTTGATGATCATCGTTTGCGGCGTGGCTGCAGCCATCGGCCTGTACTGGTTTGTGACGCGCACGCGAGCGGGCGTGTTGGTGCGTGCGGGGGCCTCTAATCGCCAAATGGCGACGTTGATGGGGGTGCGCGTACCATTGTTGTTCTTGGGCGTCTTTACCATCGGTGCGATGCTGGCTGCCGTCGCGGGTGCGTTGTTGGGACCCATCACTGCGGTGCAGGTCGGTATGGGCGAAGAAATCCTGATCCTGGTGCTGGTGTGCATTGTGATCGGCGGGATAGGTTCGATACGCGGCGCGTTCGTCGGTGCGTTGCTGGTGGGCATGGTCGACACTGCCGGCAGAGCATTTCTGCCGATGTTGTTACGCGAGGTCTTGCCACCCGCTATGGCATCGGGGCTGGCATCGACGTTCGCGGCAATTTCCATTTATCTGCTCATGGCTGTGGTGCTGGTATTCCGGCCGGCCGGGCTGTTTCCGGCACGTGGGTGAGCGATGCGTAAATCAATCGTTGGCGCTTGGGGGTTATTGCTGGTCCTGGCGGCGTTTCCGTTCATCGCCGAGGCTGCCGGACTGGATTTTTATGTGTCGGTTGTGCGGCGTATGCTGATCTATGCGTTGGCCGCGACCAGTTTGAACCTGATTCTGGGCTACGGGGGCATGGTGGCGTTGGGCCATGCCGCGTTTTTTGGCGCGGGGGCTTACGCCGTCGGGATCCTGGAGTCGTATGGGATACAGGCCGGGCTCATCGTCTGGCCCGTCGCCGCCGTGCTCGCAGCGATATTGGCGTTGCTGATCGGTGCGGTGTCGTTACGCACGCGCGGAGTGTATTTCATCATGATCACGCTCGCATTCGCGCAGATGGTGTACTACATCTTCATTTCGCTGCGCCAGTACGGGGGCGAGGATGGGTTGAATCTCGCGGGCTATTCGTCGTTGCCGGGCGTGGATCTGGCCGACAGCAATAGCTTTTATTACGTGGTGCTGGGGATGTTCGCCGTACTGATGTGGGCGTTCGGGCAGTTGGTGAATTCGCGTTTTGGAACGGCCCTGCAGGGAATACGCGAAAACGAATCGCGCATGGAATCACTGGGCTATCCGGTGTTTCGCCTGAAACTCACGGCATTTGTCATCAGCGGTGCCGTCGCGGGCCTAGCCGGTGCATTGTTGGCGAATCACAACTTGTTCATATCGCCTAGCTTGATGCATTGGACCCAGTCAGCGAATTTGTTGGTCATGGTGTTGGTGGGAGGGATCGGTTTGCGCTATGGCGGCGTGGTGGGCGCCATCGTCATGCTGACACTGGAGGAAGCCTTGCGCATGTGGACGGAGTACTGGCATCTGCCGCTGGGTATTTTGTTGCTGTGCGTGGTGTTTGGTGCGCCGCGCGGCATTGCCGGTCTGGTTGCTCCGTGGTTTGCGCCGGCGGCGCGAGGAGAGCGGTCATGACGGTTGCGGCAACGACTTCAGCCCCGGTATTGCAGGCCAAGGGGCTCGTGCGTCGCTTTGGCGCGTTGTTGGCGACGGACGATGTCTCGTTGTCGCTGATGCCGGGTGAAATCCACGCGTTGATCGGTCCGAATGGGGCGGGTAAATCCACGCTGATTCACTTGCTGTCCGGCACGTTGGCGGCGGATGAGGGAACGCTCGAATTGAGCGGCGCTGATGTGACGCGATTGAATGCGCACCAGCGCGTTGCGGCCGGGTTGTCGCGTTCCTACCAGATCACGAATATTTTCAAGTCGTTCAGTGTGCGGGACAACTTGCTGTTGGCGGCGCAGGCGCATGCGGGCAGCAGTTTCCGTTTCTGGAAATCGCGCGCGGCAGACGCGGCGTTGTATGACACAGCGCATGCGTTGGCACGTCAATGTGCGATTGAGGATGCGTTGCTGGATCGGCCGGCGGCGACGTTGCCGCATGGCGAGCAACGCAAGCTCGAATTTGCGTTGGCACTGGCGGCGCAACCTCGCGTGTTGTTGCTGGACGAGCCGATGGCCGGTATGGGGCCTGATGAGACGCTGCGGTTAACGGACTTGATAGAGTCGATGCGAGGGCAGGCCGCGATGCTGTTGGTGGAGCACGATATGCAAGCGGTGTTTCGTCTGGCGGATCGTATTTCGGTGTTGGTGTACGGCCGAATTATTGCGACAGGGACGCCGGATGAGATCCGTGCAAACCCGGAAGTGCGCAAGGCGTATCTGGGCGATGATGAGGCCTCGCATGCCGTTGCTGTCCACGCACAGGAGTCCATGTCATGTTGAGTATGCGTGCGGTGGAAAGCGGCTACGGTGCGAGCCAAGTACTGTTCGGTGTGGATCTGGATATCCAGGCGGGACAGGTGGTGACGTTGCTGGGCCGCAATGGCATGGGTAAGAGTACGTTGCTGCGAACGATGTTTGGCCAGTTACCGATGCGGGCGGGTTCGATTCGTTTTGCGGGGCAAGATATTGGAGGCTGGCCGCCGGATCGCATTGCAAGAGCGGGGTTGGCTATTGTGCCGGAGGGGCGGCAATGCTTTCCTAATCTGACGGTGCGAGAACATTTGACGGCCTTTGTGGCGCAGCGCAATCCCGATATGGATGAGCCGTGGACAGTGGAGCGGGTGTTTACGTTGTTTCCTCGATTAAAGGAACGTGCGAGCAATATGGGGAATCAACTATCGGGGGGCGAGCAACAGATGCTCGCGATCGGCCGGGCGTTGGTGACGAACCCCCGGTTGTTGATTCTGGATGAGGCCACTGAGGGGCTGGCACCGTTGGTGCGTGAGGAAATCTGGAATTGTGTGGCTACGCTGCGAGAGGCAGGGCAAACGATCCTGGTGATCGATAAGTACGTTGAGAGATTGCTGGGACTGGCGGATTACCACGTTGTCCTGGAGCGTGGACAGGTGGTTTGGACGGGGGATTCCGCTGCGTTGGACGCGGACCGTGGTGTTTGGGAGCGATATCTCGGCGTTTGATGGCGGGCTTTGTCGCTGACAATAGAACCGGGTTCGGGCACGGACGCTCATACGTGGGTGCAATGGTGGCCTCTTTGTGTCAATTGGACTTTGGCGAAGGTCGCTGTGAGTCGCTCTGAGCCAGGTATTTAGGGCGTGATTGGCTAGCTGCCGCATGATGGTTCTTTTGGACGTCGGGTTGGGGACATTGCCTCGCGGCGACGTCCAATAGCACGCAGCCTCTCCGATGCAAAGCAAACAAGTCTCAGCGCGATCAAGAACAACAACGTTGTGCTGGAGAATCCGCACAAAACGCTATTGCACCAAAAATCCCTCCGATATATAGTTGAAACCTAAACTAATTGATTGCCAGGGTTAGGCTGAAACCGATCCCCTGGCAAATGCCGGTTTCACGGAGCGTGTGTGATGAAGATCGTCTGCTTGGGGGGCGGCCCCGCTGGTCTGTATTTCGGGCTGTTGATGAAATTACAGAACCCTGCCAACGAGGTGACGGTGATCGAGCGTAATCGGCCGTATGACACGTTTGGGTGGGGCGTGGTGTTTTCCGACGCCACCATGGACAACCTGCGGCAGGCAGACCCCGTATCGGCCCAGACTATCGGGGACGCGTTCAATCATTGGGACGATATTGAAATCAACTTCAAGGGACAGAGCATACGCACCAGTGGGCACGGATTCATCGGGATTGGCCGGAAGAAACTGTTGAACATTTTGCAGCAGCGTTGCGAGGACGTTGGTGTGAAGTTGGTTTTCGAGACCTTCGTGCAGGATGATCAAGCCACCGCACAGCAATACGATGCGGATCTGGTGATCGCCTCGGATGGTCTGAACAGCGTCGTGCGTACGCGCTATGCCGAGACGTTCAAACCGGACATTGATACACGCCGCTGCCGGTTTGTATGGCTGGGTACGACCAAAGTATTTGACGCGTTTACCTTTGCGTTTGTCGAAACAGAGCATGGCTGGTTTCAGGCGCATGCGTATCGGTTTGAAGACGGACTGTCGACCTTTATCGTGGAGACACCCGAGGAAACCTGGCAGGCGGCCGGTATTGGCGAGATGAGCCAAGAGGACGGTATCGCGTATTGCGAAAAGCTGTTCGCGCCGTGGCTCGATGGACATAAGCTGATCAGCAACGCCGCGCATCTGCGTGGGGCGGCGATCTGGATTCGGTTCCCGCGGGTGATCTGCAATAACTGGGTGCAGTGGAATACATTGGACACGCCGAGTGGCCAGCGTCGGGTGCCGGTCGTGCTGATGGGCGATGCCGCGCATACGGCGCATTTCTCGATCGGGTCCGGGACGAAGCTGGCCCTGGAGGACGCGATCGAGCTGGCGCGATGCTTAGACGGTGCAGAGGGCGGACTGGAACAGGGCTTGCAGCACTACGAGGATGTGCGCAGCGTCGAGGTGCTGAAGATTCAAAACGCCGCGCGCAACTCCACCGAATGGTTTGAAAATGTGCAGCGCTATGCCGATCTGGACCCTGAGCAGTTTGCATACTCGCTATTGACTCGCTCTCAACGGATTTCACATGAAAATCTGCGTGTGCGTGATCCTGCCTGGCTTAACGGTTACGAGGGGCGCTTGGCCCAGCGTGCGGCTGTACAGATCAGTGGGGATGCGCTTGAAAACGCCCCTCGCGTTTCCAATGACGCATCATCCGGGCTCGATAGTGCAGGGATGCCAGAAAACGCGCCTGACCAGTCAGCGCCATTGCCGATGCTGACTCCATATCGCGCGCGT
>Ga0182738_1003020_pt1 | contig 19518 bp, 16 predicted proteins | sample eDN5th30CBELigMG_FD_128876 | JGI IMG/M metagenome (GOLD analysis project Ga0182738, IMG submission 128876) | Enriched Miracle-Growth compost microbial communities from Emeryville, California, USA - eDNA 5th pass 30_C BE-Lig MG (version 2)... ... | reverse complement strand
TTAGCCAAGTCTAGGCTGGTCAACCCCCGGATTCAATCCGAGCGAAGGCCGCCGCGCGCCGGCTACTCGTCGCCGCGAGGTTGCCACTGCTCGTCGAAGAAGCCGGCCTGGACGACGCGGCCGGGGGCTCGGGTGCTGGGAGGGACGGAGACATCGAGGATCGCGAAGTCGGGGAACTTGGGGGTTTGCCGGGCGTTGGTTAGGTAGTCGCTCTCGCGGAAGGTGAAGCCGCTGTTGAGGACCACGTAGCGGTTTGGGTTCAGCGGGTTCGGGTAGATCATGACGGGGACGTGATGGCCGGCGTCGAAGGTTTCGCCGGCGATCCGGGCGCCGTCGGCGGTCCACGTCAGAGGGAGCTTCTCCAAAACCTTCGCCAAAAGGGCGTTGCTGGACGGGTCGCCCCAGAGGATGAGGTTGTTATTGGCGATGTCGGCCTCGGTCACGTCGGCGTCGTCCTTGACCCGGGCGTCGCCCCGGAACTGGCTTCGCCATTGGGAGAGGGCCCGGGTTAGCTCGGCCGTCGTCCAGGCGCCGACCTTGTCGTTGAGGGGCGTTCCGGTCGGTCGGACCATCAAAAAGCCGTCCATGAAGGCGTCGTCGATCGGACCTTGAAGGCCGTGACGCTTGACAAGTCGGCCGGCGTCGGCGTCGGGATCCGCGACGCGCCATTTGCCGTCGACCTTCTGAAAACGAGCGGTCCATGAGCGGTCGGAAAGGGGCTTGGGCGCCTCGATGTCCTGGCCGTCGATCCGCGCGACGGGGGCTTTGCGGATGTCGAACGGAGAGCGCCCGGGGGGAATCGTCAGCGTGAGCGCGGTGACGTTCGAGGTTTGGATTTCGGGACCGCTTCCGTGGCCGCCGACCAAGTCGGCCTCGACCCGAGCCCGCTCCCAGTGTTTGGCGAGGCCGTCAACCTGAACCCACGTCGAGCGGTTGTAGCGGAGGGTCCAGGTGGTGAAGACGACGCGGGGGGGAACCGGGTCGCGGCCGGCGGTGGCGATCGCGTCAATCCGGCGGTTGATCTCGGCCTTGGCCGCGGGTGTGTAGTGGTGTTTCGCGCCTTCACCGATGACGTGAACCATGTTGATGCCCTCGGCGGCGAGCGCCTTGGCCATCATGTCGGCCGCCTGCTTCTGCTTGTCGATCTCGCCGCTGTAGGCGACGGTCGGCAGGTTGAACAGGTTGGCCGCGTAGTCGACGGCGTCGTACATCCTCCAGAGCGTTTGCTCGTATTGAGGCGGGACGTCGTCCTTGTTCTTGAAGATGTTCAGGTATTCGGGCGTTTCCGAAAACCCAGCGCCGGGGGCCGCGGCGGCCCAGAAGCCCGGGTGATGGGCGGCGAGATGCCAGCAGGCCGCCCCTCCCATCGAGAAGCCTCGGATCGTCAGCCGGTCGTCGTCGATCGGGTAGCGCTTGCGGGCGTCGTCGAGGGCCTCGAACACGTCGACCTCGCCGGCGAACTTGTAGGCGTTGCAATACCGCCCATAGGGATGCAGCACGAAGGCGTCGGCCGGCGCGAACTCGCCGGGGGAGGTCATCCGCTGCTTCAAAAAGGCGATCTCGCCGAGCGTCTCGCCCCGGCCGTGGCACCAGACATCAAGCCGGAACCGATGCGGCGACGGCGCCGCGTAGGACGCCGGGACAACCAACCCGTAGGGTTGGACCGACCCGTCGATCTTCGAGACATACCCGCGCGCCACCAGGCCGACGGCCGTGTTCCAGGGGGCCCGCCCCTCGCGAAGCTCCCCCGCCCTCTTCCGCCCTTCCTTTAATAAGTCCGAAGCCGCCGCGACATCCTTGGGGCCGAAGAACTCGTTGTGATCCAGGGCGGTGGCGACCGCCTGGTGAAAAATCTGAACGTCGGGCAGCAGGCCCAGAAGGTCCGGCTTGGCCTTGAGGGCGCCGCGCAGGGAGTCGATCTCCCGGCCCAACTCGTCGACCCCGGCCTGAAGCGCCTCGCGATCCGCGGCGGCCAGGGCGATTCCCGGGGGAGGGATCGGCCGAACCCCGTCGGCCGGCTCGGCGGCCCCGGCCGGCGAAAGCGAAAGCGGAATCATCGTGAGCGGAATTAAAAACAACAAGCGGCGGCTCGACATCTGCAGCGCATCCTTCCCGCGTCCAGACCGAAGGGGAATCGAAGCGTCGGGGGGCCCATCCCCCGAGCGCCCTCCGAATATATAGGCCCGGAGAGCGCGCCGCCGCCCCCGACCGGCAATATGGACGTTCGCATCGAGTTTTGCTCGATCCGAATCGTGGATATTCATGTCGAATTTTAAGGGCCGGCGCGCGGATTAATTTTGGGAAGTTTCGGCGGAGCCATCTACAGTCGAGACAGAAACTATCGTATACTCCGAAACGTCGCGCGCGGCCGAAGCGCCCAGCTTCGCAAATCGTGATGATCCGGCTTGGCCTGGATTGTGGGGGCGTCCGCCGCGTCCTGGGTGGAGGCGATCCGTCGCGGATCTCGTTCGCCGGGGCTTTTGAAATCGGGTCGCGCGTTCGGTTCATAGAGGGCGCGGCGCGGTTTGAGGAGTCGTGAGGGCGTCTCGTCGCCCGGCCCCTTGGGGGTTTGGGAACGACGGGGAAGCGTTGCGTTTTACCGATCCGCGATATAGGTTGGTCTCCTTTAAATCCACTTCTCTAGCCATAAGAGGACGAGACGAGCGATGCCCCAGGTCTTCCACCCGAGTGCCAACACGCTCTCGCGCGTGGTCTTGTTCAGTCTCGTGGTTGGGCCCGCGGCCCTTCTGGGGCTGATTTATCTCTTGGTGCGTTCTCCCTACCAGACGCAGGTTGGCGTGGTCCGCGAGCAGCCGGTTCAGTTCTCGCACGAGCACCACGTCAACGGGTTGGGGATCGACTGCCGCTTTTGCCACACCTCGGTGGAGACGTCGGCGTCGGCCGGCATGCCGCCGACCCACACGTGCATGACGTGCCATTCGCAAATCTGGTCCGACAGCCCGATGCTCGAGCCGGTGCGCGCGAGCCTCAGGAACAACGAACCCCTCGAGTGGAACCGGGTGCACGACCTGCCCGACTTCGTGTATTTCCATCACGGGGTCCACGTGCAGAAGGGGGTTGGCTGCGTCGAGTGTCACGGGCGGATCGACCTGATGCCCCTGGCCCATCGCGAGAAGCCGCTGACGATGGAATGGTGCCTTGAGTGCCACCGCAATCCCGAACCCAGGCTGCGTCCCAAGGAGGACGTCTTCGCCATGGATTGGACCCCTCCGGCCGACAGCGAACTCGCGAGGGCGAGCGAGCCCGTCCCGACGAACCACGTGGAGGTCGGCCAGTTGACCAACTGCTCGATTTGTCATCGATGAAACCATCATATAAAGATCAGGAAACGCCGCTGACGCTCACGGAGCTGACGCGGGCCGCGCGGGCGGCGTCGACTTCGGAAGCCGCCTCGGCGCGGCAGTGGCGGAGCCTCTCCGAGCTGGCCGACGACGGGAGCTTTCTGGAGGAGGTCTCCCAGGCGGTCTCCGGCGTCCGGGGGGCGATTCACGGCCTCGACGACGCGAGCCGCCGCAAGTTCATGACGCTGATGGGCGCCTCGTTCGCCCTGGCCGGCGTCGCGGGATGTTCGGTGCAGCCGATCGAGAAGATCATTCCCTATGTCGAGCAGCCCGAGGACATCGTTCCGGGCAAGCCGATGTTCTTCGCCACGGCCGCCGTGGCGGGGGGCGACGGCGTCGGCCTTTTGGTCGAAAGCCACATGGGAAGGCCGACCAAGATCGAGGGGAACCCGACGCACCCGGCGAGCCTGGGGGCGACCGACGTGTTCTCCCAGGCCGAGATGCTGGCCCTCTACGACCCGGATCGCTCGCAAGTCGTCGTCCACGAAGGACGGGTCGACACCTGGGAGCGGTTCCTCGCCTTCGCCGTCGACCTGCGCGACCGGAAGCTCGCGAACAAGGGGAAGGGGCTTCGGATCCTGACCCAAACGGTCACCTCGCCCACCCTCGCCGATCAGCTTAATCGGCTCTTGGAGGCGATGCCCGAGGCCAAGTGGCACAGCTACGAGCCGGTGACCCGCGACGCGGCGCGCCGGGGCGCCGAGCTGGCCTTCGGCGAGCCGCTTGAGCCGGTCCTCCACCTCGACAAGGCCGACGTCATCGTCTCGCTCGACGCCGACTTTTTGAGCTGGGGCCCCGGCCGGCTCCACCACGCCCGGGCCTTCGCCGACCGCCGAAGCCAAGGGGCCGACGCGCCCGGCGAGGCGGCGATGAACCGGCTCTACGTGGTCGAGCCCACGCCGACGATCACCGGAGCGATGGCCGATCATCGCCTTCCCGTCGCGGCCCGCGACGTCTCGCACGCGGCCCGGGCCCTGGCCAAGGCCCTGAAGGTCGAGGGGGCGCCCGACGCCGACGCGAACCGCCTGGCCGGCCATGAGACGTGGTTCTCCGCGGCGGCGGCCGACCTGCTGGCCCACAAGGGCAAGAGTCTGGTTGTCGTCGGCGAAGGCCAGCCCGCCGAAGTTCACGCCCTGGGCCACGCGATCAACGCCGCCCTGGGCAACATCGGCGAGACGGTCACGCTCGCCCCGCCGACCACCGCCGGCCCGGCCGATCAGCTCGGCTCGCTCGTCGAGCTGACCCGCGCCATCGAGGCGGGCGAGGTCGACGCGCTCTTGATCCTGGGGGCCAACCCGGCCTACGACGCGCCGGTCGACCTGAACCTGGCCGAGGCGCTGCTGAACGACCGGGGGCCCACCCTGGTGCACCTGGGGACGCACGACAACGAGACGGCCGCCCTGGCCAACTGGCACGTTCCCGAGGCCCACTTCCTGGAGGCCTGGGGCGACGTCCGGGCCTTCGACGGCACCGTGGCGATTCAACAGCCGCTGATCGCCCCCCTCTACAACGGCAGGACCGCCGGCGAGATCGTGGCGACCCTGCTGGGCGAGGTCGGCCTGCCGCCCCGCGAGACCGTCCGCCGGTACTGGAGGGAGCGGCTGCCGGCCGAGACGTTCGAGGCGGCCTGGACCCAGGCGCTTCGCGACGGCGTCATCAAGGAGCAACCGGCCAAGTCCGACGCCGACGCCGACGGTGACGAGAAGGCCAAGGCCGAGGCGAAGCCCAAGCAGTACGGCGAGCCGAAGCTCGACAAGGTGAAGTGGGCCGACGCCCCGACCGAGGAGCTTGAGATCGTCTTCCGGCCCGACCCGACCCTCTGGGACGGCCGATACGCCAACAACGGCTGGCTTCAGGAGCTTCCCAAGCCGATCACCACCCTGACCTGGGGCAACGCGGCTTTGGTCAGCCCGGCTTTGGCCGAGCGGCTGGGCCTGCAAAACAACCAGGTGGTTGAGCTGGAGTACCGCGAGGCCGTCGTCGAGGCCCCCGTCTGGATCACTCCGGGACAGGCCGACGACTCGGTGACGGTGCACCTGGGCCACGGTCGAACCCGGGTCGGCCGGGTCGGCAACGGGGTGGGCTTCAACGCCTACGCCCTGCGGCGATCCGACGCCCTCTGGTTCGGCGACGGCCTGAAGGTCTCGGCGACGAGCAAGCGGATCCCGCTGGCCGTCACCCAGCACCACCACAACATGGAGGGGCGCGAGCTGGTCCGCTCGGCGACGATCGGACAGTATCGCGAGACTCCCGACTTCGCCCAGGCCGAGGAGCAATCGTCGCACCACGGCATGAGCCTCCATCCCGATCCGCCGGTCCCTCAGAACGAGCACCACGCCTGGGCGATGGCCATCGACCTGAACCGCTGCATCGGCTGCAACGCCTGCACGATCGCCTGCCAGGCCGAGAACAACATCCCGGTCGTGGGCAAGGATCAGGTCCTCCTCTCCCGCGAGATGCACTGGATCCGGGTGGACCGGTACTACGAAGGCGAGAGCGAGGCCAACCCCGGCACGGTCTTCCAGCCCGTTCCGTGCATGCACTGCGAAAAGGCCCCCTGCGAGCTGGTCTGCCCCGTCGAGGCGACCCTGCACAGCGACGAGGGGCTCAACGAGATGGTCTACAACCGTTGCGTCGGCACGCGGTACTGCGGCAACAACTGCCCGTACAAGGTGCGCCGATTCAACTGGTTCCATTACGCCGACGAGACGACGCCGAGCCTCAAGCCGTTGAACAACCCCGACGTGACGGTCCGCTCGCGGGGCGTCATGGAGAAGTGCACCTACTGCGTTCAGCGGATCAACGAGGCGCGGATCAACGCCAAGATGGCCGGTCGGACGGTTGGCGGCGACGAGGTGGTGACCGCCTGCCAGGGCGTCTGCCCGACCCGGGCGATCGTCTTCGGCAACATGCTTGTGGAAAGCGCCGTGACGAAGGCCCGGCAATCGCCCCGGCATTACGCCCTTCTGGCCGGTCTCGGCACGCGGCCGAGGACGACGTATCTGGCCAGGCTGAACAACCCCAACCCGGACGCGACCCCGGCCGAGGCGAGCGCCGAGAACTCCGTGGAGCCTCGACATGGCTGAACTGAAGCGCAAGGCGGATCGGCGGCCCGGCCCGCCGCCGGTCCTGGCCCCGGGACACACCTTCGGGTCGGTCACGTCGAAGATCAGCGCGATCGTCCTGACCGATCCTTATGATTGGCGGTGGGCGATCGGGATGGGCATCGGCAGCTCGCTGCTTCTGCTCTTCACGGTGGCGGTGGTCCACCTGCTGCTGCACGGCGTCGGCGTCTGGGGCGTCAACATCCCGGTGATGTGGGGCTTCGCGATCATCAACTTCGTTTGGTGGATCGGCATCGGCCACGCCGGGACCTTGATCTCGGCGATTCTTCTGCTTTTGAAGCAGGAGTGGCGGACCTCGATCAACCGGTTCGCCGAGGCGATGACCCTCTTCGCCGTGGCCTGCGCGGGGGTCTTCCCGCTCTTGCACATGGGCCGCCCCTGGAAGTTTTACTGGCTCTTGCCGTACCCCAACACCATGGCGCTTCTGCCCCAGTGGCGAAGCCCCCTGGTCTGGGACGTCTTCGCCGTCTCGACCTACGCGACGGTCTCGGTGCTGTTCTGGTACGTGGGCCTGATCCCCGACCTGGCGACGCTCCGCGATCGGGCCGTCAGCCGACCGGCGCAGTTGATTTACGGCTCGCTGTCGCTGGGCTGGCGAGGGTCGGCCCGGCACTGGGCCCGTTACAAGAGCGCCTACATCCTGTTGGCCGGTTTGGCGACCCCCCTGGTCGTCTCGGTGCACACGGTGGTGTCGTTCGACTTCGCCGCGGGGGTGATCCCCGGCTGGCACACGACGATCTTCCCCCCCTACTTCGTGGCCGGGGCCATTTTCTCGGGGTTCGCGATGGTGGTGACGCTCGCCGTGCCGCTTCGGGCGGCCTACGGGCTTCACGACTTCATCACGGATCGCCACCTCGACAACATGGCCAAGATCCTGTTGGCGACCGGCTCGATCGTCGGCTACGGCTACGCGATGGAGTTCTTCATCGCCTGGTACAGCGGCAACCCCTACGAGGGGTTCCTGTTCCTGGACGCCCGGCCCTTCGGCTGGTACCACTTGGCGTACCGGACCATGATCTTCTGCAACGTGCTGATTCCCCAGTTGTTCTGGTTCCCGGCGTGCCGGCGCAACATCATGTTGCTCTGGGTCTGCTCGCTGATCGTCAACGTGGGGATGTGGCTTGAGCGTTACGTGATCGTCATCACGAGCCTCAGCCAGGACTTCCTGCCCTCGTCGTGGGCCATGTATTACCCGACCTTCTGGGATTGGGCGACCTTCCTGGGCACCATCGGGCTGTTCCTCTTCCTGGCGTTCTTGTTCATCCGATTCCTGCCGGTGATCGCCATCGCCGAGATGCGCGAGCTGGTGCATGAGAAGGACCATCACGCCGCCCGGCACCGCGGACTTCCGGCGGCCGAACCCGGAGGAGAGACTCAATGAGCGGCCACGACCACGTTGAGAATCACGAGGTTTACGGGCTGATGGCCGAATTCGACGGCGCGGCCCATCTGATCGAGGCGACCCAAAGCGCCTACGACCACGGCTACCGGATGATGGAGGCGTACACCCCCTTCCCCGTCGAGGGCCTGGACCTGGCGCTTGGGTACTACCGCAACAAGGTGCCCCGCACCGTCTTCGCCGGCGCTCTGCTGGGGGGGCTCGGGGGGTTCTTCATGCAAGCCTGGTCGGCGATGGTGTACTACCCGCACAACATCGCCGGCAAGCCCCTTTACAGTTGGCCGGCGTTCATCCCGATCACCTTCGAGATGACGGTCCTGGGCGGTGCGTTCGCCGCGGTCTTCGGCATGCTCTACTTCAACGGGCTGCCCCGGCTGTATCACCCGGTCTTCAACGTCCCGGAGTTCGTCCAGGCGTCCGACGACCGGTTCTTTCTTTGCATCCAGTCTCGCGACCCCTTGTTCGATCCCAAGGAAACGCTCAGCTTCCTTGAGAGCCGCGGCCCGCGAGTGATTTCCGTGGTCCCCTACTAGGTCCCTTTGGATCAGACACGCTCAACGATGCGCTCAAACACAATAGCCGATCGCGCCTGGTTCGCGCCGGATCGCTGGTCGCGTTGGCTTGCCGCCGGCGTGGCCCTGATCTGCTTCTCGGGCTGCGTCGACATGTACGACCAGCACCACCACGAGCCGTTCGAGGCCAGCGACTTCTTCCCCGACGGGACGTCGTCGCGCCCCCGGATCCCCGGGACGGTCCCTCGCGAAGACCCCCGCGACCTGCCCGAGGTGGAGGACCGGGAGCTTCTGCTGACCGGCCTGAAGGACGGCCTGCCGTCGCGGTCGGCCCCCTTTCCGATGGACGAGGCCGTGCTGAAGCGGGGCAAGGAGCGATACCGGATCTACTGCACTCCGTGCCACGGCGAGCTGGGCGACGGCGGCGGGATCATCGTCGACCACGGCTTCTCGCGTCCGCCCTCGTACCACGATCCCCGGCTGGTTGAGGCCCCCCTGGGCCACTTCTTCCAGGTGATCACCCACGGCCACGGCGTCATGTATTCGTTCAAGGCGCGGATCCCGCCCCAGGATCGCTGGGCCATCGCCGGCTACATCCGGGCGCTTCAGTTGAGTCAAAACGCCAAGGTCCCGGATCTGCCGGAAGAGGACCAGAAACAGCTCCAGGAGCTCGCGCAATGAGTATTGGATCGGAACGCGCGATGGCCGGCGACGACCTGCGGGCTCGCTTCGACGCCATCCAGTCAATGGGGCTGATGGCGGGGGGCGCCGGGCTGGCCGCCTGCCTGCTGGGCGCCCTGATTTGGCCCTCGGCCTTCTTCCCGGGATATCTCGTCGGCTTCTTGTTCTGGACGGGCCTGTCGCTCGGCGGCATTGGGCTGGCGCTTCTGCACCACCTGGCCGGCGGCTCCTGGGCGCTTCCCCTGCGACGGCCGTTCGAGGCCGCCGGATCGTTGATCGTCCTGATGGCGATCTTCTTCGTTCCGGTCCTTCTTGGGATCAAGGTCCTGTTCATCTGGACCGACCCGGAGGTTCTGGCCCATCACGCCGACATCGCCCACAAGACCCCGTTTTTGAACGTCCCGTTCTTCACGGGTCGGGCGGTCTTCTACTTCGCCGTTTGGGCCATCGCGGCCTACATGGTGGCCGGCTGGTCGCGGGCGCAGGACCGCCGGGAGGACGACGGGCCGAGCCGAAGGCTCCACGCGGTCGCCGGCCCGCTGACGGTCCTGATGTTCCTGACGGCCTCGTTCGCGGCCTTTGATTGGGTCATGTCGCTGGATCCGGACTGGTACTCGACGATCTACGGGGCGATGTTCGTCGTCGGCGAGATCCTGTCGAGCCTGGCCCTGGCGGCCATCGTGGCCATTCGGCTTTCGGCTTACGAGCCCTTGAAGCGGTTCGCGTCGGCCGAGCGGTACAACGACATTGGCAACCTGCTGCTGTCGTTCACGATGCTCTGGGCCTACATGTCGTTTTCGCAGTACCTGATCATCTGGCTGGGCAACATCAGCGAGGAGACCGTCTGGTATCTCCGGCGCACCCAGGGGATCTGGGGAGCGGTCGCCCTGTTCCTGATCGCCTTCCAGTTCTTCGCGCCGTTTCTCGCCCTCCTGTCCCGCCAGAACAAGCGGCGGGCCGAGTGGGTGCTGCCGGTCGCGGTTTGGATCTTCTCGATGCGAATCATAGAATTGGCCTGGTTGGTGCTTCCGGCCCGGGCCGTCATCGGCGAGCCGCGGTTTCCGTGGTGGAGCCTTCCCTGGGTCGTCGCCTCGGTCGTGGGAATCGGCGGAATCTGGATCGCCGCCTTCATCTGGCGACTTCGATCGGCCCCGTTGGTCCCGCTGAACGACGCCCGCATCGCCGCCGCCCTTGAGCATACCGGAGAGGTTCTGGCATGAGCGACCTGAGCCCCAGCCCCAACACCCCGCGCCGCGGCGACCTGCAACCCCAGGGCGGCTACAAGCCGGCCTCGGAGCTCGACTCGCTTCACGAGACGACCGACCTGGACCTCAAGGGAGTCATCGGCTTCACCGTGGTCCTGATCCTCGGCGTCTTGGTCTCCTGCTTCGCGGCGAAGCTGTTCATGGACAACTTCGCGGCCCAGGCGGCCCGGCACCACGAGGCGACGGCGCTGCCCCCGCGGTTCGCCGCCGACGTTCCGATGGTCGGCTACCGCCTCCAGGCCGATCCGAGCGTGGCGACCCGCTCGCTTGAGAAATCGACGCGGAGCTGGCTCGACTCCTACGGGATGCTGAACCCGAAGGAGCAAACCGCCCACATTCCGATCGACCGCGCCATCGCCATCCTGGCCGAAAAGGGGCTCCCGAAGCGCGGGAAGGTCGATCAATTCCATCCCCGGCCGGGCTCCAGCGGAACCGAGAAGGTGGGAGTCCCGGCGACGGAGCCCCCATCCGAACCGGAGCCGCAGCAGTGAAGACGTCCGTTCTCCGCCCGTTCGCAGTCCCAGCCCTCTTGATCGCCGCCCTGGCGATCCCGGCGCCGAAGGTCCGCGCCCAGGGGGGGTACGCCGCCCCCCGGGACCTCACCGCTCCGTCGCCCGAGATCGCCGCCAACACGGCGTCCCAGGTGAAGTTCGACCAGAAGCTCGGAGCCCAAATCCCCCTGGATCTGGTTTTCCGCGACGAGGAGGGGCGGGAGGCCCCCCTGGCCTCGCATCTTGGCCGCCGGCCGGCGGTGCTGGCCCTGGTCTTTCACTCCTGCCCGCTGCTTTGCAGCCAGATTTTGGGCGGCTTGACGCGGAGCCTCCGGGCGGTCCCCCTTCAGCCGGGCGTCGACTTCGACGTTCTGGCCGTCAGCTTCGACCCGGCCGACACGCCGAGCGTCGCCAAGGAGAAGAAGGCCGTCTATCTGGAGCGCTACGATCGGCCGGGCTCGGAGAACGGCTGGAAGTTCCTCACCGGTCGCAAGGAGGAGATCGACGCGCTTTGCGACGCGGTGGGATTCAAATATGTGTACAACCCCGAAACCAAGCAGTTCGCGCACGCCGCGGGCGTTGTGGTTTTGACCCCCGGCGGCCAGGCGTCCCAGTACTTCTTCGGCATCGACTACCCGGCCAGGGACCTGGAGTCGGCGCTCAAGGGGGCCGGCGAGGGGCGGCTCGGCTCGAAGATCCACGCGCTGCTATTGCTTTGCTACGATTACGACTCGGCGACCGGCAAATACACGCTCTCGATCGTCCGACTGCTTCGCGCGCTGGCGGCGCTGACGGCGTTGTCGCTTGGCGCCTACATTTTTCTGATGTTCCGGCGCGATCGTCGCGGGCGGTTCGAAGAATCCGGCGGCTCGCCCGGGTTCGGAGGCGCGGCGCCGACGGCCGATCCCGGTCCTCGGCCCTGAAAACAAGGTGTTCATTCATGTGGGATTTCCCTCTGTTCCCGGAGCAGGCGACGGCCAACGCGCAGAAGTTGGACGCCCTGATGCTCTTCGAGATCGGGATCCTCGTCTTCTTCACGACCCTGATCTACACGCTGATCCTGGTTTTCTGCCTCCGGTTCCGCCGCGGCTCGAAGGTCGACCGGTCCAACGCCCCGACGCACAGCCGAACGCTTGAGGTGATCTGGATCGCCATCCCGGTGATTCTCTCGGGCGTGATGTTCGTCTGGTCGATGCAGTTGTTCTACGAGTTGTACGACCCGCCGGCCGACGCCGCCGAGATCTCGGTGGTGGGCAAGCAGTGGATGTGGTATTTGCAGCACCCGCAGGGGCGCGCCGAGACCAACGAGCTGCACGTTCCCCTGGGCCAGGCGGTGAAGCTGAACATGACCTCGCAGGACGTCATCCACAGCTTCTTCATCCCGGCGTTCCGGATCAAACAGGACGTGCTTCCCGGGCGGTACACGTCGCTCTGGTTCCAGCCGACGAAGATCGGCGTGTACGACCTGTTTTGCGCCGAGTATTGCGGCACGAACCATTCGCTGATGGTCGGCAAGGTCCACGTGATGGAGCCGGCCGACTATGAGGCCTGGCTCTCGGCGAAGGGGGTGGGCCCGTCGCAGGCCGAGGAGGGCGAACGCCTCTTCGTCCAGCATCACTGCGCCGGCTGCCACCGGGGAAGCCAGGTCATCAACGCCCCCCGCTTGGAGGGGGTTTACGGCAAACCCGTTCCGATTCAGAACGGCCGTGAGGTTCGCTTCATCCAGGCCGACGACCGCTACATCCGCGACTCGATCTTGGAGCCCAAGAGCGAAGTCGTGGCCGGCTACGAGCCGCTCATGCCGTCGTACAAGGATCAGATCAGCGAGCAGGACCTGCTCAAGATCATCGCCTACATTAAGTCTCTGGCCAACCAGGAGCCGACCCAATGAGCGCCCCGGCCGTTTCCGCCGAACCATCGGCCGATTATTTGACGGAACACACGATCAAGTCGTGGCTGTTGACGGGTGACCACAAGCGGATCGGGATCATGTTCATGATCTCGGTGACGATCTTCTTCTTCGTCGGCGGGGCCGCGGCCACGCTGATGAGGTTGGAGCTGATGACCCCCAAGGGGGACGTGCTCGCGTCGGCCGACGCCTACAACCGGCTCTTCACGATGCACGGCGTGGTCATGATCTTCTTCTTCCTGATCCCGGCCATCCCGGCGGTCCTGGGAAACTTCCTGCTGCCGATCATGATCGGCGCGCGGGACATGGCCTTTCCCCGGCTCAACCTGATGAGCTGGTACGTTTACATGATCGGCGGCACGCTGGGGATCTGGATCCTGATCTTCGGCGGCGTCGACACCGGGTGGACCTTCTACACGCCGTTCAGCACCATGTATTCCAATACGATGGTGGTCACGGCGGCCCTGGCGGTCTTCGTCACCGGCTTCTCGTCGATCCTCACCGGGATGAACATGATCGTCACGGTGCATACGATGCGGGCGCCGGGGATGACCTGGTTCCGTCTTCCCTTGTTTGTCTGGTCGCACTACGCGACGTCGCTGATCCAGGTGCTGGGCACCCCGGTCCTGGCGATCTCGGTGGTTCTGGTGGCTCTTGAGCGGATCTTCCGGGTGGGGGTCTTCGACCCGGCCCTGGGAGGCGACCCGATCCTCTTCCAGCACCTGTTCTGGTTCTACTCGCATCCGGCCGTCTACATCATGGTGCTTCCGGCCTTCGCGGTGGTCAGCGAGATCATCCCCTGCTTCGCCCGCCGGCAGATCTTCGGCTACCGCTTCATCGCCTTCTCCAGCATCGCCATCGCGGTCTTCAGCTTCCTGGTTTGGGGACACCACATGTTCGTCTCCGGCCAGTCGATGTACGCCGGGGCGGTCTTCTCGATCCTCAGCTTCCTGGTGGCCATCCCCTCGGGCATCAAGGTCTTCAACTGGACGGCGACGCTCTACAAGGGCTCGATCCGATTCGACACGCCGATGCTCTACGCCCTGGGCTTCATCGGCCTGTTCACCATCGGCGGCCTGACCGGCCTGATGCTCGCCTCGCTGGCCATCGACGTTCACGTTCACGACACGTATTTCATCGTGGCCCACTTCCATTACATCATGGTCGGCGGCGCGGTGATGGCCTACATGGGGGGCCTTCACTTCTGGTGGCCGAAGATGACCGGCCGGATGTACCCGGAGTTCTGGGGCAAGCTGTCGGCCATCCTGGTGTTCGTGGGCTTCAACGTCACCTTCCTGCCGCAGTTCATGCTGGGCTGGCTCGGCATGCCCCGGCGCTACTTTGAGTATCGCCCCGAGTTCCAGGTGCTCAACGTCATGTCGACGGCCGGCGCCTCGGTCCTCGCCGTCGGCTACCTGCTGCCCCTGGTCTACCTCCTGCTCTCGCTTCGCCAGCCGCGGACCGCGGGCCCCAACCCCTGGGGGGCGACCGGCCTGGAGTGGCAGATCGAGTCGCCGCCGACGGCGCACAACTTCCATGGTCCGGTCCTCGTGACCTGCGAACCTTACATGTACTCGCCCGAAGAGGCGGAACGGGAATACGAGCATGAGCAGCTTGTCCACAACGCTTGAGGAAGCCGTCGCGCCCGCCCGAACCGAGACGTTGCTCTCGCCCCACTTCGACGACGTGGAGCAGCAGTCCAACGCCTCGATTCTGGGAATGTGGTTTTTCCTCTCCACCGAGATCATGTTCTTCAGCGGCCTGATCGCCGCGTACACGATCTATCGGTCGCTGTCTCCGGAGGCGTTCCGCCTTGGCAGCCAGCACATGCACGTGTGGCTCGGCTTCTTCAACACCCTGGTGCTTCTGACCAGCAGCCTGACGATGGCCCTTGGGGTGCGCCAGTCGCAACTCGGCCGCCGCGACGGGACGGTCTGGTACCTGGTGGCCACGGCCGTCCTGGGCGCGGCGTTTCTGGGGGTCAAGGCGATCGAGTACTCGATGGAGATCGAGCACCACCTCTTCCCCGGGGTCAACTTCCAGGTCCCCGCGGAGGACGCCGAGGCGCTGGCGGCGATCAGCGAGACGCCCGAGGCCCTGCAACAAAATCTGGGCCACTTCCAGATGATGTTCGTGCTCTACTTCTTCATCACGGGGGTCCACGCCTTCCACATGATCATCGGCATCGTGGCCGTGTTGGTCATGGCGGCCTTGATGAAGCGCAACTGGTTCTCGGGCAACGGGACCACCCAGATCGAGGTGCTGGGACTCTACTGGCACTTCGTCGACATCGTCTGGGTCTTCCTTTATCCGCTGCTCTACCTGATCGACTTGAGCGGAGGGCATTGACGGTGGCGAACACGGAAATCCACATTATCTCGGTGAGGACCTACCTCATCGTCTACGTGGCGCTGATGGTGCTTCTGGTCGCCACCGTGGGAGCGTCGATGCTTCCGCTCGGGGGGCTGCACCTGCCGGTCGCCATGACCATCGCGGTGATCAAGGCGGTCATGATCCTCTTGATCTTCATGCATGTTTATTACAGCACCGCGTTAACCAAGATCGTCTCGGTCGCCGCCCTGCTCTGGGCGGCGCTCTTGATTCTGATCCTGGTGGCCGACTACTTCTCGAGGGGATGGCTCGACATCCCCGGCAAGTAGCCCGGACCTCCGCGGCGAGCCAAACCCAAACGCCGCGCCCAACGCCCTCGATCCGAGGCGTTGGGCGCGGCGTTTTTTTTTGTCGTGAAGCGGGCATGCATTTCCCTTCTCCCGCGAGGGGAGAAGGGAGTTCGCCCCGCTTTTCTAACCGCCGATCCCGGGCACCGCGGGAAGCTCCAAGCCCGGGGCGACTTGGTCGCGAAGGTGCTCGACGGCCTCCTTGGCGCATTCGCCCATCTGGTTGAACGACATCCCGGTGGCGTCGCCGCCGAGCTTCAAAACCAGGTAGTCCTCGGCCAGCCCCAGGACCGGGTCCGAGACGCCGAGGCCCCGGCTTAGGATCATCCGGGCCATCGGCGCGACGCCGGCCACTCCGGCGGCGACGACCGCGCCCATGATGGGCGCCGAGGGATCGTCGAGCCCCTCGTCCCTCATGGTCTCCCGGGCCACCCAGGCGCCGGCCAGCGCGTGGGGAATCAGAAGCGCGGGACGGTAGCGAGGGGGCAAGAGGCCCGTTTTGTCGAGAAACATCTCGCCCAGCGCTCCGAGGATCCAGGAACCGGCCCGCGGAGTCCTCCGCGAGGACTCCAGGAAAGCCGGCCCCAGCGTCACCTTCGATCCGCAAACGGCGGCCAGCGCCATGGCGCGTTCAAGAGGCGTCTTCAAATTCGGCATCGTCGGTCCCCCAACCAGGGCCCGCGATCCGCCGGCGATCGCGCCAACGGTCCCGCGCGCCGTTCTCCACCCCATCGCCCGTTACCCGTTAAAGCCCGGAGCCGCTCCAACTCGGAGGGTCGCTCGCCGGGAACGAGTCTTCCGAATTTCGGTCGATCTCGGCCTCGGAAAGCTCGCGCTCCTTGGGGGGGGGGCAGGCCTTTTTTTCCTTGCGAACGCAACAGGATTTCGGCGGCGCGCCGGAAACAATCCTTCTCAGGAAGCTCGCCGCGCCGTCGAACCAGGCGCCGCCGCCTCGTGAAGCTCGCGAAACGGGATGCGTCGTCATGATGATTCGTCCGCCTTTCGTGCTCGCGTCGGCGTCCCCCGATCTTCGGGGCGAGGCCGACCGTCTCCAGGGACCAAAGAGCAAACGCGATGCCGAACGAATCTCCTCAGGGCTCGTCGCCACCGGCGTCGATCGGGATTCGGACGGTGAACTCGCTTCCCCGGCCGGGCCCGTCGCTGTGGGCCTCGACCCGGCCGCCGTGAAGCTCGGCCAGCGTTTTGACCAGGGAAAGGCCGATCCCCAGGCCGCTGGCGAGGGAGCCGTCGGTTTGCTTCACCTGGGTGAAGATTTCAAAGATGCTCTCCAACATCTCCGGGGGAACGCCCAGGCCGTCGTCCTCAACTCGGAAGACGGCCTCGCCGCCGTCGCGCTCGGCCGTGAGCCGGATCTTTCCCCCGGGGTCGGTGTACTTGATCGCGTTGTGCAAGAGGTTGTAAAGCACCTGGGCCAACCGGGCGGGATCGGCCCGCAGGAGCAGAGACTCCTTGGGGATGGAGACCGACAGCTCGCGATGCGTCTTGTCCAGGAGCGAGCGGACGCTCTCGACGGCCTCCGAGACGATCAGGGCCGCCTCGACGGAATCGAGCTTCAGCTTGAGCCGGCCCCGGGAGATCCGGGCGACGTCCATCAGGTCGTCGATCAGGCGGATAAGGTGCTTGAGCTGCCGTTCGATCATGGCCCGGCTGGATTCGACGACCTCGGGGGCGTTGCCGGCCAGCTTCATGATCTCCAAGGCGTTGCGGATCGGCGAGAGGGGGGTGCGCAGCTCGTGGGCCAGGGTCGAGAGGTATTCGTTCTTGCGTCGATCGGCGGCGCGGAGCGCCTCCTCGGCCCGGGCGCGGTCGGCGATCTGCCGCTTGAGGGCCTCGTTGGCCCGGGCCAGCTCGGCGGTTCGCTCCCGAACCCGGCGTTCGAGACTCTCGGCGTGCCGCTTCTCCTGAAGGCTGTACCGGATGGATCGCTCCAGGAGAACGGAGTTGAGCCCCCCCTTCTCCAAAAAATCGGCGGCGCCGGCCCGCATGGCGTCCAGGTCTACGGCTCGGTCGCTCATCCCGGTCAGCAGGATGATCGGCGCGGAGCACCCCCGGGCGACGGCCTCGCGGGTCAGGTCCAGGCCGTCGAGCCGCCCCAGCCGGTAGTCGACCAGATAGAGGTCGCGCCCTCCCTCGCTCATCGCCTCCAGCGCGGCGTCGACGTCGCAGACCCAATCGAGCTCGAACCGGAAATCGGGGATGTCGGCCAGGAGGTCGCGCGTCAGGATGTAGTCGTCCTCGTCATCGTCGACGAGCATGATGCGGATCGGCGCTTTAAACATGCCTCTCTCCGTCGCGTTCTCCGGGCGGTCGTCCGTTCCGCCCCGAGTCCGTCCGGTCGCCCGGACGAGCCGGCAGTGTAACCCGGAAGGTGGCCCCCTTGCCCGGTTCGCTCGTCGCCGTCAACTGGCCCGAGTGCCGGTCGACGATCCGCCGGCAGATCGCCAGGCCCAGGCCGGCGCCCCCGTATTCGCTGAGTCCCCGCAAGCGCTGGAAGGGCTGAAAGATCTTCTCTCGATTGACCTCGTCAAAGCCCACGCCGTTGTCGGCGATCACCAACTCATGCGCGACCAACTCGGCATCGCCGCCGGCGAAGATCGCGCGCGCGCTGACTCGCACCAGGGGAGGCGCTTCGGGCCGGTGGAACTTCAGGCCGTTGGCGATCAGGTTTTGGAGCAGCCGCCGCATCTGGACCGGATCCGCCCGGACGGTCGGTAGAGCCCCCAGCTCGACGCGCCCCCGCGTCTGCCGGATCAGCGCCTCCAGGTCCATGACGACCTCTTCGGCCACGGTCCTCAGGTCGACCGGAACGAGCGGCCGACGCTCCGTCGCGATCCTGGCCATCGCCAGCACGTCGTTGACCATGGCCCGCATTCGGGCGGCCGCGCCCACGATCCGGCCCAGGTACTCTTGACCCTGGGCGTCGAGCGACCCGGCGTATTTGGCCTGAAGCCGATCGCCGAACGCCTGAATCTTCCGCAGCGGCTCTTGAAGATCGTGCGAGGCGACCATGGCGAACCGCTCCAGCTCGTCGTTGCTGCGCCGCAGTTCGCGGGTCCGCTCTTGAACCAGGCCCTCCAACGCCTCGTCCCCGCGGCGCTGGTCGTCGACGTCGATCATTGAGCCGGCCCATCGAACGACCGCCTCGCGATCGTCGAGGACGGGCGCGACGCGGATCGAATGCCAGCGATACGAGCCGTCGGCCCTCCGAAGCCGACAGTCGAACTCGCGCGCCTCCCCCCGCTCCACCGCGGCCCGCCAGTCTCCCGCGCGTTGGTCGCGGTCCATCGGGTGCATCGCCTCGATCCAACCGTCTCCCAGACCGGCCTCCGGGGCAAGGCCCGTGTACCGGCTCCATCGGCTGTTAAAATGCTCGGGGCGGCCGTCGGGCCCGGCGGTCCAGACGATCAAGGGCATCGCCTCGGCGAACCCGCGGCACGGATCGCCGGCTGGCGAATGTTCGGCGTTCATGGTTGTTTCCCGAATCCCCGCCCACAGCCGCGACGACGCGCATGGTTGGTCTTTCCTTTTATGCCTGCATGTCGGGACAATTCTTCGACAGGCAAACCACGTTCCAAACGCCGCGCGAAGCTTCGCGACTCGCCCATGACGCTTTCGGCGCGATCGTGTTAGAATCAAGGCTTCACGCGAACCGAGGATCGACACCGGAGCCAAGCGCATGACGACCGCCGCGGGAAAAGACCACAGCGCCACCGCCCGACGCGACGCCGCGGAGAAGGAAAAGGAAAAGGCCGCCGAGAACCTCGACGCGACCCGGCGGATCCTCCTGGTTGAGGACGACCAGGACACGCGCGATTCGTTTCAACAGTTGCTCGGCATGGCGCTGGGGATCGAGGTGGACCTGGCCTCCGACGGCTCCCAGGCCCTGACGAAGCTGCAACAGCGCCCCTACAGCATCGTCATCACCGACCTTCGGATGCCCAAGGTCGACGGCATGAAGCTGATCGAGGAGATTCAGTCGCGCCGGCTGCCGGTGACGACCATCGTCACCACCGGCCACGGCAGCATCAACGAGGCCGTCCAGGCCATGCGGATGGGGGCCTACGACTTCCTGACC
>Ga0182738_1003019_pt1 | contig 19523 bp, 17 predicted proteins | sample eDN5th30CBELigMG_FD_128876 | JGI IMG/M metagenome (GOLD analysis project Ga0182738, IMG submission 128876) | Enriched Miracle-Growth compost microbial communities from Emeryville, California, USA - eDNA 5th pass 30_C BE-Lig MG (version 2)... ... | reverse complement strand
CGCGCCGTCGTGTCCCGTGCAATCGTGGCACCGAGCTTCTCGACATACCAGCGCGCGCTTGCGTGCGGGTCGCGTGCGATGATGTGGACGTGGTCGAACTTGAATGCGGGATTGCTCATGCTGACGTCTCCTCGGCACGGATCATTCGAAGGCAATCGATGAGGGCAGCCCTGTGGCCTCGCGATACCGAGCCATCTTGGCCGTCATCCCCGTCCTCCAACAATCTTTGAATTTGCGCGTGACGGTTCGATAGGGCGAGGGGCCGTGGCTCTGCCGGATGCGTAGAAAGGCTTCCACACCGCCTGCGTTTCGGTAACGATGCGTACCAACGAGGCGCTGCCGGACAAACGATGGGAACGATCATGCGCGATCCAGATGCCCTTATTTCCACCGAAGCACTCGCTGCCGTGCTGGGTGATCCGAACGTCCGAGTCTACGATTGCACGACCTACAACAATCCTCCTCCGCCCGGCGTCGACGAGCCATATCTGCCTGAGCCCGGTCTCAAGACGTTCCTGGAGGGACACATTCCGGGCGCGGATTTCCTCGATCTCCAGGGTGAGTTCTCGGACAAGAGTGCGCGTCATTGGTTCATGATGCCGAAGGACTTGGCGCAGCTCGAGGCCGCCTTCGCTCGGCATGGCATCGGCGAAGGCGTGCGCGTCGTGCTCTACAGCATTGGTACGATGATGTGGTCGACGCGCTTCTGGTGGATGCTGCGCGCACTCGGGTTCGATAACGCGGCCGTGCTGGACGGCGGGTTCGACAAATGGAAGGCCGAGGGCCGTCCGATCGAGACCGGCGAGGCCAAAGGGTATTCGGCCACGACCTTCAAGGCACGCCCGCGTCCGGAACTGTTCGTCGACAGCAAGGCAACGCGTGCCGCGATCGGCGATCACGGCGTGGTCACGGTGAATGCGCTTGGCCCGCAGTTCCATAAAGGGCTCGAGCCGAGCCGCTACGGCCGTCCCGGTCGTGTTCCGGGCAGCGTCAACGTCTCCGCCGCCACGCTGGTCGATCCGGCAACCAAGGCCTTTACGACGCTGGCCGACGCCGCGGCGAAACTCGAAGCTCAGGGCGTGACCAAGGACAAGAAGGTCATCTGCTATTGCGGCGGCGGCATCTCGGCGACGGTCGACCTGTTTTTGCTCCATCAGCTCGGCTACGACGACATCACGCTCTATGACGCTTCCATGGGGGAATGGGCCAAGGACCAAAGCCTGCCGATCGAGACGGACTGACATAGGCGGAGATCATGCGCGACATCAGCGGCAAGATTGCGTGGGTGACCGGGGCGGGCACCGGCATCGGCGAGGCGGCGGCGAAGGCGCTCGCTGCCGAAGGAGCCATCGTCGTTCTCACCGGCCGGCGCAAGGAGCCGTTGGAACGCGTGGCGTCGGTCATCACGCAGGCCGGCGGCAAGGCCGACGTGCAGTCCGGCGATCTCGGCAAATCGGCGACTGTCAAACGCATCGTCGATGCCATCATGGCGGCGCACGGGCGCATCGACATCGCCGTCTCCAATGCCGGCACCAACGTGCCGAACCGCTGGTGGAAGAACCTGACGCCCGAGGCGATCGACACGCTCGTCGCGGGCAACCTGCAAAGCGCTCTCTACGTCACGCATGCAGTGCTGCCCATCATGCGCGCGCAAGGCGATGGCCAGCTCATTCACACATCATCGATGGCCGGCCGCAACATCGGCATGGTGTCCGGTCCGATCTATACGGCGGCCAAGCACGGTGTCGTGGCGATGAGCCACACGATCAATCTGGAGGAATGCCTGAACGGCATCCGTTCGACCGTCGTCCTTCCCGGTGAGGTGGCAACGGAGATTATGAAGTTCCGTGATCCGCCTGAACTGCCGGAGACGCTGGCGAGAATGGTGCAGCCGGAGGACATGGGGGCGGTGATCGTGTTTGTGGCGAAGCAGCCACCCCATGTCTGCGTCAACGAGATGTGGGTCACGCCGACCCATAACCGCGGCTACATCGCGACGGTGAAGGGACGCCAAGCGCAATGGGACGAGGCGCGCAAGAAGCAAGGTTCGAGCGGCTGACTTGCGGTGCGCCCGCCGATAAAGTCACGGCCGACGACAAATCCGCGAGGGAAAAACGCCATGACCGCCGCTCCCCATTCTGCCGAGCTTCTCACGAAGCTCGCCGAGTTCGACACACCGACGATCTGCAATGCGCTCGAGATCGTGACGCCGGAACGACGCCTTACCGGCTTCACGATGAAGCCCCTCGTTTGTCCGTTTCCGGATTTGCCGCCGATCGTGGGCTACGCGAGGACAGTGACGGTGCGGGCGACGCACGCGCACGAGCTCTCCTCCAAGCCTGCCCGCGAGCAGCGTATCGCGTACTACGAGTACATCGCCTCCAAGCCGGGTCCGACGATCACGTGCATTCAGGATCTCGACGGCCACGACGTGGGTTTTGGAGCCTTTTGGGGTGAAGTGCAGTCGACCGTGCACAAGGCGCTGGGTTCGCTTGGCGTGATCACGGACGGCTGCATTCGTGACATTCCGGCTTGGGCGCCGGGCTTCCAGGCGCTGGCCGGCTCGATCGCGCCGAGCCATGGCTTCACGCATCTTGCGGGTTTCGGACAGGAGATCCGGATTCACGGCATGCTGGTGCGCTCGGGAGATCTCGTGCATGCCGACCGCCACGGCGCTGTTGTTATTCCGCATGCGGCCGCTGAGAAAATCCCCGCGGCGTGCGATCTTCTGGCGCGGCGGGAGGCGGCGATTCTGGACAAGGCGAGAAAGCCGGGGTTTACCGTCGAAGATCTGAAGCGCGCGTTTGCCGAGCAGGACGACATTCACTGAGGCCAATGAAAAACACCCTGCCGGGATGTGCCGGCAGGGTGTCGCGTATTCGTATGGGCGTGCTCGCGTCAGGGCGCTAGATAGGGACACAGACGCCTTGGCCCGTCGTAAGGCTGGAACGTTCCGTCTCTCCAACTGAAAGACCTGTATCTCGCGGCGCACCGATCCCACGCATCGCGATAGTCGCGCTGCGAAGCGATGATCGTGCCGCCGATGATTGCGCCTGCAATCGCTCCGGCAATGCCTGGTCCGCGCCAATGATGATGCCGATGGCGATGATGCCAATGCCGTCGGCCATGCCAGCCCCGGCGCCATTGGACGCGATCAACGGGTAAGGCGCGCTGGTTGAGGTCGAAACCTGTTTTCACCTGAGCAGCCATGTCGGAAATGGCAGGTGAGGTCGGTGCGGCCATGGCTGGCTGGGCCAGCGAGAGTGTTGTGGCGGCCGCCAATGCAGCAACGATGGGAACGACACTCCCCTTCGTGCTCTTCAGAAATGTCATGCTGCTCCTTTCCACCGGATGGCTCGCAGGTCGCCCTCCGACGCCCGCGCTCCTCCGGCCAACGATGTTGACCGTTTCGGAACGTTGTCAGACGGTCTAGGTTCCGGTGTTTTCGGAAAACGATCGCCGCTGTTAGGTATTTTGCTGATGTACAATGATTATTTTTTTAGTTCGTAGGCTGTGAATCCTTCGATACAGGAGCCCGTCAGCGCAATCTTTCCTCAGTTATCGAGACGCATCGCCAAGCCTGCCGCCGCCATATGACGTTTGGCCTCGCCGACCGAATAGGTGCCGAAATGGAAGATGGATGCCGCCAGCACGGCACTGGCGTGTCCGTCCCTTACACCGGCAACGAGATGATCAAGAGTGCCGACGCCGCCGGAGGCAATGACGGGCACCGCGACCGCATCGGCGACCGCCCGTGTCAGTCCGATATCGAATCCGGCCTTCGTGCCGTCCCGATCCATCGACGTGAGGAGAATCTCGCCCGCTCCGAGCGCCACGACCTCGCGCGCATAATCGACGGCATCGATGCCGGTCGGCTTGCGGCCGCCATGCGTAAAGATTTCCCATCTCGGCTCGGTGTCCGGAGCCGACACGCGCTTGGCGTCGATCGCGACGACGATGCACTGCGCGCCAAACTTGTCGGCGCCCTCGGCGACAAATTCCCGGCGATTTACGGCTGCCGTGTTGATCGAAACCTTGTCCGCGCCGGCTTGCAGCAATCGTCGTATATCGTCCACGGTGCGCACGCCTCCGCCGACCGTAAGCGGCATGAAGCAGCGTTCGGCTGTCTGCTCGACAATGTGGAAGATCGTATCGCGGTTCTCGTGGCTCGCCGTTATGTCGAGAAAGCAAAGCTCGTCGGCACCGGCCGCATCGTAGGCGGCCGCGGCTTCGACCGGGTCGCCGGCATCGACCAGATCGACGAAACTCACGCCCTTCACGACGCGGCCGTCCTTGACGTCGAGGCAGGGAATGAGGCGAACCTTCAGCATGTCTTGCAGATCCTTGGCGTATGCCGCGAGAGGCGCGTCGCGGGGGCGGGCCGTCCGGCGATCTCGGTCACGAGCTTCTTTAGAATGGCGTCGGCAAACTCCGCAAAGCTTTGTGCGGGTACCATGAACGAGTTCGGGCCGCCGACGACGTTGTTAAGATAGTGGTCGTCGAGAGTTGGATCGAGTTCGAGGATCGGCAGACCATTGATGACGATGCCGGCTGCCACCGCCTCGTCGCGCGCCTCGATCGCTGCGCGTCCGCGATTGTTACGGCCATCGCCCGAGATGTCGATGACGCTGCGCGTGGCCTGATGAGGGCACTCGGCAAGAAGCCTGGCCCCATGATCGATCGCGCCGCTCAGCGACGTGCCGCCCGAAAAGAGACGACGTGTCGTCCCTGCGATCGCCGCAGAGAATGCGTGCATGTCCTCCTCGGAGGCTATGATGCTCCACGGAACCACCTGCACCTGCAGGGCGGGGCCGGTCCACTGCATCATCGTTACTGCGATCTTTCCGTGTGACCCGGACTGGATTGCGCGAAGCACGCGAGGATGGCGAAAGGCAGCGGCGTAGCCCTGTTGCTGCAATTCGAAACGGCTTGCGTTCACACTGCCTGAAGCATCGACAGCAAGCACGAGCCGCAAATCCACCGGGTCCGCCCAGCCGGCAGATGGCATGGCCGACAAAGCAAGCGCGAAAAGTGCGCAAATCACGCTCCATCGCGCCTGCCAATTCAAACGCATCAGCAAGACGCGCTCCATGATTGCCGAGCCACCTCACCGTATTGGCTGTCGAAGGCGCCATTAGACCCCATCGACGTTCTGACGAGAAGAGAAGATCGCGCAACGCCAGAATTGGGGCAGAAGGACATCGCCGTGTTGCTGCGCGTCGAAATCCACTATGCCGAGACCGCCTCGCCACCGAGAACGGTTTCGAGCCTGTCTCTAATGGCCTGCTGACGGGTGGCGGAGACGATTTTCTTGCTCGTCAGATCGGTGACGTAGAAGGCATCGACCGCGCGCTCGCCGAAGGTCGTGATGTGAGCCGACGTAATATCGAGGTTGAGGTCGGAAAGCGCCGCCGTCACCTCGTAGAGCAGGCCGGGCCGATCCAGGCCGACGACCTCGATGACGGTGAACTGATCGGATATCTCATTGTCGATGACGGTCTCGGCCTCGACCTTGAAGGCCTGGAGCGGCCCTTTCAGCTCTCGCCGCCCGGCGAGCAACCGGCCGAGTGCGATCTCTCCGCGCAAGACTTTCTCGATCGTCTCGCCAATCCGTTGAGCGCGCCTCTGCTCGTCCTCGTCGTGCTCGAACTCGCGCTTGAGGAGGAACGTGTCGAGGGCCGCTCCGTCACGTGTTGTCGCGATGTGGGCGCCGACAATATTGGCGGCGGCCGCAGCACACGCGCCCGCGAACACGGACAGCAATCGTGCGTGGTTCGGAGCGAGGATGGTGAGCTCGGTTACGGCAGTGAAGGCGTCGGTCGCATAGTGTATCGCGAACTCCTTGGATTTTGCGGACGCGTCGGCCGCCAGCTTCAAGTGGTCGAGCTGGCGCTTGGTGTCGGTTCTCAGCCAATAGTCGTCGTAATGACGCCCAATGAAGTGCTCGACGACGGATGGAGGAACGCCTGCGGCGGCACGGCGCAGCGCGGCCTTGGCGGTCTCGATGCGCTCGGCCGCGTCCGTCTTCTGATGCCGGCCTTCGATCAGGGGCAGCGTCTCGTAGTAAAGCGTGCGCAACAGTTGTCCCTTCCATCCGTTCCAGACGGTCGGGCCCACTGCCCGAATATCGGCAACGGTCAGCATCATCAGAAGCCGTAGCCGTTCGGGCGTCTCGACAATGTCTGCGAAGTCGCGGATCGTCTTCGGATCGGACAGATCGCGGCTCTGTGCGACGGTGCTCATGTCGAGGTGGTGCAGTACCAGCCATTCGACGAGCGTGGTCTCCTCCTCCGTGAGGCCGAAGCGGGGGCAAAGGTGTCGTGCCACGCGTGCGCCTGCGATGGAGTGATCCTCGGCTCTGCCCTTGGCGACGTCGTGCAGGAATGCGGCGACGTAAAGCACACGCGGATGCTTCAGCGACGGCAGCAGCCGGTGCGACAACGGATGAAGTTTCTCGGCTTCGCCGCGCAGGATCTGCGAGACGACGCCCACCGTCCGGATCAGATGCTCGTCGACCGTGTACGAATGGTACATATTGAACTGCATCATCGAGACGACCGCCCCGAACTCAGGCACGAAGCGGCCCAGGACACCCGCCTCGTTCATGCGGCGCAGCGTTGCCTCGGGATTGCCGGGAGCCGTCAGCAGCGACAGGAAGATGCGATTGGCTTCCGGGTCATTGCGCAAGCCTTCGTCGATGAGGCGAAGCGATTGCCAGATCAGCCGCAGAGCGGCGGGATGAATAAAGGCGTGGACCTCCTCTGCGTAGGCGAAGAAGCGGATCAGATTGACCGGATCGCGCTCGAACGCCTTTGAATCAGCAACATTCAGGCGGCCGTTATCGATTCGGAAATCGCTCGTTCTGCGGATTCGGCGGCGTGTGCGCCATCCGAGCGGATCAAGCAGGGCGTCGAGGGCAGGCGCGCGTACGAGCTGCTGCATCTCCAGCGTCCCGCAGAGGATGGTGGTCAGGTCGCCGACGTCCTTCGCGACGAGGAAGTAGTGCTTCATGAAGCGCTCGACGGCGCGTAAGCCGCCGCGGTCGACGTAACCGAGGCGCGCCGCGAGAGCCGGCTGGCGATCGAAGGAAAGCCGCTCTTCCGGACGGCCGGCGAGAAAGTGGAGATGGCAACGGACGGTCCAAAGGAAGTCTTCGCAACGCGTGAACCGTGTCTGCTCGGCCGGCGTAAAGATTGCCGGCTGCGGGGTGCCGCCCGTTCCGGCTCCGATCACGAGGTAGCGGACGAGCCAGTGCAGCGTGTGCAGATCGCGCAAGCCCCCTTTGCCGTCCTTGATATTCGGCTCGACCAAATAACGCGAGGCGCCAGAGCGCCGGTGCCGTTCGTCCCGTTCGGCCAGCTTCGCCTCGAAGAACTGGCTCGCCGTGCCGCGTACCACCTCCGCCGCGAAACGCCGATCGAACTCCGCTGCAAGCCCTTCGTCACCAAGGACCAGCCGCGTGTCGAGCAGCGAGGTGCGGATGGTCATGTCGGCAATGGCGTAGCGGATCGTCTGATCGACCGTCCGGACCGCGTGCCCGACCTTCTGGCCCAGGTCCCAGAGCAGCATCAGCATGTATTCAATGACGCTCTCGCCCCATGCGGTCTGCTTGTAAGGAAGAAGGAACAGCAGGTCGATGTCCGATCCCGGCGCCAGCAGGCCGCGGCCGTACCCGCCGGTGGCGATGATCGCCATCCGCTCGGCATCATCGGGGTTGTCGGTGCGATAGACGTGCGTGGTCGTGTAGTCGTAAAGAAGGCGGATCAGCTCGTCTTGGAAGTGACTGAGCCCTTGGGCGCACTTGCGTCCCTTGCCGTCAGCCTCGAGGGTGATCCGCGCCACCTGCCGGGCATCAGCCAATAGCACCTTCAGCCGATCGAGAACCTGCGGCCGTGCAGCCAGATGGTTGTCGCCCGATGCGCGAAAGAGACCGGTCAGATCGATCCGCAGTGCCTTCGGATCGAAGTAAGGGGGCGCGGACAAGAGCGGTTGGTACATGGTGCGGCTTTCGGCTTCGAGCGGCGGTGCGGACAATAGACCGCAACGAGGGCGGCGCGCCAGTTGCCCGTGCGACGGCCAAGCCTCGATGGACGCTTCAGCCGCTTTGCGAACCGTGCCAGCCGGCGGCCTCCGCCTCGTCCTGGCTGCAGAACCACCGTTCGCCGCGGCGCGTTCTGATGCGAACGCGGGCGTAGTTCGAGTCCCAGGGCAGCAGGTAGATGCGCTCACGTCCGCGGAGGCGGCCCTTGATCGGGCACCCATCGGGCGCCTTCTCCTTAGCCGCGGTCCATAGCCGGTCGCGCCACTGGGCGGGCCGCTCGGGCTCGGCCGAGCTCCAAATGCCGGATTTGCTCTCTTTGGCCGCGGTCTCGGCACTGCCATACGTCGGCATGAACATGCCTTCCGCGAAGGCGAACCCAGCTTTCACGAGCGCTTCCGCCACGTCCATCCGCTTGGTTTCGCAACGACCGGGCGAGGCATCCTCCGTGCTGCCCGCGCTGCTGATTTCGCATTTGACTGTGTGCCCGTGGACAAGCCGCTGAAGGGCTTCCCGTGCCTCGCGGCCACAAGCCCACGTTCGGCCTCCCGCGCGGGCACCTGATCGCAGGCACCTCTGGTTGAGATCGGGGACCTCGATGCCGCTGAGGCGAATCCGGTGGCGGCCGATGCGCAAGGTGTCCGCCGAGATGACACGCGCTCTTCCGGAGACCGTTTCACTCGAAGCCAACGAGAAGGTCTGGAAACTCGCGAATTGGGGCAACACGTCGGTCGGAACCGCAGACGGCGCGATTGTGAGGCCGATGCCGGCGACGAGCATGACGATCCCTGCGCATGCTGCCGCCAGCCAGGGGCGTGAGGGCAGGCCAGTGATCGGTGCGAGCATCCGCTTCGGCATCCCGGCATGGCCGAGCCACAGCGCGGGCGCGAATCCAAGGAGAAGCAGTGCGGCGCCGATGCCGAGCGCCGTCATCGCCTCGAAGTCGAGGCCCTCGGGACCGAAGAAGGCTTTGGCGATCCCGGCGACAGCGGCAATGAGGCCGATAAACGTCAGCGGCCCGCCGATTCCGGGACGGCCCAGGACGTCGACGGTCGGAGCAGCGGCACGGCAGGCGAGGCCCGCCAGGGATCCGAGACCGAGCCCAGCAAGCCCGAGCGTCGCGGCGGCACTTCGGCCAAATCCGACCACGGCGGCACGCGCAGCATCGCCCAGACGCCTTGCGCTGTTCTTGGCGAGCACGTCGGCGGCCGCTCCAGCGGCGCGTGCGCCGTCGGCAACCTGCTCACCCAGCTTCTGTGCCTTCTCGCGTCGCGCCTCGCGGCGCAGCTTTATGGTGGTGCGCACATACTGGTGCCACTCGAATCCGTCGTCGCGCTTTTTCCAGCGAAACATCTGTGGCCCGTCCCCCTCGCCGGCGATGCGGATCGAACCCCCCTTGGTTCGCTCCGCTCATGCCCATGCTACCGAACGCCACTCGAATCGCCGCCCGGCAAGGCAGGCGACGCACAAAAAATAAGGCAGAATGTGACCTTACCATGTCGGGAACCGGCCCACGGACATGCAGGGGCTGCGATCTCGGAGAAAGAGGCGCCAGCAATGCCGGTGCGACGGCCGATCCGCGTCAGAGCCTGAATACGGCGCGCTCGTCGGCGTCGAGCTGGTCGACGAGACCGATCTCCCATGCGAGGTAGGCGCGCGCGGAGTCCAGGTTTCCCTCGTTACGGCCGAGCGTGTGGAACACGAAGTCGATGCACTCGGCGTCGGACGGCACCGTCGGCGTCGCGACAACCGCGCGCCCTTCGCCGACCCAGGCCTTCATGCCGCCTTTCAGCACCGCGATGTCACCACAGCCTGCCTCGGCCAGATCGAGGGCGGCGAGGGCCGCGATGCCCAGTTCATCGGCAACCAGCACCACCGGCTTCGACGCGTCGCGCAAGTCCGCCGCGAGCCGCTGACGAATAGACCAGGTTGCTCCGTCGATATGCCCATCGCGGTAGCTCATGCTCGGACGCACGTCGATGACTTGGCCCTGCTGGCCGCGATCGAGCACGGCGGCGACCTCCGTCGGTGAGACCTCGCGCATGCGGATCCGAGCCGGATCGAACGCGCGGCCGCGTGTGGCGGTCAATCCAGATGCTTGCCCAGATGCTTGCAAGGTATCGCGAGCCGATGCGCCATCGCTCAGCACGATGGCTTGGTGTCCGAGCTGCCGGAGCCATGCCGCGACCATGGGAGCGCGGACGAGCTCGCCCAAATCCGAAAGAACGATACGGGCGCCACGCACGCCAACCCATTGATCGGTGGCCTGCTGAAGCTGGCCTCCCGGTGCGTGTGCGAATCCGGGCAAAGCATCGGCGGCAAATTCCTCGGCGGTTCGAACGTCGAGTAGGTATGTTGTCCGGCTTGCGTCGCTCGCCAGGGCGGCGACGGTCTCGGCGCTCGCGAATTCGACGCCGTGACGTTCGGCATGTGTCCGTGCCCGCTCACGTTTGCGGGACAGCGCGTCTGCAGACTTGTCGCCCGTGGGTGCCCGACGGCCGGCGCCGTGTTCGATCGGAATGCCTTCGAGCCAATAGCCCTGCGTTCCGTTCTCCAGGGCTACGACCTCGTTCGGTACGCCCCAGTCGATAAGCGTCTGCGCGCCGATGATCGACCGGGTCCGGCCGGCGCAGTTGACGACGATCTTCGTTTTGGGATTCGGTGCGATGCCGTCTATGTGCAGAACGAGCTCGCCGTTGGGCAGACTGACGCCACCTGGAATATTGAAACGGCGGTACTCTTCCCAGGTTCGGCCGTCGACAATCACCAGATCTTCGCCGCGTTGCTGCATCTCGATCAGCTCGCGAGCCTTGATGCGTGGCGTGTGGCGTACGATCTCGACGACCTCGCCGAACGTCTTGGAGGGAACGTTGACGCCTTCGAAGAGCGTATATCCCGCTGCCTTCCATGCCGGCGCACCGCCTTCGAGCACCTTCACGTCGGTGTAGCCCATCGTTTCGAGGCGACGCGCGGCAGTGTCTGCAAAGCCTTCACCGCCATCGAACACGACGACCGGCGTCTCGCGGCGCGGCACCAGGCGCTCGATCTCGAGCTCAAGGCGGCTGTAGGGCACCGGAACGGCGAACAAAGGATGGCCCAGGCTATAGGCGCCCGTCTCGCGAACATCGAGCAGTGCCAGCTCACCTGGCTCCTTCAGGGCCTGCTTCAATGTGCGCGCGTCGATCCTGCCTGCCATGGCGGTCTCCTTGTTGTGGGTCTCGAACGATCGCATCGGGTTCGCGCGCGCGTCAACGTTCAGTCGTGGTTGCGTCAGGGAGACCGCAGAAACGCGAGGACGATCTCGGAGAAGTGCACGGGAGCTTGCTCGAACATGCTATGCCCCGCGAGCGGAATCATGGCGCTCTTGGCGCCGGGTATGGCATCGGTGAGCGCCCTGAGCACGATCGGGAGCATACCGCCGGTCAATTCGCCACCGATCAGGAGCGTCGGCAACCGAATGCTTTCGGCCTCCGCCCTGGAAAACGGTTTGCGATCCTCGTTTATCTGACCGATCAGCGTGTAGGCGTTGTCGCGACGCATCTGCTTCGCGGATGCCGGCCGCTTGGTCCATGTTCCAGCGCCTGAGATGCGATCGACGAACACCTCAAGTCCTTTGTCGACCTCGCCGGCCCCGATCAGGCGGGCTGCCTCGAGGATGCTCTCGACGCGCGCTTTCACCGGAGCATCTGTGCTGGGCGGCACCAGCGTGTTATCGGGCTCGCCTCCCGGCTCGGCTAGGATCAACTTGCGGATCAGGTCGGGACGGCGATGGGCGACCCTGAAGGCAATGTGTCCGCCCCGCGAATGCCCCATCAGATCGACGGGACCGAGCTTCAAGCCTTCCAAGAAGGCAATGACGTCAGCCGTATGCTGCGCAATCGTGAAACCGCCACCCTGTCCGTCCCAATGCTCCGGAAAGAATCGGCGAAGGCTCGGCGCGATAAAGCGGCGATCTCGGGACAGGGGGCCCATCACCGGCGACCAGACCCGGAAATCGCCCAGGGAGCCATGGATCGCGACCAGCGGTTGCCCGCGTCCGATGTCGATATAGGGCATTTCATGCTGGTCGACGGCGATGGTTTTCATGGCGAGTCAAATCTCACACGTGTCGAGGGGTGATCTGCTGTTCGTGTTCGGAGGGTATCCTCGTCGCGGGCGCAAGCGCAACGAGAGTGGATAATCCATGCGTTCGTATTCGGAGTCCGGCAGGCACTGCCGCGTGCCACATTTCCGACGCGATTGCAGGACGGGTTCTAGGGTCGGACACGGACGATCTGGCACCCCGGAACAAGCGGGCAGGAACTGGCGTCGATGGTGGATTTGGGTCGTCGCGCAAGTCGCGACTTCGAAGCGTTGATGGGCAGCATGAACGATTTTGCCACGACGACGAGCGAGGATCTGGAGCGAGGCGCATACCGCGGGCTGGCGGCGCCGCGATCCACGATGTTCGACCTCGCGTCCGGGCTCGCTACGCTGGTCTCGATCGTGGCACTGATTTTCTCCGGATACAGCTTTTACGAAACGGTGCTGAAGCAAGCCGCGTTGCGTGTCTACGTACCACCGTTGATCTATATGTATCGTCAGGATTTCCGTGATGTCTTCGCCATTCCGCTCACCATCTCCAACGATGGCGCGCAACGCGGAACCGTGTTGTCGTTCGATCTCGTGGTGACGCATCGCGAGACGGGGAAGACGCAGCGCTTCCAGAACCTTTATTTCGGCTCGTCGCCAAAAGGAGAGGTTCAGCTTTTCACGCCCGTGACGGTGGCCGGCGGCAGCGCGAGCACGAATGTCGTCCTGTTTCACGCACTCGAGACCGGATCGTTCGTCGAAACAACGGGTGGCGTGAAGCTTCCTTTGCGCCTGACGCTCAAAATGAACGTGGACTCGAGTGGCGACTGGTTTGCACCGATCCAGCCTGACCCGATCACATTCGACATGACTGCAAACTACATTGCCGGGATGCGCGATATGGAATCGGGTCGGCCGACGCAACTGCACGATGAGCGGTGGACGGCGGGTGAAGCCAAGAGCACCAAGTAGTGGGCCTGCTTTGCGCTGAGTCTCGTGGAGAGCCGGATGCGGCTCTCCACGGTCGTCCGGATCTCATTGCGGGCTCTTTAGCGCACCGCACGGCGGACAATCGAGCGGTGACGGTGCTGCGCCTTATTCAGCCTCAGTCGCTCCATGGTGGTTACCTTGCCATCCCGGTAGGCGCGCGCCTCGATGCGAGAGAGCCGTGCCTTGCTGTGGCGCATGATGGCCCGCTCACGCGGCGTCACTCTCACTTTCTGGACCACGCTGTGGCCGTGGAAACCTGCCTTGTATTTGGGCGCAGCTTCGGCTCCGGTCACGGCGAGCCCACCCATGGCGAAGGTGGCGGCGACTGCGGTCGCAAGAATAAGAGCTTTCATGGCGTTGTTCTCCTCTGGTTGTCGGCCGCGACGAGGAGATTTCTTTGGTTCTCGCCGCGGCTCGTATGAAGAAGAACGCCCGGTATTCGGCTTTTCCGTCCGTTAAATCGCCGTAAGTCTTGGGGCGAAATTGAAGTTATGAAATGAATGGATATTCATTTCATCTATAGCGGAATGTTGTCGTGTTTCTTCCAGGGATTTTCCGCCTTTTTATTTCGCAGCATATTGAGGCCGCGGCAGATGCGGCGCCGCGTGTTCCTCGGCATGATCACCTCGTCGATGTAGCCGCGCTCTGCGGCGACGAACGGATTGGCGAAACGCTTCTGGTACTCGTCGATGCGCGCCTGGATCTTTTCGGGATCGCCGAGTTCCGATCGATAGAGGATCTCCGCTGCACCTTTGGCGCCCATTACGGCGATTTCCGCTGATGGCCACGCATAATTGAGATCGCCCCGGATGTGCTTCGAGCTCATCACGTCGTAGGCGCCGCCGTAGGCTTTTCGCGTGATCAGCGTGATTTTCGGCACGGTCGCTTCGGAGTAGGCGAACAGCAGCTTGGCGCCATGCTTGATCAGGCCGCCGTACTCCTGTGCCGTTCCGGGTAGGAAGCCGGGCACGTCGACGAACGTGATGATCGGAATTTCGAAGCAGTCGCAGAAGCGGACAAAGCGGGCGGCTTTGCGCGAGGCATCCGAGTCGAGCACGCCCGCGAGCACCATCGGCTGGTTCGCCACGATACCGACCGTGCGCCCCTCCATGCGCGCGAAGCCGACGACGATGTTCTTCGCGAAGGCTTCCTGGATCTCGAAGAAATCGCCTTCATCGGCGACCTTCAGGATCAGCTCCTTGATGTCGTAGGGCTTGTTGGGGTTGTCGGGGATAAGCGTGTCGAGCGAGGGCTCCGGTCGGTCGAACGGGTCCTTGGTCGGCAATTCCGGCACGCCCGACGTGTTGTTCGACGGCAGGAAATCCATGAGCCGGCGCATCTGCAGCAGGGCCTCGACATCGTTGTCGTAGCCGCGATCGGCAATCGACGACTTGGTGGTGTGGATCGAGGCGCCGCCGAGCTGCTCTGCCGTGACGGTCTCATTGGTGACCGTTTTCACCACGTCGGGTCCGGTCACGAACATATAGCTCGTGTCGCGCACCATGAAGATGAAGTCGGTCATGGCCGGCGAGTAGACGTCGCCTCCAGCGCACGGCCCCATGATGACGGAGATTTGCGGAATGACACCCGAAGCGAGCACGTTGCGCAGAAAGACCTCGCCGTAGCCTCCGAGAGCTGCAACGCCCTCCTGGATACGCGCGCCGCCCGCATCGAAAAGCCCGATGATCGGCGCCCGATTGGTGAGCGCCATGTCCTGCACCTTCAGGATCTTCCTGGCGTGCGTTTCGGAAAGAGAGCCGCCGAACACCGTGAAATCCTTGGCGAAAAGGTAGACCACCCGGCCGTTGATGGTGCCCCAGCCCGTGACCACGCCGTCGCCCGGGATCTTCGTCTTTTCCATGCCGAAGTCCGTCGAGCGATGCTCGACATACATATCGAACTCTTCGAAGGAGCCTTCGTCGAGAAGGAGCGAGATGCGCTCGCGCGCAGTCAGCTTGCCTCGCTTGTGCTGGGCCGCGATCCGTGTCTCGCCGCCGCCAAGACGTGCGATATCGCGTCGCCGCTCGAGCTCCTCGATGATATCCTTCATGGGAAAGCCGACCCCGGTTGATTGACCTGTGCTCCGGTCTCTAGCATGGGCCGGAAGGGACGCAAATCTGTGATGCACGCGATGGTTGCGTCGGGCCAAAGGCATCGGCGCGTTACGGGCCGAGCGCGGATCACCCGCTGGGTATGACAGCGCCTGATTGTCCGGTAGACTGTCTCTCACACCCAAGAACCGAGGAGGCTCACGGCGCATGCCCCAACAGATAACCAACGGCTACAAGAAGATGCTGGAGGCCGCAAAGTCTCAGGTCGAGGAGATCGAGCCTGCCGAGGCTGTCAAGCTCGCGGGCCGCGATGACGTGGTGCTGGTCGACCTGCGCGATCCGCGCGAGCTCGAACGGGAAGGCAGAGTACCGGGCGCCTTCCATTGCCCGCGTGGTATGCTCGAGTTCTGGATCGACCCCGAAAGCCCCTATCACAAGGCGAAGTTCGCCGAGGACAAGAAGTTCGTGTTCTTCTGCGCGGGCGGTCTGCGCTCAGCTCTCTCGGCGAAGACGGCGCAGGATATGGGCCTGAAGCCGGTGGCCCACATTCTCGAGGGCTTCAAGGGCTGGAAGGAAGCCGGCGGCCCCGTCGAAGCCTACGTGCCGAAGCAGCCGAAGAAATGATCCTGATGCGAGGCCGGGTTCGCGTTGAGGGCCGGTCTCGCCTCTATCGCATCAGCCTGCGACCCGCTTTGTCTTGAGGGCTTCGACGGCCTCGGGATTGACGAGCGAACTGAGATCGCCGGGTTCTTGACCAAGCAAGGCGGCGCGAACCACGCGCCGCATGATCTTCATGTTACGGGTCTTCGGGAGATCCGCGCAAAAGACAACGTCCTTCGGCCGGAAGGCCGTTCCGAGACCGGAGGTCACCGCGTGCGCAATTTCGTCGTGAGCCTCGGCGGGGAGGGCGGTGTCGCGGAGAACGCATACGCAGACGATGGCGGTGCCCTTCACCGGGTCCGGGATGCCGATCGCCGCCACTTCCTTGACGAGCCCCGTTGAGAGAACCAGCCCTTCGATCTCGGACGGCCCTGTGCGCTTGCCGGCGATCTTCAGCGTGTCGTCGGAACGGCCGTGAATGTAGTAGTAGCCGTCTGCGTCCTTCACCGCGAAATCGCCATGGTGCCAGACGCCCGGCCATGTCGACCAGTAGCTCTGCATGTAGCGCTCGTCGTCGCGCCAAAGGCTTTGCGTCAGGCCGATGGGAGCCCGGCGCATCACGAGCTCGCCTACCTGTCCTGGTGGTGCCTCGCATCCGGCATCATCGAATACGGCCGCATCGGTGCCCGGAACCGGCCGCGTGAACGAGCCCGGCTTGATGGGCTGCGTCACGACTGATGTGAGGATGCCGCACATCTCGGTGCCGCCCGAGAAATTGATGATCGGGACGCGGCGTTTGCCAATGGTTTCGAACAGCCAATACCAGGCGTCGGTCGTCCAGGCTTCTCCAGTCGAGATGAAGATGCGAAGCGAGTCGAAGTCGTAGCGGCTGGCATCGAAGGTGCTGTCCGCCATGAAGGTGCGGGCGATCGTGGGTGCGAGGCCGAGGTAGCTGATCCGCTCATCGGAAACGATGCGCCACATGCGGTCGGCGTGAGGATAGTCCGGCGTGCCCTCGGCGAGCACGATCGTGCCGCCCATGAGTGTCCCGCCGTAGACGAGCAGCGGTCCGACCAGCCATCCCATGTCCGACATCCAAAGCACGCGATCGCTCGCTTTGAAGTCCATGCAGATGCCCCAGTCGAGCGCCAGCTTGACCGGGAAGCCGCAATGCGTGTGCACGACCCCTTTCGGCTTCCCCGTGGTGCCGGATGTGTAGATCAGGAGATAGGGCGAGTCGGCGGACAACGAGGCCGTCGTAACATCGTCCCCGGCGGCTGGCGCCGTCGTGACGTCACGCCAGTGGTGATCGCGTTTCTTGTTCCATGTCATTGGTACATCGACGCGGTGACAGACGATGACGTGCTCGAGCGTCGGCACAGCGCCGGCAAGATCGTCGATCACCGGCTTTGCGGCGACGACCTTGCCGCGCCGGTAGGAGCCGTCGACCGTGATCACGGCCTTGGCGCCGGCATCGTTCAGGCGTGAGGCCACCGCGTCGGCGCCGAAGCCCGAGAACAACGGCAGGACGATCGCACCGATTTTCGGCACCGCGAGCAGAGAGACTACGGCCTCCGGAACGTTCGGCAGATAGATCGCGACCACATCGCCGGGGCCGATACCGAGACGACGGAGACCTGCTGCCAAGCGGCAAACCTCATCGTTCAACTCGGCATAGGTCTTCGAAATCCGCTCGCCGTTCTCGCCGAGCCAATCGAGCACGACTTTGTCGGCAGTCGGCGTGCCCATCCACCTGTCGAGGCAATTCAGCACGACGTTCGTGCGTCCGCCGATGCACCAACGCGTGTGTTCTGGCCCGTCCGACGCGTTCATCGCCTGTGTATACGGCTCGAAGAAGCGATAATCGATATGCGAGAGCAGGGTACGGTAGAACGCCTCCGGTTCGTCGATCGAGAAGCGGAGCAGAGCATCGTGGTCCGCAACGCCGCACGCCGCGATGAATTTGGTCAGGTTGGCGTCCGCAATCGTCTCGGGCGTCGGACGCCACGCGAACTCTGCGTTCCCCATGCGACTTCTCCTTCGAATGTCAGCCTTGGAGGAAATCGCTCACGATGGCGATCTGGTTCGGCACGTTGAGCGCGGGCGCGTGACCGCAGCCTTCGATCTCGACGATCTTCGCCTTTGGACCGCGCGCCGCCATCTCGCGCGCTGTGTCGGCGAGCAGCAGGTCCGATTCGATGCCTCGCAGGACCAGCGTCGGGACATCGATACGATCCCAGTGCTCCCATTGCTCGTAGTCGCGCGGGTGGACGAACATCTGGCGCACGATTGCGGGGTCGTAGTGCGTGGTGAATTTGCCGTTGGGCAGGCGTCGCAGGGACGTCTCGGCCATGTGGCGCCACTGCGCATCCGTATGATGGCCGAAGGGTTTGTAGATCGTGCGGAAATACGTCTCGAGCGCGGTGACGGATGGGAACTCCGGCGGCTTGCCGACATAGGCCTTGATGCGCTCGAACGGGGCTTCGGGGAAGGTCGGACCGATGTCGTTGATGACGAGGCGTTTGATGCGGCCACGAAGCGAAGTTGCAGCGGCGCGAATGCCGAGCGAGCCGCCCATCGACGTGCCGATCCAGTGCATCGACGTGAAGCCCACCGCGTCGGCGACCTCTGCGGCAAGGCGTGCGTAGGCGTCGAGGCAATAGTCCTCGTCCGGTTTGTCGCTCCATTCGGAGAAGCCGCGTCCGATCGTGTCGGGGCAAACGATGTGGTAGCGGCCGGAAAGAGCGGCGGCGATGGTATCGAAATCCCGACCGGTTCGGGCCAGCCCATGCCACATCAGGATTGCGTCTGCACCGGGTGTGCCCCATTCCGTCACATGCACCTCGCGGCCAAGAGCCTTGACATAGCGCGACCTGGACTGGCCTGCTTGGGCATCCTTGGCGGTGGCGTTTGTCATGGCGGTCTCCGTCGCGTGAAGGTTCGACAAAGTCTCACACGATGCCGAGCGGCCTGCCAAGCCGTGGCAGTCGCGGACAGGGAGCACGTGTGCATGTCCTATACGTTCCGGCCGGAGTTGCGGGATCGCCTTGCCGGCAAAATCGGAGCGTTCGAGCGGCGATCCATCGAGGATCCGAATCTTCGGCGGGCTGCCGTGGCCATCGTCGTCGTGCAGAGCGAGACCGACGACGAGGCCTGCGTGCTGATCACCAAACGGCCTGCCAGTCTGCGCCGTCATGCCGGCCAGTGGGCGCTGCCGGGCGGCCGCCTCGACGAGGGCGAAACGGTCGAACAAGCGGCCCTGCGCGAACTGCACGAGGAGTTGCGCCTCGCGCTTGCGCCGGATCTCATCATGGGCCTGCTCGATGATTATCCGACGCGATCCGGCTTTCGGATTACGCCAGTGGTTGTTTGGGGTGGTGTCGTGGGGACGATCGACCCCGATCCGGTCGAAGTTGCGTTCGCCCTGCGCATTCCGTTCAGTCAGCTCGACAGTCCGGCCATTCCCCGTCTACGCCCGACGGGAGAAGGGACGCCGCCCGTCATGTCGGCTCCTCTCCCGATCATGGGCAGCGAAGTGTACGCGCCCACTGCAGCGATGCTCTACCAGTTCCGCGAGGTCGCCCTGCGCGGGCTTGCCACGCGGGTCGCGCATTTCGATCAGCCACGCTTCGCCTGGAAGTAAGAGCCATGTCCGATAGCAAGCTCAACGTCGTCAGTGAGAATTTGAGCGTCGACTTCGCGCCGTGGGGCCGCGTTTTCGTGCGCAACAAGCGCCCGGCGGGCGTCGATCGCTTTGCGGCGGATCGTATCGT
>Ga0182738_1003018_pt1 | contig 19546 bp, 15 predicted proteins | sample eDN5th30CBELigMG_FD_128876 | JGI IMG/M metagenome (GOLD analysis project Ga0182738, IMG submission 128876) | Enriched Miracle-Growth compost microbial communities from Emeryville, California, USA - eDNA 5th pass 30_C BE-Lig MG (version 2)... ... | reverse complement strand
GCCGACCAGGATGCGGTGATCGAACCGGGCGTCGGTGTCCGGGATGTCCTCACGCCGATGCAGGCCGCGGGTCTCGGCGCGCGCCAGCGATGCCGCGGTCACCCAGCGTGCCGCCGCCACGAGCGCGACGGCCTGACGCACTTTGTAGGTGTCGCGTGGGGCGACCGGGGCCAGACCGTCGGCGATGTCACGCCACACCGTTTCGAGTGCCGCGGCCGACTCGGCGAGGCGCTCCGCGGTTTTCAGGTAACTGCGCAGCGGCGGCAGCACGTGTTGCTGAGCGGCGCGCACCACCTCGTCGACCGTCGGTGCCCCATTGCGGGTGCGCACGTTGAGTGGGCTTTCGGCCCCGGCCCGTGCGGCCCGTGTGGTGCGTCTGCGGCTGAACTCGGCCGCGCCGCGCCCCGCGAAGGTGCCCGACGCGATCGCCCACGAGCCGTTGTGGCTGCCCCCGCCCGAACGCGACCCGGTGATGAGCTCGCGGGTCGCGGCGTCACCGGCCGCGTACAGGCCGGGAACCGTTGTCGCGCAGTCGGGTCCGGTGAGGCGCAGACCGCCCGTGCCGCGCACCGAACCCTCGTGGACCATGCGGACCGGGTACGCCGTGGTGAACGGGTCGATGCCGGCCTTGTCGAGGGGCAGGAAATAGTTGGGCTGCGCGTCACGCATGGTCTGGTGGATGTGCGCGGGCGCCCGGTCGAGGCGCGCGAACACCCGCCTGCCGTGCGCGAGTTGGGCTTGCGCGTCCTGGCGTCCACCCAGGCCGAGCTGCGTGGGCAGCGGTTGTCCGTGCTCGTCGAAGAAGCTGCCCCACTGCAGCATCCGGCCTTTCGTGTGGGTGCCCCATTCGGGGGCCAGCGCATACGCCGTGCTGAACTCCATGCCCGACAGCGCAGCGCCGTGTTCGGCGGCCATGAGCAGGCCGTCGCCGGTGTCGACGTTGGTGCCGAATGTGCCGGACAGGAACGCGGTTCCGCCCGTGGCGAGCACGACCGCGCCCGCGGTGACCAGCCAGGGCCGTCCGCCCTGCTGGCGCGCGATACCGGCCGCGCCGTCGACGACGCCGTCGTCGTCCACCGTCAACTCGAGCGCGGGATGATGGTCGAGGATGCGGACCCCGCTGCGGTGCACCTTGCGGCGCATCCGGCGCATGTACTCAGGGCCCTGCAGGCTGCTGCGCATGGGCCTACCGTCGGGGCCGGCCGGAAAGGGGTAGCCCCACGCGGCCAGCTGGTCGACGCGGTCCCACGCGGTGGCGAGAACCCGGAACATCCAGTCGGCGTCGGTGATCCGGCCCGCGGCCTTCTCGCGGTCGCGCACCGATTCCTCGCGGCGCGGCCCGGGCGGGATGAGCCACAGGTTGTTGCCGCCCGCCGCAGTGGCACCGCTGGTACCGCAATATCCCTTGTCCACCAGGATGACCCGGGCGCCGGCCTCGGTAGCCGAGATGGCCGCCCACGTCGCGGCCGGGCCGCCGCCGATCACGAGCACATCGGTGGTGAGGGTGTCCGGTCTACCGGTCATGTCCCACCTCTTCACGCACACCGAGTTCGGCGAGCAGCACGCGGCGCAGATCGTCGAAGCCGTCGTCGCCGCGGCTGCGGGGGAACGGCAGGTCGACGCGCCGGTCGAGCGAGACCTGGCCACCCGAGAGCACCACGACCCGGTCGGCGAGCAGGATCGCCTCGTCGACGTCGTGGGTGACGTGCAGGACGGCCATGTGCCGTCGCGCCCACAACTCGTGAAGCAGGCGGTACATCTTGAGCCGGGTCAAGGCGTCGAGCGCGCCGAACGGTTCGTCGAGCAACAACAGATCCGGTTCCCGTACGAGTGCCCGCGCCAGGGAAACGCGTTGCGCCTCACCGCCGGACAGCGACAGCGGCCAGCTCCTGGCCTTGTCGGAGAGCCCGACCTCGTCGAGCGCGGCGCGGGCCCGCGCGGTGCGGCTCGGCTCGTCGGGACCGCCGTCGCGCAGCGCGAACGTCACATTGGCCAGCGCGCGACGCCACGGCAGCAGGCGCGGGTTCTGGAACACCACGGCACGCGAGCGCGGCACCACCACGGATCCTGTGACGTCGTCGTCGAGGCCCGCGAGGATGCGCAGCAGCGTGCTCTTCCCGGAGCCCGACCGGCCCAGCATGGCGACGAATTCGCCGTCGTCGATCTGCAATTCGAGATCGTCGAGCACCTGCTGGGCCCCGAATGACCGGCGCAGGCCGCGCACCTGAACCACCGCGCTCATGAGACCCCGTCGAATCCGTTGCGCCACGACAGTAGAAGCCGCTCCAAGAGGCGCACCAGGCTGTAGGACAGCAGGCCTGCGATGGCGTAGATGACGATGACCAACAGCGACACGTCGAACTGCAGGTTGGTCTGCGCGCGTGACATCAGGAATCCGATGCCCTCGGTGGTGTTGATCATCTCCGCGAAGATCAGGCTGAGCCACGCGCTCGACAGCCCGAGCCGCAGTCCGACAAGGAAATTCGGCATCGCGCCGGGCAGGATCACCTGCGTGATGAGCGTGCGGCGCGGCGCTTCGAGGGTCCGGGCCATCTCGACGAGTTGGCGGTCCACGCCCCGGATACCCGAGTAGGTGTTGATGTAGATCGCGATCGCGACGCCCGTGGTGATCAGGACGATCTTGGGTCCTTCACCGATGCCCATCCAGATGATCAACAGCGGTGTGAGCGCGAAATTCGGTACGGCCTTGAGGATCTGCATCGTCCAGTCCAGCAGGTCCTCGCCCGTGCGGGTCAGGCCCGCGAGCACGGCGAGCACCACACCGATCAGGATGCCGAGGACCGTGCCGACCAGCACCCGCACCGCCGAGGCGCCGACGTGCGTGGCGAGTTGACCGTTGTCGAACAGGCGCCATGCCGTGGCCGCGACATCGGTGGGTGGCGGGAACAGGTCGGTGTTGAGCAGGCCGGTTCCTGAGCCCACGGTCCACGCGAGCAGGATCAGGGCCGGGCCCATCAGGCGGCGCAGCGGCCGGGGGATCAGCGCCCACAGGCTCTTTCGCCTGATGTGGATCGCCGTGATGTCGACGAGGTCGGGTCCCGCGGCCTCGGGTGCGACGGCGGTGGCCGTCATGACTTGGCCCCGGCCCACTCGGCCACCGAGTACTCGTTGTCCAGCGAGCCGTCGGCCTTGAGGAAGTTGTACGCGGCCTCGAGCTGTTCGACGCCTTTCTGGGGGAACGGTTCGGTGTTGAACTCGTCGGCCTGGGTGGACTGGCGGACGTACTCGACCTCGGTGTCATCGGTTTCGGCGACCCACTGCGTGTAGGCGTCGAAGTTCTCGGTGATGTCCTTGTTGACCGCGGTGACGGCGTTCTGCCAGGCCTCGGCGAATTCGGGGTGCGCTTCGGTGAACGACGTCAGCGCGATGTTGGTGCCCGTGCTGCCGAACCCGTGCTGCGACAGGCTGTCGATGATGGGGAAGCCCCGGTCCTTGAGTTCGGCGGCGCTGGCGCCGGTGACCACCGTGGCGTCGATCTGGCCCGAACTCAGACCCGCGATGGACTCCGGTGTCGGGACGTCGCGTACCTCGATCTTGCCGCTGAGACCCGCGGCCTCGATGAGCTGGCGTGCCGCGCGGTCGCGGATGGTGCCCTGCGGCGCGGTGACCGACTTGCCCACCAGATCGCCGATGGTGGCGGGGCCGCCCTTGGCGCCGACGATCCACGCGTCGCCGTTGATCGAATCGAGAGACAGCAGAACCACTCTCGCGTCGCGGCTGCGGGCACGCAGGGCCGGGTTGTCGCCCACGGCGGCGACGTCGATCGCGCCGGCGAACAGCGCCGAGACCACGTCGCTGCCCGACTGGAAGAACGAGTACTCGATCTTGTCGATGCCCGCGGACTTGAGCTCGTCGGTGAGGATGCCCTCCTTGTCACCCCAGCCCAGCGATCCGGCTGGGGTGCCCGTCACCGACGTCGCACCGACGCGCAGCGTGTAGCCGCCCGTGTCGTCGCTGCTGCTGCACGCGACGGCGCCGACGGCAAGTGCCGACGCGGCGGCGACGGCGGATAGAGAGCGCAACAACCGGCTGAGCATGAGCGGGCCTCCGAGGTGGTGATGGGGTGTGAGAACACCAGACAGAGGTCAGTAGAAGTCGGCGGTGCTCGACCGGTCGACGGTTTGGCTCATGCTGACCCGAACAGCGCCCGGGTGCTGACCTTTCGACGAGCGTGACGTAAATGGGACGCGGCAGCGCCTGGCAAAGCCGGGCTATTCGCTGCGCACGGCCCATCTGCCCGTGGCCGGCAACACGGCGAACAGGATGGCGGAGACGGGCAGCACCGGGATCGCGTAGACCAGCGGGTGCAGCTTGGCGCCCGCGATGAACAGGCTGCCGAAGATCAGCAGCGCGATGACCGCGCCGACGACGATGAGCAGCCGGCCCAGGCGCCGGCGCAGCAACAGCGCGATGAGGCCGCCGATGGTTGCTGCGGCCGATACGGCGGTGAGGAAGCCGACGGCCACGCAGAACAGTTGATCGGTGCGCCACCATCCCGCGATCAGATCGGTGGCGATGACGGCCGTGCCCCAGCCGCTGAGGATGCTCAGCGTCGCGGCGGTCACCGCGGTCTTGGGATCGTTGGCCGACGCGCGGCGGGGGATCACGAGGGGACGTGCCCGGGGCACGTACGCGGTGGCCGCCTCTCCGGCGTCCTCGGGCCCGGAAGCGTCGCTCTGCGCCCCGATGAGGCTGGTTTGTGGTTCGGCGTCGGGCGCGGTGGGTATGGCACCTGTCGGATGGCGCCGGATGATGCTCGTCTTCGGCACATCATCGGACAAAGGGTCGGAAGTGGGCACGGGACCCGAGAGAGGAGACGAAGGTTGTCGGCGGATGATGCGGGTGTGGTCGTCCTCACCGGACTGGTCGGTGTCGAGGGGACCGGAGTCGCTCACTCAGCCAACATAGCTGCCCGGGCTGAGCCCGCGCTTGGCCAGCCAACCGACCGGATCGATCCGGTTCGTGCCGTTGGTCAGGACCTCGAAATGCAGGTGGGGACCCGTGGAGTAGCCCCGGTTGCCCATGGTGGCGATCTGATCGCCCGCCATCACGCGCTCGCCGACGCTGACGAGCCACGTGTTGATGTGACCGTAGAGCGTGACGGTGCCGTCGGAGTGGCGGATCTTCACCCACGCGCCGTAACCGGCCGTCGGGCCCACGTCGGTGACCACGCCGTCGGACGCGGCGTAGATCGGCGTGCCGATCGAGTTGGCGATGTCGATGCCGCCGTGCAGCACGCCCCAGCGGTAGCCGAAGCCCGACGTCCACACGCCTTTGGTCGGCATCACGAACAGCGGGCGCGAAAGGCGGGCCTCACGCTCGGCGCGCTCCTGTGCGAACGCGGCGGCCTTGGTGATCTCCTCGGCGTGCACGGCCGACGAGATGTTCGACGCGACCGAGACGATCTGCATGCCGTCGTTCGAACCGCTGACCGAGGCTCCGTCGACCGTCGTCTGGCCGGTGGCCAGCACGGTGTCGTCGGCGGCCTGGGCCTCGGTGCCGTTCCCGAACGAGTACGCACCGGCGGCGGTGGCGCCCGCGGCCATCGCCGCGATCATCAGCCGGCTCTTGAGCGCGCCGGTGGTCTCTTTGCGGTGAGCGCCGCGACGGCCTGTCATGTCGATGACGTCGGTTGCTGCGGTGCCGTCGCTGACGTCGGTGTGGCTGTCGCGGTAGGCGTGGGTGGCGTTGCGCTTGCGGCGTGAGGCGCTGCGCTCACCGGCGTCGCGGGCATCGGCCAGGAACTCCGACGGGATGTCCAGACGCACCGGCTCGAGGTCGTCGGTGTCGTTGAGATCGTCGAGCTCAGGGGCCTCGATGACGCGGGCCTCGCGCTCGAAAGCGCTCAAATTGTCGTAGGCGCTTGAGATTTGGGTATCCAGAGCAGCGAACTGGTCGAACGCCTTGGAGAACTCGCTGAACGGGATGATGTCGGTCACTTCAGCGGCGTCGAGGTCGTCGGCCTGGGCGGACTTGCGTTCGCGAGCGTTCGTCGGATTCCCCTTCAGGGACGCGGACGAACGATGCTGCAACAAAACCCGGGGATCCTTCTCGTGACCTCAGCGTTATCTGGACCAGAGGCACGTTAACCAAATCCCAATGTTGGTGGCAACTTATGTGAGCATTCCCCGGGGGATTGTGATGTGTATCACGGTTTGGTACCGGTGAGATCTACCACATGAGCGGAAGGCGGTGCCGAAGCATCACTACGCGGTCGATAAAGTGCCAACGGGCCCGACAGGCGTTTTCCCCGGCCGGGCAACTTCGAAGTCAACGCAGACAGACAGTGAGCCAATGGATCTCTTCGAATACCAGGCGAAAGAGCTGTTCGCCAAGCACAACGTCCCGACATCACCCGGCCGGGTGACCGATTCCGCCGAGGACGCCAAGGCGATCGCCGAGGAAATCGGCCGCCCCGTGATGGTGAAAGCCCAGGTCAAGACCGGTGGTCGCGGCAAGGCCGGTGGCGTGAAGTACGCAGCCACCCCCGATGACGCGTTCACTCACGCAAACAACATCCTCGGCCTCGACATCAAGGGCCACGTGGTCAAGAAGTTGCTCGTGGCCGAGGCGAGCGACATCGCCGAGGAGTACTACATCTCCTTCTTGCTCGATCGCGCCAACCGCACCTACCTGGCCATGTGCTCGGTCGAGGGTGGCATGGAGATCGAGGAAGTGGCCGCCACCAAGCCCGAGCGTCTCGCGAAGGTTCCGGTCGACGCCGTCAAGGGTGTCGACCTGGCGTTCGCCCGTTCGATCGCCGAGCAAGGCCACCTGCCCGCCGAGGTGCTCGACGCCGCCGCGGTGACCATCCAGAAGCTGTGGGAGGTGTTCGTCAAGGAGGACGCCACCCTGGTGGAGGTCAACCCGCTGGTGCGCACCCCCGACGATCAGATCCTCGCCCTCGACGGCAAGGTGACCCTCGACGAGAACGCCGGCTTCCGTCAGCCCGGCCACGCCGAGTTCGAGGACCGCGACGCCACCGATCCTCTTGAGCTCAAGGCCAAGGAGAACGACCTCAACTACGTCAAGCTCGACGGGCAGGTCGGCATCATCGGCAACGGCGCCGGTCTGGTCATGTCGACGCTGGACGTCGTCGCCTACGCAGGTGAGAACCACGGCGGCGTGAAGCCCGCCAACTTCCTGGACATCGGCGGTGGCGCCTCGGCCGCCGTGATGGCCGCGGGTCTGGACGTCATTCTGGGCGACAGCCAGGTCAAGAGCGTGTTCGTCAACGTCTTCGGTGGCATCACCGCGTGTGACGCCGTCGCCAACGGCATCGTGCAGGCCCTGCAGATCCTGGGCGACGAGGCCAACAAGCCGCTGGTCGTGCGTCTGGACGGCAACAACGTCGAAGAGGGCCGGCGCATCCTGGCCGAAGCCAACCACCCCCTGGTCATCCAGGCCGAGACCATGGACGCCGGTGCCGACAAGGCCGCCGAGCTGGCGAACAAGTAAGGGACACTTCACATGTCGATCTTTCTGAACAAGGACTCCAAGGTCATCGTCCAGGGCATCACCGGTGGTGAGGGAACCAAGCACACCGCGCTGATGCTCAAGGCCGGCACCCAGATCGTCGGTGGCGTGAACGCGCGCAAGGCCGGCACCACCGTGTCCCACAAGGACAAGGACGGCAACGACATCGAACTCCCGGTGTTCGGCAGTGTCGCCGAGGCCATCAAGGAGACCGGCGCCGACGTGTCGATCGCCTTTGTGCCGCCGGCCTTCTCGAAGGACGCCATCATCGAGGCCATCGACGCCGAGATCCCGCTGCTGGTGGTCATCACCGAGGGCATCCCGGTGCAGGACACCGCCTACGCGTGGGCCTACAACGTCGACAAGGGTCAGAAGACCCGCATCATCGGCCCCAACTGCCCGGGCATCATCACCCCCGGTGAGGCGCTGGTCGGCATCACGCCGAACAACATCACCGGCAAGGGCCCGATCGGTCTGGTGTCGAAGTCCGGCACGCTGACCTACCAGATGATGTACGAGCTGCGCGATTTCGGTTTCTCGACCGCCATCGGCATCGGCGGCGACCCGGTCATCGGCACCACCCACATCGACGCCATCGAGGCGTTCGAGAAGGACCCCGAGACCAAGGTCATCGTGATGATCGGCGAGATCGGCGGTGACGCCGAGGAGCGCGCGGCCGACTACATCAAGGCCAACGTCACCAAGCCGGTCGTCGGCTACGTCGCGGGCTTCACCGCCCCGGAGGGCAAGACCATGGGCCACGCCGGCGCCATCGTGTCGGGTTCGTCGGGCACCGCCGCGGCCAAGAAGGAGGCCCTTGAGGCCGCGGGCGTCAAGGTCGGCAAGACCCCGTCCGAGACCGCCAAGCTGGCCCGCGAGATCCTGCAGTCGCTGTAGTTCTCCGCGAGTTTTCGCACAAGCTGCCCCTTTTCGTCGGAAAAGGGGCAGCTTTGTGTTTGGCGGAATCAAAGGTGCTCGGCGAGGAAGCGTTCGACGGCATGGAACAGGTCGATGCGGTTCTCGGGGTTCACGAAGCCGTGGCCCTCGTCGTCTTTGACCATGTACTCGACCTCGACGCCGCGGGCGCGCAGCGCCTCGACGAGGTTGTCGGATTCGGCCTGCACCACGCGGGTGTCGTTGGCGCCCTGGATCACCAGCAGCGGCGCGCGGATCTGATCGACGCGCGTGATCGGTGACCGCGCGAGCATGTCGGCCTCCTGCACGGGGTCGTCGTGGTCGCCGACGTAGCGGTGCCAGTTGTTGGCGAGGAACGGTCGCGCCACGTCCGGCAGCGTGCGCATGAAGTTCGCGAGGCTGGAGATGCCGACGTAGTCGATGGCCGCGGCGAACACGTCCGGGGTGAACGTGACGCCCACCAGCGCGGCGTACCCGCCGTAGGAACCGCCGAAGATCGCGACGCGGTCCCGGTCGGCGTAGCCCTGCTTGACCGCCCAGTCCACGGCGTCTATCAGGTCGTCGTGCATCTTGCCGGCGAACTCGCCGATGGCGGCCTTGGTGAAGGCCTTGCCGAACCCGGTCGAGCCGCGAAAGTTGACCTGCAGCACCGCATATCCGCGGTTGGCGAGCAGTTGCACCTCGGGTTGGTAATACCAGCAGTCGCGAGCCCACGGTCCGCCGTGCACCAGCAGGACCATCGGCAGGTTCTCCTGCGGGATGCCCACCGGCAACGTCAGGTACGACGGAAGGTCCAGGCCGTCGCGTGCCGGGATGGTCACCGGCGTCATCGGGGCCAGCGTGTCGGGATCGAGATGCGGGTGTGGCCGGAACAACTTGCGGCTCTGTCCTGTCGCGTGGTCGTAGAAGTAGGTGACGCCGGGATCGCGGTCGCTGAAAAAGCTGACCACCCAACGCGCTCCGCTGCTATCGGACGAGAGAGAACCGATGTCGCCGCTGTTGAGCCGGCTCACACCTTCCAGCACCGCTGCGAACTGCGGATCCAGCGCGTGGATCACCTGACGTTCCCCGTAGTAGCGGGCGCCGATCAGCTCACCCGTCGCGTCGCTGAGGATCAGCGGGAACGGCAGCATCACCTGTGTGGCGAGGTCGAATGACGGGTGACTGTCCACCTCGGTCTCTTCACCGGTGGCGACGTCGAGTCGCACCAGGCGGGTCCGGTCGGTGCCCTTGTTCGAGCCGAACCACAGCCCGGTGCCGTCGGGGCTGACCGATATCGGGTGGATGCCCAGCGGGTAGTCGGCTCCGTCATAAGTCGCGATCGTGCGCAAAGTCTTTGCAGCGCTGTCCCATCGGGCGATCTCGATGTCGCCCTCGGCGGTCTGCGTCGAGGTGAACAGGTCCCCGTTGGGCCCGGCCTGCCAGTTGGTGACGGTGCCGGGGTTCTGCGCGAGCACCGTCAACTCACCGGTCGCGATGTCGAGTTCGGCGGCGTCCATCAGCGTGGACGTGCGCTTGTTCAGTTGCACCATCACCTTGCCGGGCCGACCCTTGAGCAGTTCGAACGACGTACGCACACCGGGAAACGGCGTGAGGTCGACAGAAGTGGCGGCCGGGTCGTCGGGGTCGGCGCGGTAGACGTGGAAGTACTCGTCGCCACCTGTGTCCTGCATGTACAGCAGCCAGCGAGAATCCCCGGTCCACTCGTAGATGTAGATGCTGCGGTTCTCGTCGGCGGTGACGCAACGGGTTTCGGATCCGTCGACGTTCTCCACCCAGATGTTGAGCCGGTTCTGCCATGGTGCGAGGTAGGCGATCCTGGTGCCGTCGGGCGAGATCTTCGCGGCGGCGCGAACAGGCGGTCTGAAGAAGTCCTCGACCGAGATCGGCTGCGGGAGCGGCATGATGGTCCTTCCGGATGGTGGGCGGCGTCGAGCACCGGGCCTGGGGTGCAGGTCCGGGATGGTGCGGGTGGATCAGGTGACGGGTCCGCCGAGGCGGCCGTTGGTGGCTTCGCGGATTGCGCGGTCGATGAGTGCCAGTGTCTGTTCTTCGGTGACGTTCTCACCGTCGACGATCACTGCCCGGCTGACGTCCTCGTCGACCACGCGGAACGCCCCGGTGACCGCGGCCGCGCTCAGTCGCACGGTGAGGTCGGTTTCGGGGAGGCCCAGCCGGTCGGCGATCACCGGGATGAAGCCTCGTTCCATCTGGTCGTGGACCATCAGATACGCGGTGCGCAGGGCAGGCTCGGACGAGGTCATGGTCGCGATGCGCATCGCGCTGATCTCGTCCTCGATGTCCTGTGGTGAGAACGGGTGTGAATAGTTGTTCACGGCAAGGTGTTCCGACAGTGACAGCTCGTGTGGCCACCGTCGGAGGACCTCGATGAACCGCTCGGCCGACCGTGCGAGCAGTGGTTCGACACAACTCTCCTTCGAGCGGAAGTACCGCCAGATCGTGCGCGTCGACAGCCCGCACGCCGCGGCGATGTCGTCGCCGCTGGTGCCGGAGACCCCGCGTTCCCAGAACAGCTTGCAGGCGTGCCGTGACACGTCGAGACGGGCCTGCTCTTGTTTCTCGCTGATGCTCACCTCCTGTCACTTAGTGACAGCTCCACAGTGTCACTAAGTGACAGGTTTGGCAAGGGATGCCGGGTGCGGTCCCCTCGCGAGCAGACGTAGACCTGACCTTTTCGGCGCGGGAAGCGACAGTTTTGCGTCTGGTCGGCGGTCGGTTAGCCTGGCGAATTGACACCTGTCAAGGAGGTTGCACATGGTCGATCCGCGTACGCCTGTCATCGTCGGCGTGGGACAGTTCACCGAACGCATCGATCTCGAGGGTTACCGCGGCATGTCGTCGGTCGAGCTGGCGACCGAGGCCGCGAAGGCCGCCCTGCATGACTGCGGGGCCGACGCGGACACCGTGGCGCGCGCCATCGACACCGTGGCAGGTACCCGGCAGTTCGAGATCTCCGGCCCGGCATCGGCCCCGCTCGGCGTCTCCAACAACTACCCGCGCTCGGTCGCGCGCAACATCGGCGCCGACCCGGCCCATGCCGTGCTCGAGGTGATCGGCGGGCAGAGCCCGCAGCACCTCGCGACGGAGTTCGGCGGCAAGATCGCGGCCGGTGAGAACGACGTCGTGCTGATCTTCGGCTCGGAGAACACCTCCACGCTGCGCCACTTCTCCAAGGCCGAGAACAAGCCGGACCACTCCGAGACCGTCGACGGGCAGTTGGAGGACCGCGGCTACGGGTACGACGGAATCTTCGACGAGTACACGATCCGCCACGGCCTGATCGGTGCCCCGGTGCAGTACGGCCTTCTGGAGAACGCCCGCCGCGCCCGCCTGGGCCTCTCGGTTGCCGACTATCGCCTCGCGATGGCCGAGCTGTTTGCCCCGTTCTCGAAAGTGGCCGCCAAGAACCCGTATTCGTCGGCGCCGACGGAGCGCTCGGTCGAGGAACTGCTCACCGTCACTGCATCGAATCGCATGATCGTCGACCCCTACCCGCGTCTGATGGTCGCGCGCGACCAGGTGAACCAGGGTGCCGCGCTGCTGATGATGTCGGTGGAATCCGCACGCAAACTCGGTGTGCCCGAAGAGAAGTGGGTGTACCTGCGCGGGCACGCCGACATGAAGGAGCCCAAGCTGCTGGAGCGCGCCGACATCGGTGCCAGCCCGGCGTCGGTGACCGCGGTGAACGAGGCGCTGCGCGTGGCCGGTATCGGCTTGGACGACGTGGCGGCCTTCGATCTGTACAGCTGCTTCCCGTTCCCGGTGTTCAACATATGCGACGGCACAGGGCTGGCCACCGACGACCCGCGTGGCCTCACTCTCACCGGCGGACTGCCGTTCTTCGGCGGCCCGGGCAACAACTACTCGATGCACGGCATCGCCGAGGCGGTCAACGAGATGCGTGACAAGCCGGGTCAGTTCGCGCTCGTCGGCGCCAACGGCGGCATCGCCAGCAAGTACTCGGTGGGCATCTACTCGACCGAGCCCGCCGACTGGGTCGCCGACAACAGCGCGCAACTGCAGGCCGAGCACGACGCGCAGCCCAAGGTCGCCATCACCGAGAAGGCCGACGGCACAGGCACCATCGAGACCTACACCGTGCGCTACGACTGGACGCCGCACACCGGCATCATCATCGGCCGTCTCGACGACGGCAGCCGCTTCCTGGCCAAGACCAAGGACGAGGACCTGGTCAAGCTGCTCAGCGAGGGCGACCCGATCGGCGCGAAGATCGTCGTCACCCCCGGCGAGAAGAGCAACCGCGCCGTACTGGCGTAACGCTAGACCAGCGCGGAGAGCTTGCCCGCCAACCGCTCGACGTACGCCGCGACCTCGGCCTCCGACTTGTCGGGCAGGCCGAACACCACCTCGGTGACGCCGAGATCGCGCCAGTGGGCGAGCTTTTCGGCGTCGGGCTTGTAGTCCAGCGCCCGGATCTGCGGGGCACCCTCACGTCCGGCCGCGGCCCAGATGTCCTGCAGCAGTTTGACGGGCTCGTCGATGTCGAAGTCGCGGGGCGTGGTGATCCAGCCGTCGGCGCTGCGGGCGATCCACTTGAAGTTCTTCTCGTTCCCGGCTGCGCCCACCAGAACGGGGATGTGTGCCTGCACCGGCTTGGGCCACGCCCATGACGGGCCGAAGTTCACGAATTCCCCGTCGTACGAGGCCTCTTCCTGTGTCCACAGCGCCCGCATGGCCTCGAGGTATTCACGCAGCATCGTGCGGCGCCGGCCCGCCGGAACCTTGTGATCGGCGAGTTCGTCGGTGTTCCAACCGAAACCGACACCCAGCGATACGCGCCCACCGGAGAGGTGGTCCAGTGTCGCGATGGACTTGGCCAGCGTGATGGGGTCGTGTTCGACGGGTAGCGCGACGGCCGTCGACAACCCCACCCGCGAGGTCACGGCCGCGGCCGTGCCCAGCGACACCCACGGATCCAGCGTGCGCATGTAGCGGTCGTCGGGCAGGGACTCGTCACCGGTGGTGGGGTGGGCGGCCTCCCGCTTGATCGGGATGTGGGTGTGTTCGGGCACGTAGAACGTGGTGAAGCCATGGTCGTCGGCGAGTTTTGCGGCGGAGGCCGGCGTGATGCCGCGGTCGCTGGTGAAGAGAACGAGCCCGTAGTCCATGACCAGAATTAGAACGTGTTTCAGTCTGAGGGGCAATAGCCGTGCCGATGGTCGGGGCAACCCGATGGCGGGGTTGTCAAGAAAAGTTCAGCGCGAGTGATACCTGTGACACCCGCATCGGCTTTTGCTGAGATGTCAGCCATGACCACCGAACGCATTGCTGACCACATCAAGTTCGCGTACTGGGTGCCCAACGTCAGTGGCGGCCTGGTCACCAGCGACATCGAACAGCGCACCGACTGGAACTACGAGTACAACAAGAAGCTCGCGCAGACCGCGGAGAACAACGGATTCGAGTACGCGCTGAGCCAGGTGCGCTACGAGGCCAGCTACGGCGCCGAGTACCAGCACGAGTCGACGAGCTTTTCGCTCGCGCTGCTGCTGGCCACCGAACGCCTCAAGGTGATCGCCGCGGTGCACCCCGGGCTCTGGCAGCCGGGAGTGCTGGCGAAACTCGGCGCGACCGCCGACCACCTGAGCAACGGTCGCTTCGCGGTCAATGTGGTCAGTGGGTGGTTCAAGGACGAGTTCATCCACCTCGGTGAGCCGTGGCTCGAGCACGACGAGCGTTACCGGCGCAGCGCCGAGTTCCTGCAGGTCCTGCGCAAGATCTGGACCGAGGAGAACGTGGACTTCCGCGGCGATTTCTACCGCATCCACGACTTCACCCTCAAGCCCAAGCCCGTCGACGTCCCAGGCCGGCCGCATCCGGAACTGTTCCAGGGCGGCAACTCCACCGCCGCGCGGCGCAACGGCGGTCTCTATGCGGACTGGTACTTCTCCAACGGCAAGGACTTCGACGGGTTCACCGAGCAGGTGGTCGACGTGCGTGAGCATGCCCGCACCGTCAACCGTGAGGTGAAGTTCGGGCTCAACGGCTTCATCATCGCCCGTGACACCGAAAAGGAAGCCAAGGAAGTGCTGCGGGAGATCGTCGCCAAGGCCAACAAGCCCGCCGTGGAAGGCTTCCGCAGTGCGGTGCAGCAGGCAGGCAACTCGACCGGTGACAAGAAGGGGATGTGGGCCGATTCGACGTTCGAGGACCTGGTCCAGTACAACGACGGCTTCCGCACGCAGCTCATCGGCACGCCCGAGCAGATCGCGGAACGCATTGCGGCGTACCGCAAACGCGGTGCGGATCTGATCCTCGGCGGGTTCCTGCACTTCCAGGAGGAAATCGAGTACTTCGGCGCCAAGGTGCTGCCGCTGGTCCGCGAAATCGAGGCGTCCGAACAGAATTCGGCCGACGAACCCGTACTGGTATCAGCTTGAGACCTGCCTGACACCGAGAGCGTGTGCTCCGGGTCCACTTGTGTGCGCTAGCGTGGAGTCTCGATCGCTTACGTGGTCCGTACCAGGTCCGCATCCATGCCTGCGTGGAATGCACGACGCGACGCTCGATCAGCACAGGAGAGGTCATGACCTACCCGCCAAGTAGCCCCGGATATCCGCCCGCGCCGCAATCGGGGTCCCAGTACGGCGCTACCCAGCCGTTCGGCAAGCCGGCCGAAACCGCCCCCGCGGGGGAGAGCAGCCTGCCGCAGATCCTGCTCGGCGTCGCGGCGGCCGCCGGCCTGATCGCCTACTTCGTCAGCTACGGCATCGAGGACGCGCAGTTCGCCGTCGGCGCACCCATCGTGCAGGTGATCGTGGTGGCCGCCCTGGCCGGCGCCCTGCTGGCCGGCGTGAGCCTGCTGCCCAAGCAGAAGAACCACGCGGGTGTCGCCTCGGTGCTCGCGCTGGTCGCGTTCCTGCAGTCGGTGTACCTGGTGATCCTCGCCGGAAGCGATTCCGGTTGGGCGTTCATCACGATCCTGGTGCTCACGCTGATCCAGGCAGGCGCTGCCCTGACTGTGCTGCTGTTCGACTCGGGCATCCTCACCCCGCCGCCGCCGAAGCCGGCCTACGAGCAGCAGCCGCAGTACGGCCAGTACGGGGCCCCGTCGCAGTACTACGGTCAGCAGCCGGGTCAGCAGCATGGCCAGCAGCCCGGTCAGCACGGACAACAGCCCGGCCAGCAGCAGGGGCAGCCGTCCTACCAGCAGGGGCAGCGCCCCGGTTACCCGTCGCAATACGGCGGCTACTCGGCAGGCCCGTCCACGGGCGGTTTCCCGACGCCGGGCTCGCAGCCGGGCGGTCAGCAGCACGGTCAGCAGAGCGGCCCGCCGACGCCTCCCACCGGCTTCCCGACATACGGCCAGCCGCAGCAGTCGTCCGGTCCGTCGTCCGCGCCGACGTCGCAGGTCCCGGCTCAGCCGCAGCAGCAACAGCCCGGACAGCAGCCGTCCTCACCGCAATCCGGCCAGTCGTCGTCGTAAGCTGATCCGCGCGTGCTGCGACTTGTGCGCGCGGATCATCGGCGAGGAGCGGCTTAGCTAGTGAACAACGGGCCAGTCGGCACACGCCAGGCACGTGAGCTGCTTCGGGTCGCGTTCGGGCCGTCCGTCGTGGCGTTGGTGATCATCGCCGCTGTCGTCCTGTTGCAGCTGGTCATCGCCAACAGCGACATGACGGGCGCGTTCGGCGCGATCGCCAGCATGTGGCTGGGCGTGCATCAGGTCCCCGTCTCGATCGGTGGCCGCGAGCTGGGCGTCATGCCGTTGCTGCCGGTCCTCGCGATGGTGTGGGGGACCGCGAAGACCACCGCGGCTGCGACAGCCCCGAACTCGTCGTGGTTCGTCACACGCTGGGTGGTCGCGTCCGCGCTCGGCGGTCCGCTGTTGATCGCGGCGCTGCTGCTCGCCGTCATCCACGACGCGGCCTCGGTGATCACCGAACTGCAGACCCCGAGCGCGCTGCGGGCCTTCGGCGGCGTCCTCGCTGTGCACGCGATCGGCGCGCTCATCGGCGTCAGCACCAAGATCGGGCGGCGCACGCTGGCCGCGTCGCCGCTCCCGAAGTGGTTGCCCGACGCGGTTCGTGCCGCATCCGCGGGTGTGCTCGCGCTGTTCGCGCTGTCCGGAATCGTGACGGCCGGATCGCTCGTCGTGCACTGGGGCACCATGCACGATCTGTTCGCGATCACCGACACGGTGTTCGGGCAGCTCAGCCTCACCGGGCTGTCGGTGCTGTACATCCCCAATGTCATCGTCGGCACCTCGGCGATCGCCGTCGGCTCCAGTGCCCACATCGGGCTCGCGACGTTCAGTTCGTTCACGGTGTTCGGCGGCGACATCCCGGCCGTGCCGGTCCTGGCCGCGGCGCCGACGCCGCCGCTGGGCCCGGTGTGGGTGGCCCTGCTGATCGTCGGCGCGGCCTCGGCCGTCGCGCTCGGCCAGCAGTGTGCGGCGCGGCCGCTCACGCCGTTCGCGGCGCTGGCCAAGCTGATCGTGGCGTCGCTCATCTCGGCGGTGACGATGGCGCTGCTCGGCTACGCGGGCAGCGGCAGGCTCGGGAACTTCGGTCACGTCGGCGTCGACCAGTCCACCTTCGGGCCCGCGGTGTTCCTGTGGTTCGTCGGCATCGGCGGGCTGACGGTCGTGATGAGCGGCGGCATCGTCCGCCGTGTGCGGGTCGCGCCTGCCGCGCCGCCCCCTGCACCCGAGCCCGAACCCGAACCCGTCGTACCGGGCGAGGTACTCGGCGAACCGGCAGAAGCCGACGAACCCGACGACGAGCCGTTCGGGGACGAACCGTACGAGGAGACGCCGGAAGAGCCGCTGGTCTCGTGGCACGCCGACGAACCGCCCGAGCCCGCTGAGGCCGACGACGACGCCGGCGCGCCCGTAGCCCACTCGCCGCGCGACCTGCTCGACGAGGACCCCGAGGACCACTTCTTCGTCGACGAGTTCGGTGACGAAGAAGTGTCCGGCGATAAACCGCGCAATGCAGAGGACTAGGCTGCTGCGAGTGCAGCAACCACTACGAGTGCCTCCGAGTGCACCGGCACGGCTGGTAGTGCTTGCTTCAGGCACCGGATCGTTGCTCGCGTCGCTACTGGAAGCCGCCACGGGCGAATACCCCGCGCGGGTGGTCGCTGTGGGCACCGACCGCAAATGCGCGGCCCTCGACGTCGCCGCCGCCGCGGACGTGCCGACGTACACGGTGCGCCTCGCAGACCATGCCGATCGCGCGGCCTGGGACGCTGCGCTGACCGCCGCCACCGCCGAGCACCACCCGGATCTGGTGGTCTCCGCCGGGTTCATGAAGATCCTCGGCGCCGAATTCCTCTCCCGTTTCCCGGGTCGCGTGGTCAACACCCATCCGGCCCTGTTGCCCGCGTTCCCCGGCGCCCACGCGGTACGAGAGGCGCTCAACTACGGCGTGCGGGTCACCGGGTGCACGGTGCACCTGGTGGATTCGGGCGTCGACACCGGGCCGATTCTGGCCCAGCAGGTCGTCGAGATCGACGACGATGACACCGAAGAGACTCTGCACGAACGCATCAAGGTCGTCGAACGACGGCTCCTGGTGGACGTGCTGGCAGCGCTGGCGACACGCGGCGTGATCTGGACAGGACGAAAGGCGACCTTCGGATGAGGAGACATCGATGAGCGACAAGAAACCGGTCCGGCGGGCCCTGATCAGTGTCTACGACAAGACCGGTCTCGCCGATCTGGCGCGCGGCCTGCACCAGGCCGGCGTCGCGATCGTCTCCACCGGCTCGACCGCGAAAACCATTGCCGCCGCCGGTGTTCCGGTGACGCCGGTGGAACAGGTCACCGGTTTCCCCGAGGTGCTCGACGGCCGGGTCAAGACGCTGCACCCGCGCATTCACGCAGGGTTGCTCGCCGACACCCGCAAGCCCGAACATCTCGCGGCGCTCAAGGAACTCGACGTCGAGGCGTTCGAACTGGTGGTGGTGAACCTCTACCCGTTCAGCGAGACCGTGGCCTCCGGTGCGTCGGTCGACGAGTGCGTCGAGCAGATCGACATCGGCGGACCGTCGATGGTGCGTGCCGCCGCCAAGAACCACCCGAGCGTCGCGGTGGTCGTCGATCCGCTGGGCTACGACGGCGTACTCGCCGCGGTGCGCGCAGGCGGCTTCACGCTCGCCGAACGAAAGAAGTTGGCATCGCTGGCGTTCCGCCACACCGCCGAGTACGACGTCGCGGTCGCGAGCTGGATGGGCTCGACGCTGTCGCCTGAGGAGGGCACTGCGGAAGGTGACGCCGTCGAACCGTCGCTGCCGCAGTGGTTCGCCGGGACGTGGCACCGCGCCGCGGTGCTGCGCTACGGCGAGAACCCGCACCAGAAGGCCGCGGTGTACCGCGACGACTCGGCGTGGCCCGGTCTGGCGCAGGCCGAGCAGTTGCACGGCAAGGAGATGTCCTACAACAACTACACGGATGCCGACGCGGCGTGGCGCGCTGCGTTCGACCACGAGCAGACGTGCGTGGCGATCATCAAGCACGCCAACCCCTGTGGCATCGCGATCTCGTCGACGTCGGTGGCCGACGCGCACCGCAAGGCCCACGAGTGCGACCCGCTGAGCGCGTTCGGTGGCGTCATCGCGGCCAACACCGAGGTGAGTGTCGAGATGGCCGAGACCATTTCGGAGATCTTCACCGAGGTGATCATCGCGCCGGCCTACGAACCCGGCGCGGTCGAGGTGCTCGCCCGCAAGAAGAACATCCGCATCCTGGTGGCCTCACAACCGCCCATCGGCGGCACCGAGGTGCGCCAGATCAGTGGCGGTCTGCTCCTGCAGCAGCGCGATGCTCTCGACGCCGACGGTGACGACCCCAACAACTGGACGCTGGCCACCGGTGAACCGGCCGACCCGAAGACGTTGGAGGACCTCGTGTTCGCGTGGCGCGCGTGCCGCGCGGTGAAGTCCAACGCGATCGTCGTCGCGCGCGACGGTGCCACGGTGGGCGTGGGCATGGGCCAGGTGAACCGCGTCGACGCCGCGAAGCTCGCGGTGCAGCGTGGCGGGGACCGGGTGGCCGGTGCCGTCGCCGCGTCCGACGCGTTCTTCCCGTTCCCCGACGGGCTGCAGGTGCTCACCGAGGGCGGCGTCAAGGCCGTCGTGCACCCCGGCG